>Ga0326726_10001098_pt1 | contig 24969 bp, 19 predicted proteins | sample MHFenrmetagenome_2_FD_207603 | JGI IMG/M metagenome (GOLD analysis project Ga0326726, IMG submission 207603) | Lab enriched peat soil microbial communities from Michigan Hollow, Ithaca, NY, United States - MHF15MN | ecosystem: Environmental > Terrestrial > Soil > Wetlands > Peat | place: USA... | reverse complement strand
CGACATCGACGCGCTGCGCAACGTCCAGTTCGTGATGAAAGACGGTCAGGTGTTCAAGAAGGACGGCGTGATGACGCCCGCCTCCTTCTTTCATGGTGGTCCGGTCAATGGATGGAGAATCCGATGATGTCACTCGATCGCCGTCAGTTCCTGATGAGTGCCGCGGCGTTGGCCGCGGTGCCTGCGCTGCCGCGCGACGTGTCGGCCGCGGATTCGGCGATTCCGGCGTCAGTCCGGGCTGACTTTCCCGTCGCCTCGAACGAGACGTATCTGAATTCGGCGGCGATTCATCCGATGAGCGTGCCGGCATCGCGCGCGCTGGTCGATCACATCGCCTTCCGCACGAAGGGCGGCGGCGAAGGCCGCGCGGATTTTGGTGCCGATCAGCAGGCCGACCTCAAGAAGCGCTTCGCGCAGTTGATCGGCGCGAAACCGAACGAGATCGCATTCGTCCAGAACACCTCCGACGGCGAGAACATCGTCGTCATGGGCATGGACCTCGCCAAGCGCGGCGGCAACGTCGTTCTTGACGAGCTGCATTTCGAGACGTCGCTCTACATGTACAAGTCGCTCGAAGCGAAGGGACTCCAGCTGCGCGTCGTCAAACACCGCAACTGGGCGATCGACATCAAGGATATGGACCGCGCGATCGACCGGAACACGCGGCTCGTCTCGATGGCGCTCGTGTCCAACGTCAACGGCTACCTGCACGACGCGAAAGCGATCACCGATCTGGCGCACTCGCGCGGTGCGTACGTCTTCGCCGACATGGTGCAGGCGGCCGGTGCCGTGCCGGTCGACGTCCGCGCGATGGGCATCGACTTTGGATCGACGGCCACGTACAAGTGGCTGATGGGTGAGCGCGGATTCGGCTTCCTGTACGTCCGTGAGGATCTGCAGGAGACCGTCGTCCCGACGACGAGGTACGGGCACCGCCAGATCGCGAACTTCGATCGCGTCGGGATCACGTGGGAGCCGCTGCCTGGCGCCGCGAAGTACGAGACCGGCACGTTCCCGAACGCGCTCGCGCTCTGCTCGTATACGTCGCTCCAGTACATCGAGCGCCTGGGGTTGTCGAACATCCGCGCGCACGCGCGGCAGCTGACCGATCGGCTGCAGAAGGAACTGCCCGCGCGCGGCTACCCGTCGGTCACGCCGAAGGGGAATGAGACGCCGATCGTTGCCTTCGAGCTGAAAGACGTCGCGGGCACCGCGAGAAAGCTGAAGCAGGGCCGGATCACGGCGACGATCATCGAGAACGAGAAGCGCCTGCGGCTCGCCGTCTCGGTCTTCAACACGCAGGAAGATATCGATCGTCTGCTGAGCGCGCTGTCCGCCGCGTGATGTCCGGCGTCCCGCTGATCGAACTGCACGACGCGACGGTCGTCCTCGGCGGGACCCGCATCCTTGACGGCCTCACGCTGACCATCCCGGTCGGCGAGCACGCCGCCATTCTCGGGCCGAACGGCGCAGGAAAGTCGACGCTGATGAAGCTGCTGACGCTGCAGCTCTACCCCGTCGCTTCCGACAATGGAGTGCCGCCGATTCGCGTGCTTGGCCGCGACCGCTGGGACGTCTTCGCCCTGCGGTCGCAGCTGGGCATCATTTCCGCCGATCTCCACGACCGGTTCGTGCAGGGGAATTCCAGCGGCGTCATCACCGGCTTCGACGCCGTGGTCTCGGGCTTCTTCGCGACCTTCGGCGTGTTCGCGCACCAGCGTGTGACCGACGCGATGCGCGCGCAGGCCCGCGAGGCGCTCGACCGTGTTGGTGCCGCGCGACTGGCGGCGCAGCCCGTCGCGACGATGTCCACCGGCGAAGCGCGGCGGATCCTGATCGCGCGCGCGCTCGTGCACCGGCCGGAAGCGCTCGTCCTCGACGAGCCGACACGCGGTCTGGACGTCGTCGCCCGCCAGCATTTTCTGGAACAGGTGCGGGCGCTGGCGAGGGATGGTGTGACGCTGCTGATGGTCACCCATCACGCCGAGGAGATCATTCCCGAAGTCGAGCGCGTGATTCTCCTGAAGAACGGCCGGGTGACCGAGGACGGCCCGAAGGCGTCCGTGTTGACGTCCGCGTCACTCGGCCGCGCGTTCGACGCTCCGCTTGAAGTCGACGAGATCGCGGGCTACTACGCCGTCAAACTTAAAACTGAAAAGTGAAAACAGAAAAGTAAAGATTGAAAGTTCAGGGGTCTGGCGGTAACGTCGAGACTCGGTTTCAGTTTTCTCTTTTCAGTTTTCTCTTTTCACTTTGCTCTACGTCATTTCGTCCACATCCGCGTCGGCCAGGCTCGACGCCGCCCGCCGCTTTCTTGCCGGACGTCCCCCCGCGTCGGAACTCGTCATCGCCGGAGCCTCGCGCGGCGCGGCGGACGATCTCGCGCGCGCGATCGCGCGCGGCGCGGGGGCGACGTTCGGTCTCCATCGCTTCAGCCTGACGGAGCTGGCGGCGCGGTCGGCCGCGGCCGCGGTGGACGGCGCCCGGCGCGCGCCCGGCAGTCAAGCCGGCACCGAAGCCATCGCTGCGCGCGCGGTCTTTGACGCGCTCGGCGCTGGGGAGCTGGAATACTTCGCGCCGGTCGCGTCGATGCCGGGATTCCCGAAGGCGCTCGCGCGGACGTTGTGGGAGCTGCGGCTCGCCGGACTCCCGAGCGACAGGCTGATCGATCAGGCGGGTCCAAGAGGACCCGCCCTACATGGCGGGAGTAGGCCGGGTCCTTCTGGACCCGGCGCAGCGGTGCGCGATGTCGGCCGGCTGCTCGCGCGTTTCGAGAGTCAGCTCGACACCGCCGCCGTCGACGATCGCGCGGCGTTGTTCCGTCTCGCCGCGGCGGCCTGCCGCGCCGATCGCGTCCGCTGGGCGCGCCTCTCGATCGTCCTCCTCGACGTGCCGCTGGACTCTCGAGCCGAGCAGGACTTCGTCGCCGCGCTCGTCAGCCGCTCGCCCGAGGTGCTGGCGACGGCGCCGGGCGGCGATCACTTCGCGCTGCGCGCGCTTGCAGCGATGGGCGGCCAGCTCGACACGCAACCCGACACCGCGCCTGCCGCGTCGGATTTGCGCCACCTCCGGCAGTTCATCTTCGAGAAGGAGCGGCCGCGTGAACGCGCGCGCGCAGGGGACGTGACGCTGTTCTCCGCGCCCGGTGAAGGGCGCGAAGCGGTGGAGATCGTCCGTCGCATCCTCGACGAAGCGGCGACCGGCGTACCGTTCGACGAGATGGCCGTCTTCCTGCGCACGCCGCAGCAGTACCTCGGCCTGCTCGAACACGCGTGCGCGCGCGGCGACGTGCCGGTGTACTTCGATCGCGGCACGCGTCGGCCCGATCCCGCCGGCCGCGCGTTCGTCGCGCTGCTGTCGTGCGCCGTCGAGGGGCTGTCCGCGAAGCGCTTCGATGAGTATTTGTCGCTCGGCCAGGTGCCGCGCGTCGGGGAAGGCGGTCAGGCGGGTCCAAAAGGACCCGCCCTACAGATCGAAACCGACTCAGACGATGAGGCCGTCGTCGCCGGGACGTTGCGCTCGCCATGGAAATGGGAGGAGCTGATCGTCGAATCCGCCGTCGTCGGCGGCCGCACGCGATCGGACGGCGCCGCGCGGTGGCGGCGCCGGCTCGACGGCCTGGACGCGGACTACGCGTACCGGATCGCCGCGTTGAAGAAAGAGGAGCCGGAGTCCGCGCGCATCCCGCGCTTCGAGCGCGACCGCCGGAATCTCAGACACCTGCGCCAGTTCGCGCTGCCCATCATCGACGCGCTTGCCGAGTGGCCGGCGCGCGCGACCTGGGGCGATTGGCTCGATCGTTTCTCCGCGCTGGCGACACGCGCGCTGTGGCGACCGGCGCGCGTGCTGCAGACGCTCGTCGAACTGCGGCCGATGGCCGCGGTCGGCCCCGTGACGCTCGAGGAAGCCCGCGACGTCCTGCACGATCGGCTCGTCACGCTGGACTGGGATCCGCCCGCGCGGCGGTACGGATGCGTGTTCGTCGGGACGCCGCATCAGGCGCGCGGCCGCGCGTTCCGGGTCGTGTTCGTGCCGGGCCTGGCCGAGCGCGTCGTGCCGCAGCGGCCGCGCGAAGATCCACTCCTGCTCGACGACCGCCGCGGCGCGATCGACGCGGCGCTCGTCGATCAGAAACAGCGCGGCGACGCCGAGCGCTTGCTGCTGAAAATTGCGATCGGCGCGGCGCGCGAGCGGCTCTATCTGTCCTATCCGCGTCTCGACGTGGCCGAGACGCGCGCGCGCGTCCCGTCGTTCTACGCGCTGGACGTGATGCGCGCGATTACCGGCCGCGTGCCCGATCATCGTGTGCTGGCGTCGGACGCAGCGGACCAGGGCGGCGCGAGCCTGGCGTGGCCTGCGCCGCGCGATCCGGATCGCGCGATCGACGATCTCGAGCACGATCTCGCCACGCTCAAGCCGCTCCTCGAATCCCGCGATCCCGCGTCGGTGAAAGGGCATGCGCACTACATGCTCGGCCTGAACGACGCGCTGCGGCGGTCCGTGATCAGCCGCTGGGCGCGGGGGCGGCCGGCGTGGTCGTCGAGCGACGGCTTGATCAAGGTCGCGCCGGGCACGAAGGCGGCGATTGACGCGAACCGTCTGAACGCGCGGCCGTACTCGCTCTCCGCGCTGCAACGATTCGCGACGTGCCCGTACCAGTTCCTGCTGGCGACGATCTACCGCCTCGAGCCGTGGGACGAGCCCGAGCCGCTCGTGCGGATGGATCCGCTGACGCGCGGCAGCTTGTTTCACAAAGCGCAGGCCGAGTTCTACCGTGCGATGCAGTCGGCCGGCGCGCTGCCGGTCACGCGCGCCGGTCTCGACCGGGCGATCGTCACGCTCGACGGCGTGCTCGATCGCGTGGCGGCCGAGTATGCCGAAACGCTCGCGCCGGCCATCGATCGCGTGTGGCGCGACGAGATCGGCGAGATCCGCCGCGACCTCGGCATCTGGGCGCAGAAGCTCGTCGACGATCCCACCTGGGTGCCGACGTACTTCGAGTTCAGCTTCGGCCTCAGCGATGAAGGCCGCGATCCGCGCAGCCTCAAGGATCCGATCACGATCGACGGCCGCTTCGTTCTGCGCGGGTCGGTCGATCTCATCGAGCACCGGCCGGACCTGGACGTCCTGCGCGTGACCGATCACAAGACCGGCAAGAATCGCTCGACGCCCGACCTCATCGTCGGCGGCGGCGCCACGCTGCAGCCCGTCCTCTATAGCGTGGCGATCGAGCAGGGCCTCGGGAAGAGAGTCACCGAGGGCCGGCTCTTCTACGCCACGACTGCCGGCGGGTTCGTCGAACATCCAATCACGATCAACGACTACACGCGCGGACAGGGCCTTCAGGTGCTGACGATCGTCGATCGCGCCGTCGAGCTCGGCGTCCTGCCAGCCGCGCCCGTCGATCGCGCCTGCACGTGGTGCGACTTCCGTCCGGTGTGCGGCCCGCGCGAGGAAGAGCGCGTGCGTCACAAGAAGACAGAACTGATCGCCGACCTGGTGGCGCTGAGGTCGATGCGATGAGCGCCCGTATCGTCCAGTTCCCCGGAGCCCTTGGACACAACGCCGCGGATGACGGGGCCGCGCGCCTCGCCATCGCCAACGACCTCGACACGACGCTCGTCGTCGAAGCCGCCGCCGGCACGGGCAAGACGACGGAACTCGTGAAACGCATCCTGCGGGTGCTCGCGACGGGCCGCGCGACGATGGTGCAGATCGTCGCCGTCACGTTTACCGAAAAAGCGGCGGGCGAGCTGAAGCTGCGTCTGCGCGAAACGCTCGAGAGCGATCGCGCCGCGGCCGAGGACGCGGACGTGAAGCAGCGCCTCGAGGACGCGCTCGAGACGCTCGAAGAGGCACACGTCAACACCATTCACGGCTTCTGCGCCGAGTTGTTGCGCGAGCGGCCGGTCGAAGCGCGCGTCGATCCGCTGTTTGCCGTTCTGACCGAACCGCAGGCCGACCGGTTGTACGCCCGCGCGTTTCACGCGTGGGTCGAGGAGGCGCTGCAGGATCCACCCGAAGGCGTGCGGCGCGCGCTGCGCCGGACGAGCGCGCCGTCGTTCATGAGCGGCAGCGACAACAGCGGTCCCGTCGATCGTCTGCGCGGCGCCGGCTACGCGCTGGCGCAACAGCGCGACTTTCCCACGCCGTGGCACCGGCCGCCGTTCGATCGCGCGTCGGAGGTCGACCGTCTGATTGCCGCCCTGCACCATCTCGCGAAGCTGTCGGCGTCGCCGTCGTACGAGCGTGACAACCTGTTCATCGACCTCGACGCCGTACGCCGTCTGAGCCGGCAGATCGAGCTCGAGCAATCGTTCAAGCAACGGGATCTCGACGGCTGGGAGGCGCGGCTCGTCGACCTCGTCCGCGATCGCGGGTTTTCGCGGACGCGGAAGGGCAGCGGCTACAAGTACAAGAAGGATGTGACGCGGACGGACGTCCTGGGGGCGCGCGACGCGCTGTTCGCCGAGCTTCAGCAGTTTCGCAAGGACGCCGACGCCGATCTGGCGGCGAGCCTCCAGCAGGAGTTGTCCGGCGCCACGACGCGCTATCAGGAACTCAAGCGCGCCGCCGGCGCGCTCGACTTCACGGACCTGCTCGCGCGGGCGCGCGATCTGATCAAGACCGACGAAGACGTGCGCCGTCATCTCCAGCAGAAGTTCACGCGCCTCTTCGTCGACGAGTTCCAGGACACGGATCCGATTCAGGCCGACATCCTGCTTCTGCTCGCCGACAACGTGCCGGGCAAGCTGTTCATCGTCGGCGACCCGAAGCAGGCCATCTACCGATTCCGCGGCGCGGACGTCGAGACGTACTGGCGCGTGCGCGATCGGATCAAGAGGGATGGCGGCCAGGTGCTGCAGTTGAGAACGAGCTACCGCAGCGTGCCCGCGATCCAGCGCTTCGTGAACGCGGCGTTCGCGCCGCTGATGACCGGCGATCGCTATTCGCTGCAGTCGGAGTACGTCGCGCTGGCGGAAGACCGGCCGCCGGACGATTCGAAGCCGGCGATCGTCGCGCTGCCGGTTCCGGAGCCGTACTGGCGCCGCGGTCCGCTGAAGGCCTCGCCCCGTGCGATCGAGGAGTCCCTGCCCGACGCGGTCGGCGCGTTCATCGCGTGGCTCGTCGACGAGAAGAACGGCTGGGACATCAAGCCGCGCGACATCGCTGTGCTGTTCCGGCGCTTCGTCAGCTTCGGTGAGGACATGACGCGGCCGTACGTCGACGCGATGGAGGCGCGCGGCGTGCCGCATCTGCTCGTCGGCGGCAAAGCGTTTCACGGCCGTGAAGAAGTCGAGACGATTCGCGCGGCGCTGGCGGCGATCGAGTGGCCGGACGATGAGCTGTCCGTGTTTGCGGCGCTGAAGGGATCGCTCTTCGCGATCGACGACGAGCACCTGCTCGAGTTCCGCCACCGTCTCGGAACATTTCATCCGTTCCGCGTCCCGAAGGAACTCGGCGGCAACAGCGGTCAGGATCTCGTGCTGACCGGCGAGCCGACTGCGCACTTGATGCCGATCGCCGACGCGCTCCGCGCGCTGCAAGTGCTGCATCGCGGGCGCAACTATCGTCCCGTGGCCGACACGATCGGCCGTCTGCTCACCGAGACGCGCGCGCACGTCGGATTCATCCTGCGCCCGGCGGGCGAACAGGCGCTCGCCAACGTGCTGCACGTCGCCGAGCTCGCGCGGCAGTACGAGGCGAGCGGCGGCATATCTTTTCGGGGGTTTATCGATGAACTGAGAGATGCCGCGTCGGAAGAAGCGGCGGAAGCGCCGATCCTCGAAGAGGGCAGCGACGGCGTCCGGCTGATGACGGTCCACAAGGCGAAAGGTCTCGAGTTCAAAGTCGTGATTCTCGCGGACCTCACGTGCCGCATGAGCCGCAGCGACGCGAGCCGGTACCTCGATGCGTCGCGCGGGCTGTGCGCGACGAAGATCGGCGGCTGGGCGCCGCACGAGCTGCACGAGCACGAGCAGGAAGAAGTCGCGCGCGATGAAGCCGAGGGCGTGCGGCTGGCCTACGTCGCCGCGACGCGCGCGAAGGATCTGCTCGTCGTCCCGGCGCTCGGCGACGAGCCGTGGGACGGCGGCTGGATCAGCCCGCTGAACAGCGCGCTGTATCCGCCGATGGCGTCGCGACGTGAAGGAAAACGCGGGCCGAAGTGTCCGGCGTTCAAGTCCAAGGATTCGGTCGTCCGCCGGCCGAACGATGAAGTCTTCGGCCCTGGCACGGTTGCGCCTGGCCTGCACGCGTTCGAGAGCGCGGGCTACTCGGTTGTCTGGTGGGATCCGAACGCGCTGGAGTTGGGATTGAAGCCGACGTTCGGCGTCCGCCGCGAAGATCTGATCGTCAAAGACGTGCCGAAGAACGTCGTTGGCGACGGGCGGACGCGCTACGACCAGTGGCAACTCGGGCGGGCGGACGCTCGCGCGCGAGGCGCGCAGCCGTCGCTGACGGTCGAAACGGCGCGCGAGCGAAGTCTGAAGGCTGAAGTTGGAAGTCTGAAGGAAAGTGATAAGTCAGACTTCAGACTTCAGACTCTAGACTTACGGTCGCCAGATGACGCGGAGCGATCTGGCGGCGCTGAATTCGGAACGCTCGTCCACGCGATCCTGGCGCGGGTGCCGTTCGACGCCGCGCGGTCCACGATTGACGATGCCGCGTCCGTTGAAGCGCGCGTGTGGGGGATGACCGAGGCCGACGCCGTTGCGGCGGGCGAGGTCACCGCGAGAGTCCTGCACCACGATTTGCTCAAGCGCGCGCGCGCCGCAGAAGCGCGCGGCGTCTGCCGTCGCGAAACGCCCGTCACCTGCACCCTCGAGGACGGCACGCTCGTCGAAGGCGTGGTCGATCTCGCGTTCGAAGACACCGGCCGCTGGATTGTCGTGGACTACAAGACGGACCGCGAGATCGCCGAAGACGGCGAGGACCGGTACCATCACCAGATCTCGCTCTACGCCACGGCGATCGCGCGCGCGACCGGTCTACCCGCAGAGTGTGTGCTCGTGCGTGTGTGACCAGCCGGCACAGTAGTCGTAGGGCGAGCCTTTAGGCGAGCCAAGACGCTCGGCTGAAGCCTCGCGCCACGGGACTAGTCTCCCAAGAGCGCGAGGACCGCAAGCGGATCGATGCGGGCGCCGCCGGCGCGGACCGCCCAGTGGAGGTGCGCGCCCGTGACGCGGCCCGTCGCGCCGACCTTGCCGAGGATCTGATCCGCAGTCACGCTGTCGCCTTCATGGACGTCCATGGCGGACATGTGCGCCAGCATCGAGAACAGCCCGAGCCCGTGATCGATCACGACCGTATTGCCGGAGAAATACAGATTGCGCGCGACGACGATGCGGCCGGCGTTGGGCGCGTGGATAGGGGTGCCGCCCGGGCTCATGAAGTCGGCGCCGCCGTGCGGCGTCCGCGCCTTGCCGTTGAAAATGCTACGTGAACCGAACGCGCTGTTCGCCGTCCCCGGAACCGGCCGGATGAAATGGTCGGTCCACAATCGCTGGGGCGCAGGCGACGTCCAGACATCGGCAAGCAGTCGCGCTTCGCGCGCGATACGCGCCTCCTCCGCAGCCGGCGGCGTGACGAACGCCTCGTCGACGGTCAGGCGGCGCGTCGGAAACCGGTGCGGCGTGACGATCAGATCGTAGCGCGCGTGCAGTCCGCCGGCGTCGACGGTGACGGGGTACGTGCCCTGCTTCACGTCCAGGTCGATGCCGACGAGCGCGCGCCACTGGCGGTCGCCGTCGGCGAACGTCGCCGCCTCGCGATCGAACGCGCGGACGATCGCGCGATCCGCGTGCTGGGGAAGCGTGATGCTCACCACGACGAGTTCGCCCGGCTGCATCGCCCGCGAGCGCGCGGTGATCTCGATGCCGTCGGCACCCAGCACCCCGCCCCCCGCACCCAGCACCCAGCACCCGGCACCTAGCACTCCGTACCCTGCACCCAGCACGGCACCCAGCACCCAGCACCCGGCACTCAGCACCCGCTCTCGCGTCACAGCTTTAGGTCCCATGTTTCCGCGACCAGATTCTTTCCAAAACTTCGATGTTGCCTGCGGCTCGTCCGCGTGAAGCCGGCCCGCTCGTAGACCTGCCGCGCCGCCGTCAGCTCGCTCTGCGTCCACAACGTGATCTTGCGATATCCGGCTTCGCGCGCAAAGCGTATGCATTCGTCGACGAGCCGCCGGCCGAGACCCAGCCCGCGCCCTTCAGGCTCGACGAGAAGCAGCCGGAGCTTCGCCACGGTGGCCGACTTCTTCACGAGAAACACCCACCCGACGATCGCGCCGCCGCGTTCGGCGATCCAGCAGCGCTCGCGCGCCGGGTCGAAATGATCCAGGAAGTCCGCGACGATGCGCGCGACCAGCGCTTCGAATTCGTGGTTGTAGCCCCACTCCCGCGCGTAGAGCTCGCCGTGCCGATGGACGACCCATCCCATGTCGCCGGGCCGATGCGAGCGCAGCACGTACGGGTCATTGTTTACAGCGGCGCCAGAGGCGCCGCCGCGAGAGCTACCCGCCGGCCGGGGATCCAGCAGCCGCTGGATCGTGTCCATCGCGCCGACGATCTGGCCCTGGTGCGACGCGGGCAGACGGTCCAGCATCGCGCCGACCTCGGCGCGCGCGCGCGTTTCCAGCGGCGCGAACGCGCGACGGCCCCGCGTCGTCAGGGTGAGCCGGCTCTGGCGTCCGTCGTGCGGCGACGGGTGACGGCGGATCAGGCGGCGGGCCTCGAACCGCCGCAGGATGCGGCTGACGTAGCCCGCGTCGAGCCCGAGATCACGCCCGAGCTCGGCCGCGGTCGGGGACGCGCGGTGGGCGAGCTCGTAGAGGACGCGCATTTCGGCGAGCGAGAACGGGCTGTCGAGGAGGTGCTCGCCAAGGACGCCGATCCGTCGCGTGTAGAAGCGATTGAACGCCCGGATGGCGTCACGATGATCCTGAGCGTCCGCGGCTGATGGCATTACATGACATTGTCAACAGACTAGTTGACTGAGTCAAGTAATGACACGCTCGGCTGAAGCCTCGCGCTACTAGGATCGGGGGCGGGTGAGCGGCGTCGCGACGTAGCCGTTGCGCGCGCGGACGCGGTCGTCGCTGCCGGCAATCTTCACGCGGATGCTGTGGAACTGGCCGTCGGCGGCGTGCGGCGAGACATAGCCGATCATGTACTGGCTGTTGAGTTCGTCCGCGATCCGCGCCGTCGCGTCACGCAACTCGTCCGACGTCTGCACGACCTCGGTCCGCCCGCCGCTTTCGGCGGTGATCTCGCGCAGCGCCTGCACGTTCACGCTGGTGTTGATGGCGCGGCGCGCCGGCGGATCGATCGCGATGGCGTAGACGAACGTGTCGCTGTGCAGGAGCGCCGCGTGCATGTCGCGCAGCGTCGCGTTGCTGGCGGTGTCGGCGCCGTCCGAGATGACGACGAGCGCCGCGCGGTCGCGCTGGCGCCGATCGATGAGCGGCAGCGACTCGATGATCGCGTCGTAGATCGCCGTGCCGCCCGTCGGCTTGAGCGAGTCCAGGGCGTGTTCGACTTCGGCCTGGTCGCGCGTCCAGCCGGTCATCGGACGCGGCCGGTGATTGAAGGCCATCAGGAAGAACTCGTCGGCCGGATCGAGCAGGTCGAAGAGGAAGCGATCGACCGCGGCGCGCGCGTCCTGAATCCGCTTGCCGAACATGCTGTCGCTGATGTCGAGCACCACGCCGAGGCCGATGGGCACGCGGTCGTGCGTGAAGTTGGTGATCGGCTGGCGGACGTTGTCCTCGTACACCTCGAAGGCTTCGCGCGACAGGTCGGGGACGAGATGTCCGTCTTTGTCGAGCACCGTCGCCGTGATGGTGGTGACTTCGATGCCGGAGCGGAAGGGCTTCGTGTCGCGGAATCCCTGCGGAGTCGACGCCGGCTGCTGGGCGTGGAGGGTCACGGCGGCCACGACGCCGGTCAGCGCGAGGCGCAGCACGAAGGCGCGCACGCTTCATGCTACACTACCGCCACGTGAACGCGATCCCCTGTCGCCCCTGTCGCGAATGCTCGTGTCGCCCGGCCGGGGACCTCTCCGGCCTTGCCCGCGTCGAAATGAATCGGGCCCCCGCAACGGGCAGTTGAAGGTCACCACGTCGCAGCGGGACAATTCAGATGCAGCGCAACAGGCCCGGGAGTTCACAGTTCCCGGGTATTTGTGTTTTCAGGGAGTCTTGACATGAAGACGAAGATCTCGCTTCGGTTCGCGGCCGTGATCCTCGGTGCCATTGCAGTCATGGTGCTGCCGGCGCGCGCAAGCGCGCAGTCCCTCGCCGGCATGTGGGACGCCACGGTCATCGTCAACAACGCCGGCCTCGAAATCCCGTTCCGGATGGAGTTCTCCGGATCCGGCTCGGGGATCAAAGGATCGTTCTTCAACGGCGACGAGAAAGTGATGTCGACGACCGGCAGGTTCGAGAACGGCACGCTGCTGCTCAGCTTCGACGAAATGGGCACGACGCTCGAAGCCACGCTCAAGGACGGCAAGCTGGAGGGCCAGTACGCGCGCGGCACGCGCGGCACACCGTATCCGTTCGCGGCGAAGCGCTTCGCCCCCGCGCCCACAGGCGACAAGGACATCCCGTCGATCGCCGGGCTCTGGACGATTCCGACGACCAGCTCGAAAGGCGAGTCGGCCTGGCATCTCATCGTCCGGCAGGCCGGCGCTGAAGTGTCGGCGTCGATTCTGCGGATCGACGGCGACACGGGCGCGCTCACCGGGTCGTACAAGAACGGCACGTTCGTGCTGAGCCACTTCTCGGGCATGCGTCCGGCGCGTCTGGAACTGACGCTGAAGGCCGACAACACGCTGTCGGTCGTGCAGAACACCGGCGCGCCGCTGAGTGCCGTGCGCGCCGAGCAGGCGCTCGCGAAGGGCCTGCCGCAACCCTCCGATCCCACGCGCTTCACCAGCGTCAAGGATCCGAGCGAGCCGCTCCGTTTCAGCTTCCCGGACTTGAGCGGCAAGGTCGTGTCGAACACCGATCCGAAGTTCCAGGGCAAGGTCCTGATCGTCAGCATCGGCGGCAGCTGGTGCCCGAACTGCCACGATGAGACGCCGTTCCTCGTCGAGCTCTACAAGAAATACAAGAGCCGCGGCCTCGAGATCGTCGAGTTGTCATTCGAGGAAGAGGCGCAGCTCAAGAACCCCGTCCGCGTGAAGGCGTTCATCAAGAAGTACGGGATCGACTACACGGTGCTGCTGCCAGGCGAGCCGCGTCAGCTCAACGAGAAGATGCCGCAGGGCGTGAACCTGAACTCGTTCCCGACGACCTTCTTCCTGGGCCGCGACGGACGGGTCCGCAGCGCGCACGCGGGATTCCCCGGCACCGCGAGCGGCAAGTTCCATACGGAAGCGAAGGAAGAGATCACGGCGCTCGTCGAGCGACTCCTGGCCGAACGCACGCAGACGTCCGCGGGACAGTAGTGTCCGCATCGCACCCTGAGGTCCGGCTCTAGCCGGACCTTTCGATGATCGATCCTGGCGCATCGATCGGCGCGGTCCACCTGACGATCGCGGACCTCGACCGGTCGGTGCGCTTCTACGAAACCCACCTCGGCTTCATCACGCATCATCGGGACGCGCCCACAGCCCGGCTCGGCGCCGGCGGGGCCGACCTGCTCGTACTGGCGCAATCAGAGACGACTCGGCGCGTGAGCGGCACGACCGGGCTGTACCACTTCGCGATCCTCGTGCCGACGCGTCGCGATCTCGCGCGATCGTTCCGGCGCCTGATCGAAACGCGCACGCTGATGCGAGGCGCGGCGGACCACGGCGTCAGCGAAGCGCTGTATATCGCCGATCCGGATGGCAATGGAATCGAGATCTATCGCGATCGCCCACGCGAGGAGTGGCCGTTCTCGGCTGGACGATTGCGGATGACGGCTGACCCGCTCGATCTCGTCGATCTGCTCGGGGCCAGTGGGGCCGGCGGGGCAGGTGAGTCGGGTGGGGCAGGTGGGGCAAGTAGGGCGGGTGGGGCGGGTGGGGCAGGTGAGTCAGGCGGGGCGGGTGGGGCGAGTGGGGAAGGTGGGGCTGGTGGGGAAAGATTGCCGCAAGGGACGATCATCGGACACGTGCATTTGCACGTCGCGCATCTCGACGAAGCAGAACGGTTCTATGGCGACGTGCTCGGCTTTCAGATCATGCAGCGCTACGGACCGGGTGCGCTGTTTGTGTCGGCCGGCGGCTATCACCATCACGTCGGATTGAACACGTGGGCCGGCGTCGGCGCGCCTCCGGCACCGCCGGGTGCCATCGGCTTGCGGCATTTCGAAGTGACGCTGGCGAGCGAGGCCGCGCTCGGGGCCGTCGCTAGCCGTGCGCGCGCTGCCGGACTTCACCTCGAAGGCATGGACGCGGGGCTCCTCGTTCGCGATCCCTCGAACAACGGGGTTCTCTTCAAGCTGAGGTAGAGTCGAGGCCGGCACCAGTGATGAACGGATCGGGCCGCGTGCGCTTCGGAGCGTTCGACTTCGACACCACCACGGGCGAGCTGCGCCGCGAGGGACACGTCATCAAGCTGCAACCGCAGCCGGCCCGCGTCCTGGCGCTGCTCGTCGCGGGCGCTGGCGACGTCGTCACACGCGAGACGCTGCGGGACGCCGTGTGGGGCGGCGACACATTCGTCGACTTCGACCGCGGCCTCAACTTCTGCATCGCCCAGATTCGATCGGCGCTCGGTGACACGCCGGAGACGCCCCGGTTCATCCGGACGCTGCCCAAGCGCGGCTATCAATTCATCGCGGCCATCGATCCCGCGGCGCCGACGGGCGACGACGCCGAACCTGTCGCTCCCGTTTCGGCAGCCATCCCACCGTCACGCCCGAACCGTCGTTTCGTCGCAGCCGTCGTGGGTGCCGCGCTGTGCGCCGCCGGGGTTGCCGGCGGGGCGTGGTGGGTGCTCCGGGCGCCGGTGGCGCTGCCGCCGGACACGCGGATAGCTGTTGCGGTTTTCGACAACGAGACCGACGCGCCGGAGCTGGGCCGGTTCACACAAGGATTGACGGATACGGTCATCGCGCAGCTGACAGAAACCGGCGCGGGTCGGTTCGAAGTGATCGGGAACGCGGCCATCCTCCGCCGCCCCCGGCCGCAGCGCGATCTCAAGGAGATCAACGCGACGCTTGGCGCCTCGTACGTCGTCCTCGGCCAGGTGCAGCGGGACGGGGCGCACATCCGCGTGCTGGCGCACCTCATCCACCTGCCCGAACAGACGCACGTATGGGTGACACGGCTCGACAGGCAGTCGGACGACCCGCTCGGTCTCCAGCTCGACCTCGCGCGCGCGATCGCGTCGGACTTCACCAGGCGTTTGGCGTCCACGCACCGGCTGGAGCCGTTCCGCGCCAGGAAAACGGGCGACTGACGCCTCCCTCACATTTTCCTCACCTCGGCTGACGGCAACTGGGTTGTGCAGTGCCGATTGTCCGCGTATTGATGGACGCTGGAGGTAGAACCGATGAATCGTGTGTCGCGCCGGCAGGTGCTCGCGTTGGGTTCGCTGGGTCTTCCGTTGACCGCCTTTCCGGCGTTTTCAAAGCGCGCGCTGGCGCAGACCGCTCCGGTGGCCGGCGGGGCCAAAGCGCTGGACATCTTTCCAGGTCATCCGCCTGAACTCGTGCGGGAGATGGTCGGTGTGTCACATGGGAATCTGAAACGCGTCCAGGAAATCGTCGAGGCGCGACCCGCGCTGGCGCGTGCCGCAGTGGACTGGGGCTTCGGCGACTGGGAAGACGCACTCGGTGCCGCCTCGCACGTGGGGAACCGGCCGATCGCCGAGTATCTGATCGCGCACGGCGCGCGACCGACCATCTTCTCCGCGACGATGCTCGGGCAACTGGATGTGGTGACGGCGTTCGTCGCCGCGCAGCCCGGGATCCAGCGGATTCCCGGACCGCACAGCATCCCGCTCCTGGCGCACGCGAAAGCCGGCGGGCCGGCCGCCGCGCCGGTGCTTCAGTATCTCGAATCGCTGGGCGACGCCGGCGCGCCACCTCTCGTGCCGATCACGGACGAGGAGAAAGCGGCGCTCGCGGGAACGTACGTGTTTGGACCCGGTCCAAATGACCGGATCGAAATTACGTTCGAGAAGGGCGCGTTGATGTTCCTGCGGAAGGGCGCAACCGCGCGAGGGCTGAGTCACGTCGGCGACCGCGCGTTCCATCCGATGGGCGCGCCCGCCGTGCGCATCCGGTTCACGACCGTCGGTCCGCGCGGCATGACGCTCACGGTCCACGATCCCGATCTGATCGTCACCGCCCGCCGCGAACCGGCGTAGCGCGACCCTTTGGGTCGCGGCTGTTACTGCTGCTTCGACTTCTTCGCGGCCTCGTCTGCTTCCTTTTCCTTCAGACGGGCGCCGCGAAGGATGTTGCCCAGCGCGTAGTTGCCTTCGTGGCACGCGTACTCGTAGATCATGTCGCTCGTGGCCGGCCACGTGTATTCCGCGGTCCACGGCCTGGTCCACGTCGTCGGATCCTCGATCGTGAACTGGTAACGCAGCGTCTTCGCGTCGACGCGCGTGAACCGCTCGACGACGCGCAGGTTCGTGCTCGATCCGCGGAAGCGCGTCTGGTCGCTGAAGTTCGTCGTGTCGACGACGAGCGTGTCGCCGTCCCAGCGTCCGACGGAATCACCCAGCCACTTGCGGATCGTCGACGGCAGATGCTGTGCGTTCATGCGCACGATGCGCGCGTCGTGCACCATCTCCGTCAGGATCATCACGTGGTCCGGCGTCTGCACGATCTGATGGAGGTTGTTGTAGAAGTAGGTCGGCAGGATGGGCGGACCCGACGTCGAACTGAAGCCGAGCAGGCAGCGCTCGGCGAGCGGCCGGATTTCGGGGTCGTTGTACGCGTCCGGCCCTTCGAATCCCGGATCGTCCTCGCGCGCTGCGGCGTCGGATGTCGGCCTCGCATTGTAGTCCGCGCTGCTGCGACGCTGACGCGCGGCGTCGGTCAGAGGCGGAACACGGCCGTCCGGCGGGTCGATCAGGAGCGAGGCGCGCTTCCGGCCGTCGACGGTGGTGAAGGTCGAGCCCGGGTCGAGCCAGAAGTTGTTGTAGCCGCCGACGTTGCCGTACGGCCCCGGCGTGCCGTCACCGCCCTTGGGCGGCGCCGCGCGATTGCCGTCGACCGGCGCGTTCCCGCTCTGCGTGCGCTTGGCCACGGCGATCTCGAGCTCCTTCGCCTGCTCGTCCGTCAAGACGAGCGGCGCGCCCGCCCGCCGCTCGAGCGGCGTCAGCGTGCCCAGGTCGTAGGTGCCCTGCAGATCAGGGTGGCCATCCGGCGTTCGCGGCAGGCCACCCGCGAGCGCCGGTGTGGTCTTCGGGGCTGTCGACGGACGAGCCGCCTGTCTTTGAACGTCGGTCTGCGCCAGTGACAGGCCGGTTGCAGCCGAGAAGACGGCGATGAGCGTCAGACTGCGTGCACGCATGGTCGGGAACCTCGCTGAGGACGAATTTTACGCCTTTCCGTCGTACAATGTGCCAAAAGGACGGGACTTCACCTTATGCGCGATCGATTGCTTGCTTTCGCTGGATCCCTTGCCGTTGCCACGGTTGCCCTCGGGCTGACGCCGCATCCGCTCGCGGCGCAGGCACCGAAACCCGCCGCCGCGAAGCCGGCTGCGGCGAAGGCTGCGCCTTCGCGCACCGCTGACGGCCACCCGGATTTCACTGGCTTCTACGACGTGGCGACGATGACGCCTGTCGAGCGGCCGAACGGCGCGCCGCTGGTGCTGAGCGACAAGGAAGCCGCGGCGCTCGAGGCGTACGAACATCAGCGCCAGGTGAAGAATGACGCGCCGATCGCAGGCGATCGCTCGGCGCCGCCCGTCGGCGGCGAAACGACGAGAGGCACGTCGTACCTCGAGGTCCTCGAGCGCTTCGGCGGCGGCGTGGTCGGCGGCTACAACAACTTCTGGCTCGCCGGCGGCATGAACCTGATCATCGTCGACGGTCAGAAGCGGAGCTCGCTCGTCATCGATCCGCCGGACGGCAAGGTGCCGACGATGAAGCCGGAAGCGCGCGCGCGCAACGCGCGCCTCCGCGCCGGTTCCGTGAGCCCCGACGCGGGCGAAGCTGCGGCCGCGGGCCCTCCAGGCGCGTTCGACGGTCCCGAGTTGCGTCCGCTGTCCGAGCGCTGCCTGCTCGGCTTCGGCAACACGTCCGGGCCGCCGACGCTGCCGAACTACTTCTACAACAACATGAAGCAGATCGTGCAGACGAAGGACACGATCATGATCCTCAACGAGATGGTGCACGACGCGCGCATCATCCGGATGAACGCCGAGCATCTGCCGTCGAACATCAAGCATTGGATGGGCGACTCGGTCGGGCATTGGGATGGCGACACGCTCGTCGTCGACACGACCAACTTCACGAACAAGACGCAGTTCCAAGGGTCGGGCGACAAGCTCCACGTCGTGGAGCGCTTCTCGTGGATGGACGGCAACCTGCGGTATCGCTTCACGGTTGACGATCCGGAGACGTGGGATAAATCCTGGACGGGCGAGTATCCGTGGGTCGCCAGCTCAGAGGGGCTCTACGAGTACGCGTGCCATGAGGGCAACTACTCGCTCGGCGACATGTTGCGCGGCGCGCGCGCCAAGGAACGTGAGGACGCGACGAAGAAGCAGTAGTCGAACGGCGGAGTGAACTGGAGCCGGCGCGCGGACTCGAACCGCGGACCTGCTGATTACGAATCAGCTGCTCTACCAACTGAGCTACGCCGGCCAGGCGGGAAAAAACGATCCTACCACGACGCGAGCCGGGCACGCAGCGCTCGATCGCCGCTCAGCGCGCGCTGAAGTGGCGGCCGATGGCCGCGCCGAACGCGCTGAGTGCGTTCCAGATGCGGCGGTTCATCTCGCGATCGGCCCGGAACCTGGCAGCCACCGCCATTGCCGTGAAGCCGAACACGATGCCCAGGCTCACAGTGTCGGGCCACCACGGCATCCGTTCCGGCGCGATCACATGAAGGAAGACCGGCACGACGACGCCTGCGATCAAGAAGGCCTTCATGTCTACGGCTTCTTCCTCCTGAGGATCGGAATATCCGGCCGCGGGTCGACGACGAATCCGTCACGATTCGGCATTTTGATCTGCGGCAGCGTCGTCTGATTCAGGACGTCCTGTTCCTTGACGATGCCGTTCAGATACAGCACGTAGGCCGTCGCACCGTAGATCTCGTCCGTGGTCATGGTGCCGGGATGGTCGAACGGCATCGCGCGGTTGATGTAGTCCCACAGCGTCGTCGCGTACGGCCAGTAGCTGCCGACGGTCTTCTGCGGACGCTGGCTCCTCAGCGTTCCCTGTCCGCCCGACAGGACCTCCTGTGGTCCCTCTTTGCCAGTTGGCCCGTGGCACGTTTCGCAGCGCCGCGTGTAGACGTCCTTGCCCGCGGCCGCCGTGCTGCTGCCCGGCCGCAGTCCCTTACCATCCGGTGTGACTTCGATGTCGATCGCCTTCAACTCGGCCGCGGTCGGTGGACGGCCGACGCCGTAGGTGGGGGATTGGGCAGAGACGGTCCGGCTGAAGCCGGACACCACGAGGAAGGCGGACGCGACGAGTGCGAAGCCCGCGACGATCGCGACGCGCTTAACCGCGATTGCCATTGGCGATCTTTCCGTCGGCCGTGATCTTCCACGTCTGGATGCTGTTGTTGTGATAGTTGGAATTCACGCCGCGCACTTCCACCAACTGCGGCAGGGGCGGCTGCGTGTAGCCGGTCTCGTCCGTGCAGCGCGACGCGAAGACCGCTTCCTTCCCGTCCCATTTCCACGCCCAGCGAAAGCGCGTGTGCGCCTTCGGCAGCACCGGCGCCTGCAGTTGCGCGGGCTCCCACGTGTTGCCGCCGTCCATCGTGATCTCCACGTTCGTGATCGCGCCGCGGCCCGACCACGCGATGCCCGTCAGCTCGTAGAGGCCGGGGCCGGGCAGCGTGTCGCCGCCTGAAGGCCGCGTGATGAGCGACTTCGGTTCCATGTCGAACGTGAACTGCCGCGCCCTGCCGTCGGGCATCAGGTCGGTGTACTTGGACGTTTCTTCGCGCGACATTGCGGGCTGATCCATCAGCTTCAGCCGTCGCAGCCACTTCACGTTCGAATTGCCCTCCCACCCCGGCAGAAACAGCCGCATCGGGTAGCCCTGCTCGGGACGCATCGGTTCGCCGTTCTGCGCGTACGCGACGAACGCATCGTCCAGCAGCTTCCTGATCGGTATGCTGCGCGAGAGCTTGCAGGCGTCCGCGCCTTCGGCGAGCGCCCACGTCGCCGCGGGCTGGACGCCGCATTCCTTCAGCAGCAGTGCGACCGACACGCCGGTCCATTCGCTGCAGCTCGTCAGCCCGTGCGAGCGCTGGACGTCGGTTTCGGCGCCGCCGCCGCGCCACTCGCTGCTGCTGTTGCCGGAGCACTCGAGGAAATGGATGCGCGAGACAGACGGCATCCGCTTCAGGTCGGCCACGGTGAAGGCGAGCGGCCGATAGACGAGCCCATGAATCGTCAGCGTGTGCGTCGCGGGGTCGATTTCGGGTACGCCGGAATGATGACGTTCGAAATGCAGCGATGAGGGCGTGATGATGCCGTACGTGTCGTGCAACGGCGTGCGGCTGGACGCCTCCTCGAGCGGGACCTTGGTGTTTTGATTGAAGAACCGCTGCGTCGTCTCGTACTTCGATCGCGATCCGTACGGGCTGACGGCCGCGCCGAGCTGGCGCGGTTCGGCGACCGGCGCGTCAGATTTGGCCCGGCAGGCGACGAGCGCCGCGCTCCAAGCTGCGCCAAGTCCAAGAAACCAGCGGCGGGAGTGTGATTCCATTGGCGCCTATTCTATGGCCTTGCAATATGGGTTCAGTGTGATACAATACATATCTGAACTAAATGGCTGTCACCGAGAAGTCCAAGCTGTTCGCCGTTCTGCATGCCGCGGGCATGCTGGAGGCGCACGTCGAATCGAAGCTCGAGAAAGTCGGGCTTTCGCTGCCGAAGCTGGCCGCGCTTCATCGACTGACTGAAGCGGGGGAGTCGCTGCCGCTCGGGCAACTCGCGGATCGGCTCAAGTGCGTGAAGTCGAACGTGACGCAGCTCGTCGATCGCCTCGAAGCGGACGGTCTCGTTACGCGCACGGCTGATCCGAACGATCGACGTTCGCGCATTGCCGTGCTCACCGTCGCAGGTCGAAAAGCATTCACGCGCGGAACGGAGATTCAGCAGCAGGCGGAGCACGAGCTGTTCGGGGCGCTCACGTCCGACGAAACCGACAAGCTCCACCAGCTGCTAGGAAAGCTCGAGAAGTAATAAAGGTAGGGGCCCTTTTTTTGACCATTAGTTCACTACTGCATTATGCAGTCATAACAGAAGGAGCAGGACATGACGACGCTCACGCTTAACGCCACCGGGATTGGAACCGAGTCACCTCGATCAAAGGCCGCAACCGTCACGCTGTGGGCGGCGCAGTTGCTGGTCGCCGCGCTCTTTCTCTTCGCCGGCATGGGCAAACTGGCAGGCGCGGAGATGCACGTGCAGCTCTTCGCGGCGATCGGTATCGGGCAATGGTTCCGCTACGTAACGGGCTCGATTGAAGTGCTGGGAGCCGTGCTGCTATTCGTGCCGTCCCTCGCACGCTTCGGCGCGCTTGCACTGACCGCGACGATGATCGGGGCCATCGTCACGCATCTCTTCGTGATTGGCGGCAATCCGGCGATGCCGATCGTCCTGCTGGCGGCTTCCGCGGCCATCGCGTGGGTGCGAAGGAGCGGACGATGAGCGCGCAATCGTTGGGAGGACGGCAACGCATCGAGTGGGGATTGGTTGCCTCGGGTACGACCCTGCGCTACGATGGGGGTTTAGGCGCTCCCGAAGATCGCAACCGTAGGGTCGTACATCGCGCATGCCCGAAACCGCCGCTGAAAGCGCCAACCTCGTCGTTCGGGGCGCCCGCACGCACAACCTCAAGGACATCGATCTGACGCTGCCGCTCGGCACGCTGATCATCGTCACGGGTGTCAGCGGATCGGGGAAGTCGTCGCTCGCGTTCGACACCATCTACGCGGAGGGGCAGCGCCGGTACGTGGAGTCGCTCTCCGCCTACGCGCGGCAGTTCCTCGAGCGGATGGAGAAGCCCGACGTCGATCGGATCGACGGCATCTCACCGGCCATTGCGATTCGCCAGAAGAACAGCATCCGCAATCCACGATCGACGGTCGGCACGACGACCGAGATTCACGACTACATGCGCCTGCTCTACGCGCGCGTCGGGCGAACGTTCTGCCGCGGTTGCGGCCGCGAGGTCGTGCGTGAGACGGCGGAGGTCGTTGCGCAGCAGCTCAACGAACTGCCACCCGGCACGCGGCTGCTGCTCGGATTCGATCTGCCGGTCGTCGATACATCGGCGCCGATGCCGGACGTCGAGGAGACCGTCGAAGAAAGCACGGAGAGCCCCGAGGCTCTGCCCGACGCCGCCGCCGGGGCGGACGCGCGCGTCCGCCCGGTCGAGGCCGTCGCGCCGTCGGTGATCGTCGAGACGATTGCGAACCTGCGGAAGAAGGGCTTCGCGCGATTGCTGATCGACGGCCGCGCGGTCGCGTTCGACGACGCGAACCCCGCGGCGCTGACCGGGCGGTCGTTGCTGCAGGTGGTGGTCGATCGCGTGCAGGTGACCGGCGAGGCCGACGCGCGTCAGCGGCTCACCGATTCGATTGAGACGTCGTACCTCGAAGGCGGCGGGGCAGCGTGGGCCATTGAGCAATCCCAGCCACCAGCCACCAGCCACCAGCCACCGGTCACCCATGTGTTCTCCGAGCGCTTCGAGTGCCGGCAGTGCGCCATCGCGTACGAAGATCCGCAGCCGCGGCTGTTCTCGTTCAACAACCCGTTCGGCGCCTGCCCGACCTGCCACGGCTTCGGCAACATCATCGAGCTGGATCTCGACCTGGTCGTGCCCGACCAGGGCAAGTCGATCCAGCAGGGCGCGATCGAGCCCTGGACCAAGCCGCACTATCGCGCGCAGCTCGCGGAGCTGAAACGCGCGGCGAAGAAGGCGAAGATCCGGCTGGACGTGCCGTGGTCAGCGCTCACCGACGAAGAAAAGCGGCTTGTCGTCGACGGGATCGACGATGGGAGCGAGTACGCGGGAGTGCGCGGATTCTTCCGCTGGCTCGAGCGCAAGAAGTACAAGGTGCACGTCCGCGTGTTCTTGAGCCGCTATCGCGGGTATCTCGTGTGCCCGGATTGCGGCGGCGCGCGACTGCGGCGAGAGGCGCGCGATGTGCACGTCGGCGGGCGCACGATCGATCGGGTGTCCGCTTTGACGGTGAGCGAGGCGCAGGGATTCTTCGCCGGTCTCGAGCTCAGCGAAAAGGAAGCCGCGATTGCGGACAAAGTGCTCAAGGAAATCCGGCGGCGGCTCGGGTTCCTGAGCGACGTGGGCCTCGACTACCTGACGCTCGACCGCCTCTCGTCGACGCTGTCGGGCGGCGAAGCGCAGCGCATCAATCTGGCGACCTCGCTCGGCGCGGCGCTCGTCGGCACGCTCTACGTGCTGGATGAGCCGTCGATCGGCCTGCACTCGCGCGACAACCTGCGCCTCATCGCGATCCTCCGGCAGTTGCGCGACCAGGGCAATACCGTCCTCGTCGTGGAGCACGATGCCGACATGATCAAGGTCGCCGATCACATCGTCGATCTCGGGCTCGGCGCGGGCGAGCAGGGCGGGCGCGTCGTGTATTCCGGCACGCTCGACGGGCTGATGCTGGAAACGCGGTCGCTGACGTCGAAGTACCTGCGCGGCGAGCTGGCGATTCCGGTGCCGGCGGCACGGCGCCGTGGGACTGGACAGAAGATCAAGCTGCTCGGCGCGGCGGAACACAATCTGAAGAACGTGGACATCGCGATTCCGCTGAACACATTGACGTGCGTCACCGGGGTCAGCGGCTCGGGCAAGTCCACGATCGTTCACGACGTGCTCTACGCGGCCATCAAGCGCGCGAAGGGCGGCTGGGACAAGCGCGTTGGCACGTTCCGGGCGCTGGAAGGCGTCGAGTACGTCACCGACACCGTGCTCGTCGATCAGGCGCCGATCGGCCGGACGCCGCGATCCAATCCGGTGACGTATCTCAAGGCGTTCGATCCGATCCGCGAGCTGTTCGCCGCGACCAAGGACGCGCGGGCGCGCGGCCTGACGGCGAGCCACTTCTCGTTCAACGTGCCTGGCGGGCGCTGCGAAGCGTGCCAGGGCGAGGGCGAGGTGCGGGTCGAGATGCAATTTCTGGCCGACGTCTTCGTGCCGTGCGATCAGTGCGACGGCAAGCGTTTCAAGCCGCAGGTGCTCGAGGTGCGGTATCGCGGCCGCTCGATCCATCAGGTGCTCGATCTCACGGTCCGTGAGGCGTTGACCTTCTTCAGCAGCTCGCCGAAGGTGCTGCGCCGCCTGCAGGTGCTGGACGAGATCGGTCTCGGCTACCTGCGGCTCGGTCAGCCGGCGACGACGCTGTCGGGCGGCGAGGCCCAGCGGATCAAAATCGCGGCGCATCTGTCATCGCACGGCGGCGAGCGGCTGCTCTACATCCTCGACGAGCCGACCACGGGCCTCCACTTCGACGATATCGCCAAGCTGCTCACGGCCTTCAAGAAGCTGCTGGAAGCGGGACACACGCTGCTCGTCATCGAGCACAACCTCGACGTCATCAAGACCGCGGACTACATCATCGACCTTGGACCCGAAGGCGGCGAAGGCGGCGGCACGGTTGTCGCCACGGGGACGCCCGAGCAAATCGCGCAGGTCGACGCGTCGTACACGGGGCGCTACCTGCGTCCTGTCCTCGCTGAAGGCCGATCGCATGCCTACGCGGCAGGGCGATGAGGGTGGTCACCTTCGGCGAGGGCTGATCCTATAATCCACATCGTTGGCCCTCACTTCTGGCACCCGCCTCGGCG
>Ga0326726_10001097_pt1 | contig 24985 bp, 23 predicted proteins | sample MHFenrmetagenome_2_FD_207603 | JGI IMG/M metagenome (GOLD analysis project Ga0326726, IMG submission 207603) | Lab enriched peat soil microbial communities from Michigan Hollow, Ithaca, NY, United States - MHF15MN | ecosystem: Environmental > Terrestrial > Soil > Wetlands > Peat | place: USA... | reverse complement strand
GATGAGCCCAACCGGGAGCCGCTCAACGGCACCTGGGAGGAGCATCGCGCCACGCTCGAGGCGCGCAAGCCGTTCCGCGACTTCGAATACGTGCGCATCGGCGACGACGGCAGGCGCCATTACCTTTCGCTCAGCGGCGTGCCGATCTTCGACGCGGCTGGCGAGTTCAAGGGTTACCGCGGCGTGGGGCGCAACATCACGGAGCGCAAAGAGGCGGAGGCGGCGCTGCGCCAGAGCGAGGCGCGCTTCCGCAGCCTTACGGAACTTTCCTCGGACTGGTACTGGGAGCAGGACGAGGAACTGCGCCTGACTTATATCTCGCCCGGTTTTGCCAAGCGCACCGGCGTCGACCTGGCGGTGGTCCTCGGCAAGCGGCGCTGGGATTTCGAGGGAATCCTGCCGGTGTCCGGCTCGTGGGAGGAGCACCGGCGCGTGCTCGACGCGCGGCTGCCGTTCCGCGACTTCGAGCAAGTTCGCGCCAATGCCGACGGCACGCGCACTTATCTCTCGAGCAACGGCGAGCCCGTGTACGACGAAGCGGGCGAGTTCAAGGGCTATCGCGGCGTAGGCAGCAACATCACCGAGCGCAAGATCGCCGAGCAGAAGCTCGAGCGCATGGCCCAGTTCGATGCCGTCACGGGGCTTGCGAACCGTACCGTGCTGTACGAGCGCCTCGAGCAGGCGATCATCCAGTCGCAGCGCCGCGGCCGCGGCGCGGGCGTGCTGTACCTGGACCTGGACCGCTTCAAGCTGGTCAACGACACCCTCGGCCACCATATCGGCGACGAGCTGCTCGTACAGGTGGGCAGAAGCCTCAGGGACTGCGTGCGCCGGGACGACACGGTAGCGCGCCTGGGCGGCGACGAGTTCGCGGTGGTGATCGCGGACTTGGCGCGGCCCGACGATGCCGCGATCGTGGCGCAGAAGATCCTCGACTCTTTCGCCGCGCCGTTCGACCTCGGCGGGCGCGAAGCCTTCGTCACCGCGAGCATTGGCGTGGCGACGTATCCGAGCGACGGCGAGCGCGCCGAGGCGCTGCTCAAGTGTGCGGACGCGGCGATGTACCGCGCCAAGGAATCGTCGCGCAACGCGTTCTGCTTCTACACCACGGAGATGAACGCGCGCGCGGCGTCAAAGCTGCAGCTCAATACGGACCTGCGCCGCGCGCTCGAGCGTCACGAGTTCCTGCTGCACTACCAGCCCAAGGTGGACCTCGCCACGGGAAGCATGATCGGCATGGAGGCGCTGCTGCGCTGGCAGCATCCGGAGCGCGGCATGGTATCGCCGCTGGAATTCATCCCGGCACTGGAGGAAAGTGGCCTGATCCTCGCGGTGGGCGACTGGGTGGTCGCCGAGGCCTGCCGGCAGATGCGCGACTGGTCGCACGCGGGCCTGCAGCCGGCGCCGGTGGCGGTCAATCTCTCAGCGCGGCAGTTCCGTCGTCGCGACCTCGACCAGGTCATCCGGCGTCAGCTCGCTGAGCATGGGCTGCCGCCCGCGCTGCTCGAGCTCGAGATCACGGAGAGCAGCCTGATGGAGGATCCGAAGGACGCGATCCGCCAGCTGCAGGCGCTGCGCGATGCGGGGTTGCGGATCTCGGTGGACGACTTCGGCACGGGCTATTCGAGCCTGTCGTATCTGACGCGCCTACCGCTCTCCACGCTGAAGATCGACCGCACGTTCGTCAGCGCGGCGATCTCTGAGCCGGGCTCGGCGGCGATCGTGAAGATGGTGATCGACATGGCGCACCGGCTCAACTTCGATGTCGTGGCCGAAGGCGTAGAGACCGACCGGCACGTGCAGTTCCTGCGTGCGCACGGCTGCGCGCAGGGGCAGGGCTACCACTTCGGACGGCCGATCCCGGCCTCCGTGATGGCGCCGCGCATGAAGCGCAGCGCGTAGCGGGCAGACGCCGATCTATTACGCGGCGGCCCTGACCGGCGCCACGCGATAACGCTGCAGCAGTTCCGCCTGCTTCGCCCGCGCGGCGTCCGCGCTCTTCGCCTTGATGTGGCCGAAGCCGCGGATCGTCTCCGGAAGCGTGGCGATCTCGACTGCTAGCGCGTGGTTCTCACGGGTGAGCCCGGCGAGGAGCGTATCCACGGTGTTTTCGTACTCGGCGATCAGCGCTCGCTCAATGCGCCGCTCCTCGGTGCGACCGAAGACATCGAGCGCCGTGGCACGCAGGAACTTGAGCTTCGCGAGCACCTTGAAGGGCAGCCGCATCCACGGGCCGAACTGAATCTTCTTCGGCTCGCCGGTGCGCGGATCGGGCTTGGCGATGAGCGGCGGCGCGAGATGGAACTTGACCTTGTAATCGCCCTCGAACATGCCCTCGATCTTCTTCAGGAAAGCCCCGTCGCCGTACAGGCGCGCCACCTCGTACTCGTCCTTGTAGGCGAGGAGCTTCGCGTAATAGCGCGCCACCGCCTCGGCGAGCTTGGTACCGCCGGTTCTTTCCTGCTCGGTGTTGCGCACGCGCTCGACGAGCGCTCGATAACGCGCGGCGTAGGCTGCGTCCTGGTAGCCGGTGAGAAACTGGGCGCGCCGCTCGAGGAGTTCCTCGAGATTGCGGGAGAAATGCTGGTCGATCGGGATCACCTCGGGCGGCAGGGCGATGCGGCGCACGCGCTCGAGGTCCACCGCCGCGCGCCGCCCCCACAGGAAACTCTTCAGGTTGAAGTCCACGGCGACGCCGTTCAGCTCGATGGCGCGCTCGATCGCCGTGCGCTGCAGCGGCACCCAGCCCTTTTGCCAGGCGTAGCCGAGCATGAACATGTTGGTGGCGATGGAATCGCCCATCAGCGCGGTTGCGAGCTCGGCAGCCGGCACGAACTCGGCGCTGCGGCCGCCGCAGGCATCCAGGATGTCGTGCTGCAGGTTCGAGCCCGGCAGCTGCCAGTCGGGGTTCTTCACGAACGCCGCTGTCGGCGACGTCGTGGCATTGACCAGCGCGAGTGTCTTCCCCGCATCCATTTTGTCGAGCGCATCGCCGCTTGCGGTCACTACCAGGTCGCAGCCGATCACCAGGCGCGCATCCCCGGTGCCCAGCCGCGCGACGTGCACGTCGGCGGCGGTCGCGGCGATCTTCACGTGCGACATCACAGCGCCATACTTTTGCGCGAGGCCCGACATGTCGAGCACCGATACGCCCTTGCCCTCGAGGTGCGCGGCCATGCCGAGGATCTGCCCGATAGTGATCACGCCCGTGCCGCCGATGCCGGTAACGAGCACGCCGCAGGGCCGCTCGAGCGTGGCGGGCGCCACTTCGGGCAGCGCGGGGAAGTCCTCGCCCGCGCTGCGCGCGCCGGACTTGCCCTTCTTCAGCTGCCCGCCCTCCACGGTGACGAAGCTCGGGCAGAAGCCTTTCACGCAGGAAAAGTCCTTGTTGCAGGTGGACTGGTTGATGGTGCGCTTGCGGCCGAACTCGGTCTCGAGCGGCTCGACGGAAAGGCAATTGGACTTAACGCTGCAGTCGCCGCAGCCCTCGCACACCATCTCGTTGATCACCGCACGCTTCGCGGGATCGGGGAATGCATTCCGCTTCCTGCGCCGGCGCTTCTCGGAGGCGCAGGTCTGGTCGTAGATCAGCGCCGAGACGCCCGGCTGCTCGCGCAGCCAGCGTTGCACTTCGTCGAGGTCGTCGCGATGACGGATGGTGACCCCCGGCGCCCAGCTCGTGCCGGCGGGATACTTCTCCGGCTCGTCCGTGACGATGACGATCGGCTTCACGCCTTCGGCCGCGATCTGGCGCGAGATCATCGCCGGGTCGAGCGGCCCGTCGTGGTGCTGGCCGCCCGTCATCGCCACCGCGTCGTTGTAGAGGATCTTGTAGGTCATGTTGACCTTGGCGGCGACCGCGGCGCGGATCGCAAGCAATCCCGAGTGGAAGTAGGTGCCATCGCCGAGGTTGGCGAAGATGTGCTTCTCGTCGGTGAAGGGCGCCTGCCCGATCCAGGGAGCTCCCTCGGCGCCCATGTGCGTGAAGGTTGAGGTGCGCCGGTCCATCCACACCGCCATGAAATGGCAGCCAATGCCGGCGGTGGCGCGGCTGCCCTCGGGGACGTGCGTGGAAGTGTTGTGCGGGCAGCCGGAACAAAAGTAGGGCTGGCGTATGGCGGTGACGCGCGGCTTGGCGAGCGCCTTTTCCTTGAAAGCGAGGAACGCGAGACGCTCCTTGAACTGCGCGCCGAGCTGCGCGGCGAGTCCCAGCTTCTCCATGCGCGTGGCGATGGCGCGCGCCACGATCCCGGGCGTGTGTTCGTAAATCGCGGGCAACAGCCATGTTCCGGCAGGCTGGCCCTCGGCGCGGCTCCACTCGCCGTTGTCGTCGAACTTGCCGACGACGCGCGGGGCGCGCTTGCCGGCCTCCCAGGTATAGAGCTCTTCCTTGATCTGGTACTCAATCAGCTGGCGCTTCTCTTCGACGACGAAAATTTCCTCCAACCCCTGCGCGAAGCGCCGTGCGCCTTGCGGCTCAAGCGGCCAGGACATGGCCACCTTGTAGACGCGCAGGCCGATGTCACGCGCGACGCGCTCGTCGATGCCCAGGTCAGCGAGCGCTTGCATGGTGTCGCCGAAGCTCTTGCCGGTGGTGACAATGCCCAGGCGCGCGTTCGGCGAATCCCAGACGATGCGATCGAGGCCGTTGGCGCGAACGTAGGCGAGCGCGGCGTATGCCTTCCAGTCGAGGAGCCGCGTTTCCTGCTCGAGGAAGCCGTCCGGCCAGCGAATGTTGAGACCGCCCTGCGGCATGGCGAAGTCGGTCGGCAGCTTCACCTGCACGCGCTCGGGATCCACGATCACCGAGGCGCCCGACTCGACCACGTCGGTGACGCATTTGAATCCGATCCAGCAGCCCGAATAGCGGCTCATGGCGTAGCCGTGCAGGCCGAAATCGAGGTAGTCCTGCACATTGGCGGGATTGAGCACCGGGATGCAGCAGGCCTTGAGGATGTGCTCGCTCTGGTGCGCAAGCGTCGAGGACTTCGCCGCGTGGTCGTCACCCGCGAGCACAAGCACACCGCCGTGCTTCGAGGTGCCGGCGGAATTCGCGTGCTTGAAGACGTCGCCGCAGCGGTCCACCCCCGGGCCTTTGCCGTACCACATGCCGTAGATGCCGTCGTACCTTGCACCCGGAAACATGCCGACCTGTTGCGTGCCCCAGATGGCAGTGGCGGCGAGATCCTCGTTCACGCCGGGCTGGAACTTCACGTGGTGCGCCTCGAGGTGCTTCTTCGCGCGCCACAGCGCCTGGTCGAGCCCTCCCAGCGGCGAGCCGCGGTAGCCGGAGACATAGCCGGCAGTGTTGAGGCCTGCGCGGGCGTCGCGCTCGCGCTGAAGCAGCATGAGGCGGATGAGCGCCTGGGTCCCGGTCAGGAAGACGCGCCCCTTCTCCAACGTGTACTTGTCGTCGAGCGAGACCTGGGCGAGCTTGGCGGGATCCAACGGTGCATTCATCTGCGGGCCTCCGTTAGCGCGGTTCTAGCACATCCTTAGACAGCAGCGGCCGCCTTGATTCGCGCCACGGGGCGGTCCCAGTAGGGCTCCGGCCCGAAGGACTCGGCGAGGAAGTCGATGAACGCTTGCGTCTTCGCCGGAAGGTACCGCCGGTGCGGGTACACCGCGTAGATCGCCACGTCGGTGCCGAAGTCGTAGCCGGGCAGAAGCGGCACGAGCGAGCCGTCTTCCAGGTGCTTTCTCACGTCCCAGGTGGATTTCAGCGCGACGCCCAGGCCGGCTACCGCCCACTCGCGCAGCACCTCCCAGTTGTCGCAGGCGTAGCGGCCGGTGACGCGCACCGAGCCGCGCTTGCCCACCGGGCTCTTGTACTCCCAGGTCATCGCCATGCCTTGCTCCCACGTGGCAATCAGGCAGTTGTGCTTCGCGAGATCCTGGGGTGTCGTAGGCTCGCCGTGCTGGCGCAGATAGGCCGGGCTCGCGCACACGACCCGCCGGTTTGGCGCGAGCTTTCTTGCTGCGAGCGAGGAGTCCTTCAGCTCGGCGATGCGGATGGCGAGATCGAACCCCTCTTCGATTAGGTTAATCGAACGGTCCGAGAGCGACAACGCGAGATCGATCTTTGGATAGCGCTCGGCGAAGCGTGGAATGAGCGGCGCGATGTGCTTGTGGCCGAAGGAGGCCGGCAGCGCCACGCGCAACATCCCTTGCGGCTCGACGCGACGCGCGCTCACCGCGGAATCGGCTTCGTCGATTTCGGCGAGGATGCGCTGGCAGGTCTCGAAGTAGCTCGCGCCCTCGTCGGTGAGGTGCAGGCTTCGAGTCGTGCGGTTGACCAGGCGCACGCCGAGGCGCGCTTCGAGCGCTGCGAGCGTCCGGCTGACCACCGCGGGCGACACGCCCAGCTCGCGTGCCGCCGCGGAAAGGCTGCCGGCCTGGACGACCTTGGAGAACACCAGCATTCCGTGAACCACGTCACGCATTGGCCGATTCCGTCTTTGCGATTATTGCAAAAGAGTTTTGTTATTTTCCTCTATTCTAAACTTGGGCACAAAGCCGTATATTTGCTGCACCGCAGTAAGAGCGGTGAAAGCAAGGGCCATGAACGCGTACATGATTGAGCAAGTGGAAAGACAAGTGAAGGCTGACTTCCGGTTGCCTCTAGGCTACGAGGCATGGGCAGATATTGAGCACAAGGCGCGCCAGCAGCGTGCCCGCGCGGCCGGCGAAGCGTTCGGGAAGTTCCTCGCGGGCGCGTTGGCTAAGGTTACGGGTTTCGCCCGGCAGATGCGCAGCACAGCGGCGCAATGCACCGACGCCCGACTGCGACACGATCACTAAGGCTTAGGCAGGCCCCGCCGCGGTTTCCTCCTCCCTCCTCCTCCGCGGCGGGGCTGCGCCTATCCGGCCTGGGTCAACCAGGCCGATAGCGCGCGATTCACTTCCAAAGGTTTTTCCAGAGTCGACAGGTGCCCGCAGGCGGGCACCTTCACAAAGGTAGATCCGCGCACGGCCGCGGCGATTTCTTCGTGCCGCGCGGGTGGGGTAAGGAGGTCGTGCTCGCCGCACAGCACCAACGTCGGGCAGGCGATCGCCGCCAACGTCGGGCGCGAATCCGGGCGGCTCATAATTGCGGCAATCTGGCGCAGGAACGCGTCGGCGCCCACCGAGAGCGCCATCGCCTTGCGTACTTCGCGCAGCCTCGCGTCCTCGAACTGCGGACCGTAGAGCTCAAGCGGGAGCAGCCGATCCACCACCAGCGCAAGCTTGCCGCCCTTGACGAGGCGCACTTGCGCCAGACGCCGCTCGGTGGCCTCGGGCGTTTCCGGTATGGCCTGCGTGTCGAGGAGGGCTAATCGTTCCACGCGGCCGGGTGCTTGCCGCATGACTTCCATCGCGACGTAGCCACCCATCGACAGGCCGCAGAGGGCAAAGCGCCCGGCCGGCGCTTCGCCGAGTACGCGGCGCGCCATGCCCGCAATCGTGTCGTCACGGGTGAGGTCCGCCACCCATGGCGCGGCGTGCCTCGCAAGTCCCTCGATCTGCGGCCGCCAGAGCCGCTCGTCGAGGAGCAGCCCCGGGAGCAGGACGAGCGGACGCTTCACGCAATCGCCTTCCACATCTCCACATCGCGCCGGGCCGTCCAGATGCGCGGGTGCTTGATGCCGCGCGCCTCGTCGAAGGCGCGCGAGACGTCGAACGGCATGCAGTGCTCGTAGATCGGGAAGCGCCCATAAACGGGATCCATCCGGCGCTTGGTCGCGAGGTAGACCTGCTTGAGCGACTGCCGCGCGGCGACGCCGCGCCGCGCCGAGGCGTACAGCCCGCGCACGAAGTCCTGCGTGTAACGGATTGCCTTTTCGCACTGCGCGGGCGTGGTGAGAGCGGGTCCGCGCCCCGGCAGCAAGGCGCGCGGCTTGAGGGCGCGCAACTGGACGAGCGTATTGGGCCACTCTTCCAGGTGCGCATCGCCCGTGTAGATGCCGGCGTTGTATTCGACCAGGTCGCCGGAGAAGAGCACCCGTTCCTTGGGCAGCCAGACGATGATGTCGCCGCCGGTGTGACCCGGCCCGGGCTGCAGAATGCGCACCTCCAGCTTGCCCATCATCACCGTGAGTGCGCTGTCGAACACCAGTGTCGGCCAAGTGAGGCCCGGGATCGATTTTGCTCCGCGGAACAGCCGCGGAAAGCGGCCGATCTCGCTCGCCATGTCCTGCCGGCCGCGTTCCCGGATGAGGCCGAGCGTGCGCCGGCTGGCGATGATCTGCCCGGCCTTGTAGGCGGAGGCGCCCAGTACCCGCACGGCATGGTAGTGCGACAGCACCACGTACTTGATGGGCTTGGCCGTGACGCGGCGGATGCGCCGAATGACCTCACGGGCCATCAGCGGCGTGGCCTGCGTATCGATCACCATCACGCCGTCGTCGCCGACGATCACGCCGGTGTTGGGATCGCCCTCGGCGGTGAAGGCATAGGAACTCTTAGAGAGGCGCCGGAAAGTGATCTTCTTGGGCTTGAGATCGGCTTGGGAGGCGAAGGCTTTCATCGGGGTTTGATGCGCTAATCGGATCGGGGAGCGCGCATGATAAGCGCTCGTCCACGCCCGGAAAAGCGCGGCCCACGGTATTCGCGGATAATGGCCGGCGCCTCATCGGCTCGGAGCCTCATCATGGGACGCCCGGAAAAAATTCGCCTCGGCGACGTGCTCGTCGCGCAAAAGGCGATATCGCAGGATCAGCTGAGAATCGCGCTCGAGCAGCAGAAGAAGAGCGGCCGCAAGCTCGGCCGCGTGCTCGTCGAGCTCGGCTTCGTCAACGACGAGCAAATCTGCGAGGCGATCTCCAAGCAGCTGAACATTCCGTACGTCAACCTGAAGTTCTACAACCTGAACCCGGACCTGGTGCGGCGCCTGCCCGAAGCGCAGGCGCGGCGCTTCCGCGCGCTGGTGCTGGAGGAACGGCGCGGCGGCTACCTCGTCGGCATGGCCGATCCGACTGACCTTTTCGCCTACGACGAGATCGGCCGTCTGCTCCAACATGACATCGATCTGGCGGTGGTGGGCGAGGTGCTGCTGCTGCAGACCATCGACCGCGTATACCGCCGTACGCAGGAGATCAGCGGTCTCGCGAAGGAGCTCGAGCGCGACATCGGCGAACACTACGTGGACTTCGGCGCGCTAGGCGCGGGCCTCGGCGCCGAAGAGGCACCGGTGGTGAAGCTCCTGCAATCGGTATTCGAGGACGCGGTGCAGGTGAACGCCTCCGACGTGCACATCGAGCCGCAGGAGAGCAAGCTGCAGATCCGCTTTCGCATTGACGGCGCGCTCAACCCGCAGACCGACGCCGACATCCGCATCGGCCCGTCGCTGGTGCTGCGCCTGAAGCTGATGGCGGGCCTGGACATTTCGGAGAAGCGCCTGCCGCAGGACGGACGCCTGAACGTGATCGTGCGCGACCAGAAGATCGACGTGCGCATGTCCTCGATGCCCACGCAATACGGCGAGTCGGTGGTGCTGCGATTGCTGAACCGCCGCACGACCCTGCAACGCCTGGACCGGCTGGGCATGCCGGCCGAAATGCTCGAACGCCTCCGCGACCTGCTGCAGCGCTCCGCCGGCATGATCCTCGTTACCGGGCCCACCGGCAGCGGCAAGACGACGACGCTTTATGCCGCGCTCGCCGAGCTGAACACGCCCGATCGCAAGATTCTCACCGTGGAAGACCCGGTGGAATACCGCATCGCCGGCATCAACCAGGTGCAGGTCAACGACAAGATCGACCTCTCTTTCGCGCGCGTACTGCGCTCCGCGCTGCGCCAGGACCCCGACGTGCTGCTGATCGGCGAGATCCGGGACGAGGAAACGGCGCAGATCGGCCTGCGCGCGGCACTCACCGGGCACTTGGTGTTCTCGACCTTGCACACGAAGGATGCAGCGAGCACCCCGATCCGGCTGGTAGATATGGGTGCCCCGGGCTACATGGTGGCGACTTCGGTACACGCTGTGATCGCGCAACGCTTGGTGCGCCTGATCTGCGAGAGCTGCTCCGAGGAGCGCGCACCCGATGAGCAGGAGGTGCGCTGGCTGGAGTCCGCGATCGGCGCTTCCTGGACGCAGAACAAGTACCGTCGTGGCCGCGGCTGCTCGCACTGCAATGGTACCGGCTATGCCGGGCGCACCGGCGTCTACGAAATGCTCGAAATGACGCCCGACCTGGTGCGCGCCGCGAACCGGTCCGATCCCAACCTGTTCATCGAGGCGGCACACGGCCACCTCGAAGGGCGGACCCTGCTCGCGCTGGTGCGTGCGGGGCGTACCACTGTGTCCGAGGCAATAAAGGTCGCAGTGCAGGTGGAAGACTGATGCCCGCTTTCGCCTACCGCGGACGTGATGCGCGCGGCGGCCTGGTCACGGGCAAGCTCGAAGGCGCGAATTCCGGAGCGGTGGCCGACCAGCTGCTCGCGATAGGCGTAACGCCGGTCGAAATCACGCCCGCGGGCGCCGTACAGACGGAAGTCGAGGCGCCCGAGTGGTGGCGGCGCCTGACCGCGCCCCCGATCACCGACGTGGACGTCATGCTGTTCTCGCGCCAGATGTACGCCCTGCTAAAAGCCGGCGTGCCGATCATGCGCGCGCTGGCGGGCCTGCAGCAGTCGACGCTCAACCGATCGCTCGCCGAGGTGATTGCCGACATGCGCGCGAGTCTCGACGCCGGGCGCGAGCTCTCTGCGGCGATGCGCAGCCACCCGCGCGTGTTCAGCCCGTTCTACGCCAGCGTGATCCGCATCGGCGAAACCACCGGCGGGCTGGACGAGGCCTTCCTGCGCATGTTCGAGTACATGGAGTTCGACAAAGAGATTCGCGACCGCATCAAGGCGGCCGTGCGTTATCCGCTCATCGTTTTGGTGGTGATCGCAGTAGCGATCGCGATCGTCAACTTCGCGGTGATCCCGGCGTTCGCCAAGATCTTTGAAGCGCAAAAGGTGCCCTTGCCGCTGCTCACGCAGGTGCTGGTCGGCATGTCGAATTTCTTCCTGGCTTACTGGCTGGTTCTGCTCGTCGGCTTTGTTGCGGCCATCGTCGGCACGAAGCTCTACGTCGGCACCCAGCAAGGGCGCTACTGGTGGGACCGTTACAAGCTGCGCTTGCCGGTCGCGGGCCCGATCATCCTGCGTGCGACCCTGGCTCGCTTCGCTCGCGGGATGGCGCTCGCCATCCGGGCCGGTGTGCCGATCGTACAGGCCATGTCGGTGGTAGCCGAAGTGGTTGCTAACTCTTACATGGCAGTGCGTATCCGCCACATGCGCGACGGCGTCGAGCGCGGCGAGAGCGTGCTGCGCACCGCGAGCGCCAGCGCCATTTTCACGCCGGTGGTGGTGGAGATGATCGCCGTGGGCGAGGAAACCGGAGAGCTCGACAACCTGATGGGCGAGGTCGCCGACATGTACGAGCGCGAAGTGGATTACGAAATCAAGAATCTGGCCGCCAACATCGAGCCAATCCTCACCATCGCGCTCGGCGTCATGGTGCTGATCCTTGCGCTGGGCGTGCTGTTGCCGATTTGGGGCCTCGGCAGCGTGCTGCTGAAGAAGTGATCCCCGCAAGCCGCCCGCGCAACTATCTGCAATCGGCCCTGTACGTCGCCATCGCCGGCGTGATCGCGGTGATGCTCGTCGAGAGACTGCTCGCCTATGCCGAGGTTGCCGAGAAGGCGGCCATGGAGGCAACGGTCAGCCAGCTCAACAGCGCGCTCTATGCGCGCCTGGCGTACCTCGCACTGCGGGGCGAGTACGAGGCGATCGAGGCGCTGCCAGACAAGAGCCCTTTTGCGACCGCGGAAGCAACGTCCGCGGCTTACCTGGGTGAGTTCGATGATGCTCCACCCGGCGGTGTCGAGCGCGGCAAGTGGTATTTCGACCACGGCAGGCGCGAGCTGGTCTATTCGCCCCGCTTCAGGCGGTATCTCTTCAGCGTCGATGAGGGGCAGGCGTTAGGTAGCGTGCGCTTCGTCCTTGAGGTGCGAAAGTCGTCTAACCATGCGTATAGAGGGGTGGCACTGCGGCCAGCGGGCGTATGGCGGTGGGAGCCTGAGCTGTGAACTGTTTCACACCACTTCTGAAGTCTTTCACGGAACTGACTGACCTGTATTGACAAAGCCCGGTTGCAGGCAAGGGAAACGGCAGGTAGAGTACTGGACGAATGGATATACAAGAACGCTGACACTAGGCTCGATGCGAGCCGGGCCAAAACGAAGACTTCGCCAGGGAAGGATCTGACATGCGCAAGCTAAAACAAGCTGGCTTCACGCTCATCGAACTGGTCGTGGTGATCGTAATCCTCGGCATTCTCGCCGCGATCGCGGTGCCGCAGTTCACGAACATAGCGAACGACGCAAGAATCGCGGTTGCCCAGTCGGCGTGTGGTTCGCTGCAGTCCTCCGCGGTCCTGCTGTTCGCGTCGAACAAGGCGCCCACCACTATCGGCAATATCTCGGGCAACGTCGTCACCAACAGCACGGTCATCTACGACACGTCAGGCGGCTGCGCCAATACGACGGTGACGACCGTTCAGGGTGTGCTGCTCGGCGCCCCCGTTTCCTGCGGGCAGATTCCGACAGGTCTCTGCAACTGAAGATGCAGCCACGCCGTTGCATTCGGGCGTATCCGGCGAGCGAATAGCGCCGAGCGGCGCCATCGCGACGATTGCAAAGGGGGGCCTGGTGGCCCCCCTTTTTTTTGTGTCGCTCGCCCTCGCGTGCGCGGGCTCGCGTTTCGGCTACGTGACGCTTTGGGCATTGTCGGTGCTCGCAATGCTGGCGGCAGCGTGGGCAGGCGCAGTGCGCGCAGGCACGTATTCGCGCATCACCACGGCGACCCTAGTATTCTCTCTGTGGGTGGTTTTCCATACGCTGCTCGTCAGCCCGGCTTATACGCCCGCAGGCCTGTTCCATCCGCTGCTCCTGCTCGTCGCATTCGGCGCATTCCGGCGATTCGATGTCCTGACCGAACGACGCGCCGTGATCGCGGCGCTTGCGCTTGGCGCGATTCTGGCAGCGTGGGGCCTGGTCCAGATTGGCCCGATTGGAGTTGCGCGCGCGCATGCCCTGTTCGAGACACCTGCCACATATGCGACGGTCGTCAACTTGCTGCTTGTTCCCCTGCTGGCGCTCTTGCTGGCGGGGCAACGCGGCATTGCGCTGTCGGTTCTTGGCATCGCGCTCGCAGCGGCGCTTTTCGCCACGGATAGCCGGGGTGGCTTCATCGCGCTGGCGGCCGGGCTAGGGACAGCCGCCGTGCTGGCCGCGCGGGGCGGAGTGCTGCGGCGACAGACGGTACTTGCGGTACTCGGCTTGGTTGCCGCAGGGTGGATCTTGGTGGCGGGGCTGCGAGCCGTGCCCTTCAGCGTCGGCATGCACGAAGCGCTGCCGAGCGCAGAGGCGCAGGCCGAGTCTTCGCTGTCGCGACTCGAATTGTATGAATTGTCGGCGCGCGCGTGGCTGGAGCGGCCATTCGCCGGCACCGGCTACCTGACGTTCCGCTATGTGCTCGAGCGCGGCCGGGCGAGCGTGCCCAGCTACGGCGAGTCGTCCGAGACCTGGTTCGTGCACAACGACTACCTGCAAGCGCTGCAGGAGCTTGGGCCGCTTGGCCTGGCAGGATTCCTTTCGCTGGCGTGGCTGCCTGTGCTGATTGTCTATCGACGGATGCCCACGCTGCCGTCTGCCGATCGCTCGGTCGCGCTGGCGGCCACCTCGGCACTGACGGCGACGGCGTGCCACGCGCTGGTGGATTTCCCGTACCACGTACCCGCGTGCCTGCTTCTGTGCGGCGCGCTGCTGGGCTCGCTGGATCGCCGCATCGCTGGCGCCACCGCCGCAGCCTCACGGCCTGAAGAGATTACGTCCGCGCACCGCGCTGTGCGCGCGGCTTGTGTGGTTCTCGCGGGCGCTTTGTTGCTTCGTCCCGTATTTGCCGAGGTCTCTGCCGAATGGGGCTTGCGCCTCTTTGCCGACCGCCAGAGCCAGTCTGCGGCTTACTGGCTGGAGGCGGCGCGTCGCGTCGAGCCCGCGGATTGGCGCTACCACTGGTACGCGGGGCAGTTCTGGGACGACGTTGCCTCGACGACGGGAAGCCGAGATGCCGCGCGGCTCGCGAACACCGCGTTTGCCGCAGGATTCGAGGCCAATCCGCTCGAGGTTCGCAACCTGCTGGGATTGATATCCTTGCACCGCCGGCACGGGGACCGGCTGGACGCGCCGGCCAATACCGCGGCGCGAGCGGCGTGGGTGGCGCAGGCGGAAGCGCTCGCGCCTTTCAACGCAACAGTGCGCCGGGAGCGTCACTTGCTGGATGCAGTGAAGTGAAGGCCCGCCTCGCGCGCGGCTACTCGCTGGCCGAAGTGGTGGTGGTGATCGTCATCGCGGGTATCCTCGCTGCCATCCTGATCCCGCAATTCAGCCAGCCGGCGATCGACGCGGCCTGGTACCACGAGCAGGTGCGCTCCGCCGTGCGTCATGCGCAGCGCACTGCCGTGGCACAGCGGCGCGCAGTGTATGTGGTCGTAGAGGCCGGGCCAACGAGGCTGTCGCTGTGCTATGCCTCCGGTTGCGGCGCCGGCACGCGGCTCACGCAGCCCGGCTCGACCGACACCTTCGAGCTCGCCGCGCCCTCCGGCGTCGCACTCGGCATTTCGGCTAGCCCGTTGTCGTTCAATGGGCTGGGGCAGCCCAGCGGCGGCGCGACTGTCACGGTGGGCGCCCGGACGATCACCATCCAGGCGGAGACCGGCTATGTGCAATAGCCGGCAGCGAGGGTTCTCGCTTCTGGAAGCGGTGATCTTCATCGTGGTCCTGGGCATCGGAATCGCGGGAATGGCGGTGCTCTACAACCAGCTGACGCTGGCGAGCGTGGATCCGCTTATCCGCAAGCAGGCCCTGGCGATCGCCAGTTCCCTGATGGAGGAAATCCAGCTTCGGCCCTTTACTTACTGCGACCCGGACGATCCGCTGGTGTTCACGGAAACGGTGCCGACCGGCTGTTCGTCAGCCGGCAATCGCGAGTCGGCTGTCATCGGCCCCGAAGCTGGGGAGACCCGCTACGCCAACCCTCTATACGACAACGTCAGCGACTACAACGGCTTCTCCATGGCGGGCATCCTCGACGTCAATGGCAACCCTGTCGTGGGCCTTGGCGGCTATAGCGCGAGTGTGTCGATCCAGAACGCCGGCGGAGACTTTCCCTCGGCTATACCGGCGGACGCGGCCCTGCGCATCACGGTGACCGTCACGGGTCCGGCCAACGTCAGCGTCGTCCTGCAGGGATACCGGCTGCGCTATGCGCCCAATTCGCCCTGAACGCGGTGTGACGCTGGTCGAGCTGGTGGTGACGATCGTCGTCATCGGCATCATCGTGATCGCCGTGTCGTTCTTTCTCACGCCGCTACAGCAGAGCACCGATGTGGCGATGCGCGCGGAGCTCTCCGACATCGCGGACAACGCACTGCAGCGCATGGGGCGCGACGCGAAGCTTTCACTTCCCAATAGCGTACGGGTCACCACCTCGGGCGGAGCTGTATTCCTCGAATTTCTTGCGGTGCGCACCGCCGGGCGTTATCGGGCCGAGGGCGGCGGCATCTCCGGAGGCGCCGACTGTCCGGCGACAGACCCCGTACTCGGTACGCCGGACAACGACCAGCTCAGCTTCGACACGGTCAACGATACGTGCTTCAAGTCTGTCGGCAAGGTGTCCGATGCAGCGACGATCACCGTCAACAGCGACCAGCTGGTGCTTAACAATCTCGGAGCCGGCTTCGCGCAGCAGGATGCCTACGAGGCCGGCGCTGCGAACCGCGCGCTGGTGACGGCAGTGAGCCTGGCCGAGGCGAATAGAGACCGCATCGACTTCGCGAGGGCATCGCCGTTCTCGCGGACGTTGCACGATTCGCCCGGCAAGCGATTCTTCATCGTGTCGGGTCCGGTGAGCTACGTCTGCGACCCAGCGCTGCGCACGATAAGCCGGTATTGGGGCTACACGACCGCGCCCAGCCAGCCCACCAGCTTCGCCGGAGGCAGCTCCGCCCTAATCGCCGACAACGTCACGGCCTGCGGCTTTGACTACTCGAATGTGGGGCCGCAATTGAACCTACTGACCATGCGCATTACCCTGCAGCGGCAACGGTTTGACGGCACCGCCGAAACCGTGAGCCTGTACCAAGCGGTGCACGTGAACAACGCGCCATGAAGAAACCCGCTCGTGCCTCGCACGGCTTCGCGCTGGTCCTGGCCGTGTTCCTGATCGTGTCAATTGCGGCGATCGGGGCGTATCTCGTCACCGTGGCGAACGTCCAAGTGGAGTCGATGACCAAGGATGAACTGGGCGCTCGCGCCTATCAGGCTGCGCGCGCCGGTCTCGAGTGGGGCGCCTACCGGGTGCTGCGCGACTCGAACTGCGCTCCGGGGCCGGTTGTAATCGCGTTCTCCAGTGTCGAACTGGCGGGATTCCAGGCGGAAGTGACTTGCCAGGACTTCGGGCCCGAAACCGAAGGAGGCGCCACGGTCAATACATTCCGGATCGTCTCCACCGGCTGCAACCTCAGTCCCTGCTCAGGCTCGCCGGGGCCTACCTACGCAAACCGGCAGCTGCAGCTGACGGTGGGGCGCTGATGCCCCGGAGATCGGACAAAGAGCAATATCGGCTTTTTGTAGAAAATTCATTGACAACAAGCGCTTATTGCTCTATTTTCAAGTCAAATCAGGAAGTTGAGGTTGGGGGGTGGGAATGAAGTGGCCATTCGCGCGAGGCAAGAGCGAACCTGGCTGGCTGGTCGTCAGCCTGCGCCCGGCGGAACTCAGCTTCGTGCATGGCCAATATGCAGCGGAGGGCGTTTCGGCCATCGAGCGTTGCGGCACGCGCGCGCTGGAGGGCGAGTTCGACGGCGTGCAGCGCCTGGCGAAAGAACTCGGCCTTGACCGTTATCAGTGCTCGACGCTGCTCGCGCCTGGCGAGTATCAGATGCTGCTCGTCGAAGCGCCGAACGTGCCGCGCGCCGAGCTGAAGACTGCGATCCGCTGGCGCATCAAAGATCTGCTCGACTACCACGTGGACGACGCCACCGTGGACGTGCTCGATGTGCCGCGCAACCCGGCAGGCGGCGAGCGCGGCCACTCGATGTACGCGGTCACCGCGCGCAACGAGGTCATCCGGGCCTGCATCGGACGCTTCGAAGCTGCTCGCATTCCGCTGTCCGTGATCGACATCGAGGAGACGGCGCAGCGCAATGTCGCGGCGCTGTTCGAGCGCGACGATCGCGGGTTGGCGATGCTGCACATCGGCCCGGACCAAGGTCTGCTCACGATCAACTACCGGCAGGAGCTGGTTCTGGCGCGCCGCATCGAGGTCGGCATGCATTCCCTGCTTGAGCCGACCGAGCCGGCGCGCGACGAGCACTTCGAGCGCTTGCTGCTTGAGCTGCAGCGCACCTTCGATCACTTCGACCGGCAATTCACCTACGTGCCGGTGTCCAAGCTCATGCTGGCGCCGGAACCCGAGGACTCTGGCTTGCTTGAGTACCTTGCCGCCAATCTCGACATGCCGGTGGAGCGGGCGCGCCTCTCAGGCGCGATCGCCTTCGGAGCGCGCGCCGAGCTCGAGCCGGAGGAGGAATGGCGCCTGTTCCACCTTATCGGCGCTTCATTGCGCCACGAGTCGAAGACATTGTGAAGCCGGCCGCATGAGCCAGCAGATCAACCTCTTCAACCCGCTGTTCCTGCGCAAGGAGAAGTACTTCTCCGCGCGCACCATGCTGCAGGGACTGGGACTGATCGTGCTCGGCCTAGCGGGACTTTACGCTTTCGCGCTGGTCCAGACCCGCGATCTGCAGCGCACGGCCGCCGAGTACACGCGTCAAGTGAACACGCAGCGCGAGCAGTTCGTGCAGTACGGCAGCCAGGGACGCAGCAAGCTTCTCGAGGCGGAGGTCGCGCGACTGGAGACGGAGGTCAAGGCGCGCAGTGCCCTGCTCGCGACATTGCAGGGCGGAGAGCTCGGCAACACGGACGGGTTCTCGCGCTACTTTGCCGCGTTTGGGCGCCGCCCGATGCGTGGCGTATGGCTCACCGGGTTCACCGTCGGTGACAGCGGGAACGAACTGAATATCCGCGGCCGCGTGCTGCATCCGGACCTCGTGCCGGCCTACCTGAAGGCGTTGAACCACGAAGAGGTCATGCGGGGCCGCCAGGTGACGGACCTCAAGCTTGTTGCGCACGACGAGTCGGCGTCGCGGCGCGGCGCTCCGGCCGCAGCGCCTGCGGCTGGCGTGGTTGTCGGACCGGACCGCTTCGTCGAGTTCGATCTGTCGGCGCCGCTGCGCATCGCCGATGCCACGAAGGGCGCAGCCCGAGGGGCAAAGCAATGAACGCCCTGCTCAAGCGCTACGCGGAACGCATCGACAACGCGACGCTGCGCGAGCGCGTGCTGCTGTTCGTTGGCGCCGTGCTCGTGCTGGTGTTCATTGCCAATGCCCTGCTTATGAAGCCGCTGCGCGACACGCAGCGCCGCCTCTCTGGGGACATCGCGCAGCGCCAGACCGAGTTGCGCACGCTGCAGGCCGAGCTGCAGCGCATGGCGCGCGCCCGCGACGGGGATCCGGATGCGCGCAATCGCGAGCGCCTGGCGGCGTTGCGCGCCGAAGCCGCTGTGGTGGGGGCACAGCTCGCGGAAGCGCAGCGCCGCTTCACCTCGCCGCAGCGCATGCGCGAGGTCCTCGAGGAAATGCTCGAGCGCAACCAGCGCCTGCAGCTCGTCGACCTGAAAACGCTGCCAGTCACGGATCTCTCCGATAAGCAGGGGCCGGCAGGCCGACGGGTCTTCCGGCACGGCGTCGAGTTGACGCTGAGCGGCGGCTACCTCGACCTGCACGCCTACCTGCGCTCGCTCGAGACCTTGTCCACGCAGATCTATTGGGGAAAGGCGGAGATGAGCGTCACCGCGTACCCGACTGCGAAGCTCAAGCTGACCGTCTATACGGTCAGCTTCGACCAGGCGTGGCTCGTCGTATGACGCGTCTGCTGCTTCTCGGCTTCGGCATGGGGCTCGCCTTTGCCGTGCCGGCGCAGACCAGGGCGCTGGTGGACCCGACGCGGCCGCCGAACGTATCGGAAGAGACATCGGCAGGCGAGGCGACGATCCACGGGCCGCGCCTGCAATCGGTGCTCATCTCGCCCACGCGTCGCGCTGCGGTCATCAGCGGCACTGCAGTCGCGCTGGGCGGCAGATTTGGCGATGCCACGCTCGAGGAGGTCACCGAGTCCGCCGTGGTCCTCAGGTATGCCGATCGTAGGGAAACACTGCAATTGCTTCCCGGACAGGACAAGCGGGAGCGAAGCGCTGCGGCCATGCAGAAAGGAACCGTACGATGAAGCGATTGATGGCCTGGACCTGCCTCGCCTGCGCAGCAGCCTGCACCTATCCGCCCCCGCGGCTCACCAGCATCGACCCCGAGATCAAGGCGCAGCTCCCGGGCGGGGCAACTGCCCCCAAAGCGCAAGCGGGCGCGCCGCCCGACCAGGCGCTGCTGCCTCCCTTGCGCATGGAAATGCCAAACGTTCAAGGCCGCCCGATCGATCCGCGCTTCGACCTTTCGGTCAACAACGCGCCGGCGCCGCAGGTCTTCATGTCGATCGTCTCGGGCACACGCTATTCGATGCTCCTCAACCCGGAGGTGTCGGGAACGGTCACCGTGAACATGAAGGACGTCACCGTTGTCGAAGCGCTCGACTCGCTCAGAGAGCTCTACGGCTACGAATACCGCATCGACGGCACGCGCATCTTCGTTCAGCCGGCGGGGCTCCAGACCAGGCTATTCCGGGTGAATTATCTGGTTGGCAAGCGCAAGGGTAAGAGCGACTTGCGCGTGCAATCGGGATCGCTGGCCGACACCTCGGGGACCACGCCGCCGCCCATGGCGGCGAGTCTTTCGGCGCCATATCCGCCGACGGGTTATGCACCGGGGCAGCAAGCGATGGATGCCGCGACAAGGGCCGCGCGTACCATCGACAGCACGCGCGTCGAGACCGAGGTGCTGAACGATTTCTGGGGCGACCTGCGCACGGCGCTAAATACGATCGTCGGCAACGGTGCCGGACGCCAAGTCGTGATGACGCCGCAATCGGGGGTGGTGTTGGTGCGCGCCTTCCCGCGGGAGCTGCGCGCGGTGGAGGAGTTCCTGCGCGAAACCCGCGTGGTGGTCGAGCGGCAGGTGATGCTCGAGGCAAAAGTCGTCGAGGTGTCGCTGAACGACGCCTTCCAATCGGGCATCAACTGGGCGCTGTTCCGCACCAATGAATCGCCGTTCGGGATGATCGGCCAGTTCGGCAACAACACGCGGCTGGGCACGTCCGGCAGCGGCGCGAACAACACCAGCGGCGGCATCACCGTGAATCCCGCGGGTGGGACCGTCACTACGCTCACCACGGCCGCTACCAATCCGGGCGCGGTGTTCGGGCTGGCGTTCCAAACTTCGAACTTCGGGGCACTGCTGTCGTTCCTGGATTCTCAGGGCACGACGCAGGTGCTCTCCAGCCCGCGCATCGCCACGCTCAACAACCAGAAGGCCGTGCTGAAAGTGGGTACGGACGAGTTCTTCGTGACCAACGTCGCCACGGTCACGACGACGACCGGGACGACTACGCAGCAGACGCCGACGGTGACGGTAGCGCCGTTCTTTTCCGGGGTGATGCTCGATGTCACGCCGCAAATCGACGGCGGCAACAACATCACGCTGCACATTCATCCGTCGATCAGCGAGGTCACCGAGATCCGCCGCGTGGTGGACCTGGGCGGCTCGATCCCGTCAATTACGCTGCCGCTGGCGAAATCGCAGATCAACGAATCCGACACCGTGGTGCGCGTCACCGACGGCAACATCGTGGCGATCGGCGGGCTGATGTCCATGGCATTGCGCGACAACCGCACCGGCATTCCGGGGGTGGCGGATTCCAACGTGCTGTTGCGCAATACCGACCGCGCGAAGACGAAGCGCGAGATCGTGATCCTGCTCAAGCCGACCCTCATCCAGAACGACCTCAGTTGGAGCGAAGACATGCGTGAGATGAAGGAGCGCTACGAACGGATTATTCCTCCGAGCCCTACCTCAGAGGCGAAGCCCAAGTGAACTACCACACCCACTTCGGACTTCGCGAGGCACCCTTCAGCATTACCCCTGACACCAGCTTCTTCTACGCCTGCCGCAGCATCCAGGAGGCGCTCAATACCCTGCTGATTGCGCTCGGCAACGGCGAGGGATTCATCAAGATCACCGGCGAGGTCGGCACCGGCAAGACGCTGCTCTGCAGGAAATTCCTCGCCACGCTGGGCTCCGGCTGGGCGAGCGCCTACGTGCCCAATCCGCGGCTGGAGCCGCGCGCGCTGGTGCAGGCGGTTGCCTTCGAGCTCGGCGTGCGCGCGGACGGTGGCGTGGACCAGCACCAACTGCTCAAGGGCATCACCCTCGCGCTGCTCGACCACGCGCGCCACGGCAGACGCGTTGTGCTCTGCATGGACGAAAGCCAGGTGATGCCGCTAGAGACCTTGGAGACCTTGCGGTTGTTGACCAACCTGGAGACCGAGAAAAGGAAGCTCCTGCAGGTGGTGCTGTTCGGCCAGCCTGAGCTCAATCGCAAGCTCGCCTCCGAGTCGATCCGCCAGCTGCGCCAGCGCATCACCTTCCATTACGACCTCACCGGGCTGGATCGCGAGGAGATCGGCGACTACGTCAGGCACCGACTGCAGATTGCCGGGCATGCCGGCGCAGCGCTATTCGACCGGGGCGCGCTGGCCGCGCTGCACCGTTCGAGCCGCGGAGTTCCGCGCTTGGTAAATATCCTGGCGCACAAAGCAATGCTGCTGGTGTTCGGCGAGGGCGGGCAGCATGTCGCGCGCCGCCATGTGCTTGCTGCCGTCGAAGACACGCCTGCCGCGGCATCCGCGCACTATTGGTGGTGGCCGCGATTGGGGGCGAGCCGGGTGTCGTCCGACTAGGGTAGGGGATGAGCATCATCAACAAGATGCTGCGGGAGCTTGACCGCCGTCAGGCCGCGGTCGCCCATGCCCGGCAGGGGTTGCGCGCGCAGATCCGCGCAGTCGCCGCCCCTTCGCACGGCAGCACCGAGTGGTTCTGGCGTGTGATCGCCATGTTGATGTTGCTTGCCGCCGCGTGGACTGTCTGGGTGGTTTACCAGTTGCAGCCGCGCACGATTGCCACTGACCTCGCCCTGCGCGCCGCGGAAGGGAGTCGCCGCCGTGCCGCGGTGACGCCGGTAGCCGCCCCGGCGCCGCCAGCTGCACAGCCTGCCACTTCCTCGCCATCGCCCGCGACGGCGCAGGCCTTGGTCGCCGCCGTTGTTCCGGCTCAGAAACCAGCGCCCGAGAAACTCGCCGCGCCAATCGAAATGCTGAGGCTAGCGCTGACGATCGATACGCCGCTCGCACCGCGCCAAGCAAAGCCCGCCACCAAGCCGGGGGCTGGCGTGCCTGCCAATGCCGCGGCGGAGTCAGCGGGACGGGCGCACGCCCCGCCGGGATCCGTGCGTGTGGAAAAGCGCGACCGCGTTCAGGCGCCGGCCGACCAGGCGGAGCTGGAGTTCAGGCGGGCGGCGAACTTGCTCAACAGTGGCCGCGTGGCGGATGCTGAGCACGCCCTTGTCGCCGCGCTCGGCGCGGATCGCACGCACCAAGCGGCGCGCCAGACTTTGATCGCCCTGTATATCGAGCAGCGCCGCATTGACGACGCGCAACGGCAGCTGCAGGAGGGGTTGGACGCCAATCCGTCCTATGCTCCTTTTGCGGTAGCGCTGGCGCGCATCCAGGTGGATCGCCGCAACTACGAGGCTGCGCTGCAGATCCTCGAGCAGGCGCGAGCCGCAGGGCAGGGAAATTCCGACTTTCACGCCCTGCGCGGAGCCGTCCTGCAGCGACTGACACGCCATGCCGAGGCGGCGGACGCTTACCGCATGGCGCTCAACAGTGGCCCACAGAGTGGTACGTCATGGGTCGGCCTGGGCATCTCGCTGGAGGCCTTGGGCAGCCGGCCGGAGGCCGCCGAGGCATTCCGCCGAGGCATCGCTGCCGGGACGTTGCCGGAGGACGTCAAGGCCTACGCCGAGCAGCGCTTGCAGTACCTGCGGTAGCTCAGGCCGCGCTCGAGGCGTCTTCGCCGGTCTTCTCCAGCCGGTAGCCGTAGTTGTAGATCGGCACGACGCGGAAGCCCGTCTCCATTCGCAGGTCGAGCTTCTTGCGCACCTGGCTGACGTGCGTGTCGACGGTGCGCGTAACCAGGTCGCCGCTGCGTCCCCACACCGCTTCCTGCAGGTGACCGCGCGACAACAGGCGCCCCACGTTGCGGAACAGCACCACGGTCAGCTCGAACTCCTTGGGTGTCAGCTCGACCCTCTCGCCGTTGCGCCGGATCTCGCCGCGTGCAATGTCGATCTCGAAGGGCGGAAAGGAGAGCCGCTTTTCCTCTTCGCGGGGATACGCGCGGCGCAGCAGCGCGTGCACGCGCGCCAGCAGCTCCTGGCGCCGCGCCGGCTTGACCATGTAGTCGTCGGCGCCGTTCTCCAGCGCGAAGACGATGTCCTGTTCCGAATCCCGCACGGTGACGAACAGCACCGGGACGGTCTTGGAGACGTTGGTGCGCAGCCACATCAGCACGTCGGCGCCGGAAACGTCCGGAACCTGCCAGTCGAGCACGAACAGGTCGAAGCTCTCGCGCCCCGCGTACTTCATCGCGTCGCGCCCGGAGAGATAGCCGTGCACGTCGTGGCCGTCGTCCGCCAGCCAGCGCTTGAGCAGCGCGAGCTGGTCGGGGTCGTCTTCGAGAATCGAGATGCGCACGCGTCCCTCCCTCCGCGCAATGATACTGCGACATCGCCGGGTCCCGAAACTGCTCTATGGCAGAATCCGCCCTCCCCGGACCCCACATGCGCATCGCACTGCTAGGCGGCGGAACGATCGCGCGCCTCATTCTGGAGCACGTCAAGGGCGGCACTATCCCCGGCGTCGAGGTGGTTGCGCTGTCGGGGCGCGCCGCAGGCTCGCGCGGCGAGTCGCTCGCGCGCGCGCATGGCGTTCCCTTCGTGGTCGGGCGCACCGCGCTGCTCGCCACCCGTCCGCAGGCGGTGGTCGAGGCAGCCTCCCATGGGGCCGTGGGGGAACACTTGGTGGCCTTGCTTGAAGCGGGCGTTGGCGTGGTCGTGATGTCGGCGGGGGCGCTCGCCGACGATGGTCTGCGAGCGGCCGCGGAACAGGCGGCGCGCCGCCGCGGCGCCCTGCTTTACGTGCCTTCGGGCGGGATCGGTGGGCTCGACGCGCTCAAGGCCGCGTGCATCGCAGGTGTCGACACGGTGAGCATACGCGTCGCCAAGCCGCCTGCAGCTTGGAAGAACATTCCCTACGTGGAGGGGCTGGGTGTCGATCTGGATGCACTTCGCGGTGCGCGCATCCTCTTCGATGGCCCGGCGCGTGAGGGTGTGCCCCACTTTCCGCAGAATGTAAATATCGCCGCGGTCCTGTCGCTGGCTGGAATAGGCTTTGACCGAACACGCCTCGAAGTGGTCGCGGACCCCGCCCTCACCCGCAACACGCATACCATTCGCGTCGCCGGCAAGTCCGGAAACTTCAGCGTGGTCCTCGAGAACGTGCCCGCGCCCGAGAATCCGAAAACCGCGTGGCTCGCGTGCTACAGCGCGCTGGCAGCGCTGCGGTCGCTGAGCTCAGGAATCCGCTACGGCACATAAGCCATTAGATGTGGCTTGCGGTGGTGTTAGGGGCGCGTATTCGTCGGTCAGCAAGGGGTTCAGCGCAATTTCTCGATCAAATTGTTGACTAAGCGGCGGATAAGTCAGATAATTTTCGGTTCCGCCGGAGGGGTGCCCGAGCGGCTAAAGGGGGCAGACTGTAAATCTGTTGGCCTTGCGCCTACGTTGGTTCGAATCCAACCCCCTCCACCAGCAATCCGGGCGATCCCGGCGGC
>Ga0326726_10001096_pt1 | contig 24986 bp, 27 predicted proteins | sample MHFenrmetagenome_2_FD_207603 | JGI IMG/M metagenome (GOLD analysis project Ga0326726, IMG submission 207603) | Lab enriched peat soil microbial communities from Michigan Hollow, Ithaca, NY, United States - MHF15MN | ecosystem: Environmental > Terrestrial > Soil > Wetlands > Peat | place: USA... | reverse complement strand
AGAGAAAATCAAGTAGGGCAAGTTGTATCAGGCCGCGGTGATTTTATATATCCAACATGTTATGATTCCGATGGTGGCGGTTCTGGTAAAATTTTTACCAAAGGATATGTTACATATACATATGGTAGCCTTTCCTCGATACCAAATGATAAAATTACCCAAAATGATTATTGTACTGGCAATTATATTCACGAAGCATACTGCTATCGAGAACTTGATGATTCAGTAGCAGGCGGTAGAATAATCTGGAAAGTTGGATGGTATACTATAGGATGTCCTCATCCCTGTGTAAATGGTGCATGTCAATAAGGAATATCTTAAACCACATAAAAATATAATGTACCAATTAATGTAATCTGATTCTTTATTTTTCCATTAATTTTTTAAATTCTATATAATTTAAACCTGTATGAACACTTGCCGATTCTGTAATATTGATTCTGACAGGAGCAAGATCGTCGAGAAGTTCAAGCATTGCTATGTGATGTTCTCCAATCCTAGGATAGTAAAAGGACAGTTGCTTGTCATACCGAACAGGCACATCGAAAGGATGTCAGAATTGAAAGATTATGAGTTGCTGGAATTGATTCATGTAACCAACAAGTATTGTGACAAAATTCTGAAGTTCGCCGAAGGGTACCTGATAAAAAATAATTACATGCCATTCCTTGATGAAAGCGAAAAGAAGGTAGATCATCTGCATATACATATAATACCAAGATGGAATCTGGACGAATTATATACAAAAGCAATTATACATGAGAATGAGTTGTTCAAGCATCTTACTGAAAGAGAATATAACGAAATTTTGGAGAAAATGAAGTAGCCTAATCAAGATGCAATTAATCATCAATTCCTGCAATCATGTCTTCTTATTATCTCGGGCATACCACACGATAAATGCTGTTATTGTCCTCTTAATCTCTGGATCGAAATGTGAGTATATCTCATCATTGCTTAATCCCTGAGATTTTAACGAATATACTGTTGATTTTAGACGATTATCCGAAGTTTTGGATTTGGCAGAATCGTCATGAATCTCCATCTTATTTTCAATTGTACTGTCACTCACTCTTGTTGATCGATGTATCGCTTGGGAATCCTCTTTCACATTCTTACTCCCCTTTGCCAATTCCTTTCTCTTGAATATATTGTATGATGCGAGATATGCTCCGGCAAGTTGCACAGATATATTCTCCAACTCTGCTACTTTTTGCGTAGTATATCCTCTATTATAATAAGAATGTATTCTCGCTCGAAATTCTGAATCTGTCTTATATCTGGATTGTGTTCCCTTATTTGTATCGACCATAGGGATAGGATTGTTTTTTGAAATATAAATTTTTTGATTTATACTCTTGCAAAGTGGTAAATAGTTTATAGAAAATGAAAAGATTTATAAAGCTATAATCACTACCCTGTAGTAATATCATAATTACAGATATACCAGTATTTAACTGTTGTATATAACGAGTATATCTAGATCATTTTAATGGAGGCAAAAATGGCACAAATCATTCATTGGAAAGATGACAAGACACTGCATTATAGATTAATCGAGAATTTGCTTCATGGAGAAACATATGAAGAAGCGGTCAATAAATTACTCAAGCAGGACCCACAATTTCAGGGAATTAGTAAAAGCTCAATAGGCTATCAGCTCAATTTTTTGAGGAATAAATATGGAACATCAGATTTGAAACAGATATACGATACGATGGCAGGAGAATTGACTGGAGGATTTGTCATAGCACCAGCATCAGAGCACGAGGGCACAGGAGGATTATCAGAGATAGCATCAAAAGCATCCACTGACATCAATGCTATCCAGACACGCATCAAGAGAAAATATGCAAGAAGGCAAAATACAACGATAGATGACTTCACTCAAGCCTCGACTGCAAATGCTGAAACATTTCCAGAATATATACTAGCAGAACAGAAAACGCTAGACAACATCAGCTCGCAACTGGCAGGCCTATATGACCAATTAAAAGATCACTTGTACTCCACGCTGACTGGACAGAGAATAACAATAGAAGAGCAGAAGAAGCGGACAAAAGAATATAATGCCAATTCAGAATTGCTATCACAGGCAAAAAAAATGACTGGAGCGCAATTGATGAAATTAAATTCAGAAACGAGAGATAGCGCATTCAGACTGCTCAGAGACGGCTTACCGGAATCAGAAAAAGTGAACGATATACAGTTATATCTCCTTACAAACGGATCTAACAGCAAGAGCATAATATGCTATATGCCATATACACAAGTGACTGATCCAGCCAACAAAAACTCGAGAAATATTGCGAACTCCGTAATATATGCTCTTGGACAGATGGGCTGCACCGATATGAAGGTCCATCCATTTGCAGAATCCAAATCCGGCAGCCCAGCATTGACAAGGGTATCATTCGGATATGCTGGCAGTGTCACTTCAAAGCTTGATGAAATAACCAAACTCATAGAGGCTGCAGAATTATCCCCAACGGAACTGAAAGACAAGAATCATCAAAAGATCCATGTCCATGTAATAGGGGATGTATTCTACAATCTTTTCAAGTGATTCTGAACCGGAGCCCGGTCTATTTTTTTATTATATTTATTTAATTTATTATGGTTATTTTATTCTGCAATCGCAGAGTAACCATTTGCTAATATGTGCTAACATAAAATGAAAAACGATACTTCAGAAGAATATGAGAGACTGCTTGAATTCCTGAGACATCAGGATATTTCATTGATTGAATATTACAATGACAGGGATAGATATGATTCTATAAGGAAGTCGGCAACCATCGCGGAGAAGACAAAAGAGGACAGCATCACTCGAAAAGCTCAATCCAGGATCAAGTATAACCGTCTAGGATCCATCGATACAGTAACTGAAACCAAAGCGTCCATGCCTGTGCCTGAAGTCGTGAAAAACATCGTGAAAGACTCAGGATCTTTATCCAGTACCGTCTCTGGTATGTCTGATTCTTCAAAGGATAACACACATAGACCGCAGACAAGTGATCTATCAAATATAGTAAAAACTATTTTGAGAAACATGATGTGTGTCCGGCCAGGAAAAAATGCCAAGACAGAGATAAGCATGGATGATTTCGTGCATGCAGCAACCAGATTATCAAGCAAGTACAACATAGAATTACCTGCAGATGTGACAATTGAAGGTGCTTTAGCCAGTGAGCTATATGATTTGCTGAACAATAGAATCGCTATCCAGGAAGATAAAAATCGGAACAAATACTTGAGAAATAACCTGTTGAGATTTAGGAGAAAGGATTTCGAATCGCTCAAGCTGCCGAAGTTTGATGAAAAGCTAAAGGATTGCATCGTAGGTATGGTGGAGGATGATTACATACTGAAAAATTATTCTCTCAAGGATGATATGATCTGCCTTTCCAACGGCATGCCATGCAGTGTGGAGGGTTCAAGGACATACGGCAAAGAAAAGGATAAAGCAAGGAACAAACTCTTCGACTTCATATTAGAGAATATAATAATTCCAAAGCAAGGAAAGTATCAGGCTGTTTCAGATAGTATAGCAAAGATAGAAAACGAAATACAGGAGATAGAATCAAGAACTGGCAATTCTCCAATCAATCTTGGATACAAAATAACAGTATCGGATAAAGGTGCATTCCTGACTTTCAAAAGGCGTGAAACGTTAATGTATAAAAAGATAATATCACTGAACAATAAACCAGGAATAAGGGTGGAGGAAAATGGGACTTCTATAACCATATATAACAACAATCCTGACAATCCTTGCAGCGCTAATCTTGAGGAGACAATCTCTGACTTGAATGAAATCAAGAATAAGAGAACCTACATGAAAAAGACTTTTGATATAGAGAAAATAAAGGCAAAGAGAAACGGGAACGGATCATCGGATATTCACAAGATGCAAGAATTACAGGCGGAAAGGGAAAGACTAATAATTCACCAAAATGAATTAAGAATAGCGAATTATCTGGGACTTGAGGGACCGGCATTCACCAGCCTATTGCCGCTCCAGGAATTATTCAAAGAAGGGGATATAATCCTCAATTCAGTTGTGCCAGAATACAATCATAGAGATTATAATATCATGTTATCGTTCAAATCCGCTTTCAAGGAGGCATTCAAGAACGTCAACATCCTGGAATGTAACATCAACAACCTCATACTTCTGGATTTCCCGGTCAATCATGACATGTTCATAAAATATTGTTCTTCAGACAAGAAAGACTGGGTATATCTCAAGGACAAGAATACAGAACAAGATGTACAGATATTGCCTCTTGAAACATATGCAGCCATGCTTAGCGATCTGGATAATTCAGTTGACAAGAAGAAAATTGCCCAGAAATACTGCATCGACATAAAATATATCAATATAGCTGACAAGAGACATCCTTGGAAGTTTGACGCAGTATTCCTGGATTACTTCTCAGGAGACAGTTATGCGAGACAAAGGGCCATATCAAGCCTCAACAAAAGACTTAACGATGATGCAGTCATAGCCATAACCACTGATTTGGCAAAGAGGCTAAATTTTGGTAGGGACGCAGACAAAGTCCTTGAACAGGTTTTTGATGCTACATTAAACAAGTACAATATCATCTCCTGGGATTTCATAGAATATTCTGCAAGCAAGGAAAAGATGTCATTGATGATGTTCTATGTGAAGAAAAAATAAGTACTGACACATTAATCTGGCACTAGCATGGTAACTCATTATTTACATACCTTTTTTTGAACTAAATTTATAAATTCTGAGGCATTAAGCGATACTATGACATTATACTTCATAGGCCTAGGATTATGCGATGAGAAGGATATTACAGTCAAGGGCCTCGAAGCCGTGAAAAGGTGTGATTATGTCTATCTAGAGGCATATACATCAATGCTCCAGTGCTCTATAAATGACTTGGAAAAACTATATCATAAGAAGATACTGTTTGCTGACCGGGAGATGGTGGAGAAGAAAGCTGATGAAATCCTCAATCATGCACTGACCAATAATGTCGCATTCTTGGTCGTTGGCGACATATTTGGAGCAACGACACACACAGACCTTATGCTTAGAGCGAAAGAAAAGAATGTTGAATGCGAATATATACATAATGCTTCCATAATCAACACAATAGGGATTGTCGGCCTTGAACTGTATAAGTATGGAAAGATTACAAGCATCCCGTTCAGCACTGAAAGCTTCATGCCTGAAACTCCTTATGATGTCATAAAGATGAACCGCAAGGAAGGATTGCATGCACTCGTACTATTGGACTTGAGGCTTGATGAGCAGAGATATATGACTGTAAATGAGGCGATAAAATATCTCCTGCACATTGAACATAATCGCAAGGAGAACGTATTTACTGAGGATACATTATGCATCGGCTGTGCACGCATCGGATGCAAAGATTTCAAGATAAAATTCGGAAAAGCGAAGGATCTCATGCATGAAGATTTCGGGAAGCCCCTACATTGCCTGATAATACCAGGTACGATGCATTTCATAGAGGAAGATGTGCTGAAGCAATGGGAATGAAGCGATATAAAGGAGACAAAATGCAGGATTATAAGTTCACATGCAAGGACAGATTCTTAAAATATGTACAATATGATACGCAGTCAGATGAAAATTCTACGACCCAACCAAGCACAGAAACGCAGAGAGATTTCTCAAAAAAATTGCTGTCAGAACTGAAAGAGTTGGGCATTGACGCTTCAATGGACCAGTATGGTTATGTATACGCACGGATAAGGTCCAATACTCAAAAAGATATCCCCGCGATAGGCTTCATGGCACATGTGGACACTGCGCCTTCCGCTCCTGGAGCAAATATCAAACCGATCATACACCAAAATTATCGAGGCGGAAACATTAAACTTCCTAGGGAGGGCCAAATCATAACTACGATAGAAAATCCTGAAATGCATGACATGATAGGACATGACATAATCACATCCGATGGCTCAACGCTTCTAGGTGCAGACGATAAGGCTGGTGTTGCAGAGATCATGGATGCACTGGAATATTTTGTCAGCCATCCGCATGTAAAGCATGGAGAGATAGTTGCTGCATTCACGATTGATGAAGAGATAGGTTCTGGATTGAAGAATTTTGACATGGAAAAATTCGGGGCAAGATATGCATATACCTTAGACGGTGGAGAAGTTGGTGAGATAGAGCCCGAGACATTCAACGGGGATGAAATGACAATCAGAATAATAGGAAAAATGACCCATCCTGGATATGCCAAGGATAAGATGATAAACTCGCTTCGCATAGCATCAGAGTTCGTGAATTCATTCCCGAAGGAAAAATGGAGTCCAGAATCTACTGAAGGACGTGAAGGTTTCGTGCATGTCAATCGTATAGAAGGCATGGAAGATTCTACTCTGATAAAAATGATTGCAAGGGACTTTGATATAGACAAAATGCATGAGTATGAAGGAAGAATCAAAAATATGCTGTCTATGATCATAGATAAATATCCTGGTGCAAGATTCGAGCTTGAAACTAAAGAGCAATATAGAAACATGGTATATAAAGTCAATGAGCATCCGAAAGTCATGGAATACGCTACAGAAGCGATAACTCGTGTAGGGATACGGCCTAATAAATGTGCAGCGCGCGGAGGGACAGACGGATGCATATTGTCTTATATGGGCATCCCCACCCCTAACTTATTTGCCGGAGGACATAATTTTCATTCAAAAACCGAATGGGTATCGGTCCAAGACATGGAAATGACTGTAAGGACCATCGTAGAAATATGCAAAGTCTGGGAAGAGAGAGGATGAAAGAGGATAATAGTAACCTATATAAATACTTCTTATTATAGTCTAGCATGTTCAAAAGAGGTTTGAGTATTCGCGGACGTAGAGGTATTTCTCCACTCATAGCAACTGTCTTACTTATAGCCTTTGCCGTTTCTATAGGTACAATGATCATGAACTGGGGCAAGGATGCTGTCGCTGTCGGCGATTGTTCCGAGACCAAATTAGAGGTACAAACAATCAATGACAAGCCATTATTCTGCTACGATACGCTGAACAACAAAGTGAACGTCATGATAAAGAATATCGGCAGCACAGATATAAACAGGCTAAAGATGAGGATTGTCACACCAGACTTCAACACGGAAGATGTAGAAGTAATAGATAGTGCTATAGAATCCGGTGACATAAAGACAAAGAATATTGATTATACGCACAGCGGAACATTCCGTGTGGAGATAATTCCTGTAATATCTATCGGAGGAAAAGAACGCATATGCTCCGAAAAATATGTGTACGTGGATAATATACAGCCATGTAACTGATGCATCACACCATCCGATCCAATTCTGATAAATCACAAAAATTTATAAAAAAACCCATTCTATAGGATTTTATGGAATTGAAGCTCAGCATAAACAAGACTTTAGAACAGAATGCAGAGAAATATTTTGAGCAGGCAAAGAAATATAAGAAAAAGATTCCCGGGATAAAGAAGACTGTCGAATTATATAAGGAGAGACTTGCAAAAGCTGAGACAGACATAGAATCAAGACAGCAGATTTCTGAGGAGCCTAAGCGCAAGAAGGAATGGTTTGAAAAATTCAGGTGGTTCATATCATCCGACGATTACTTAGTCATAGGAGGAAGGGACGCCACATCGAATGAGATAATCGTGAAGAAGCATGCCGATAAGACTGATTTGGTCTTTCATGCAGAACTTCCAGGAAGCCCGTTCGTGATAATAAAGAATCCTGAAAATAAGGATGTGCCTGAAAGGACTATAAAAGAAGCTGCCGAATTCTGTGCATCATTCAGCAAGTCATGGAAGGCAGGCAGAGGGACTGCAGATGTGTTCCACGTAAATCCTGACCAGGTCTCTAAAGAGGCGAAAAGCGGAGAATACATCGCAAAAGGCGCATTCATGATATATGGTAAAAGGAATTTCCACACAGCGGCACTCAATCTGGCTATATGCAACATAGGAAGGATAATGACTGGGCCTGTATCTGCAATAAAGAAGCAGTGTGAAGATAAAGGCATTAGATATATAGAATTGACGCAAGGACAAGACAAACTAAGCGATGTTGCAAAAAAGATACAGAAGAGCATAGGTGGAGAGTTGGATGAGATAATAAGGAATCTGCCATCAGAATGCACCATTAAGAAATGATTATTGCTGGTGATAAAATGGATCAAAAACTCAAGGATATGCGCAAAGAGTCTAAAATCCTGAATCCAGATATAATAATTGGAAAAAGCGGATTGACAGACCAGGTAATCATAAACATAAAGCACGAACTTTCAAGACATAAGCTTGTCAAACTAAAGATTCTACAGACATATATATCGGACAAGGGCAAGAGCGAAGTCTTTGCCGAGATTGTTGAAAAGACAGGCGCAAAAGTCGTCCATAAGATAGGATTCACGATCACTCTGACCAAAAGATAATTGCATCGAATATCCCATAAAATCCAGCAGGATGTAACACCGCAAGGTTTATAAATACATGTTTCTATGGTGTATAATCAATTAGATTGTAGTATATCAAGATACATCAAAAAGAGGACAATATGGGTTCAGAGGAGAAATCTAAAACCGCCATCGAAGAAGCAGGCAAAGATTATGGTTGGATAGAAGAGGAATTTGAAGATTTTAAAGATGCATGGGTGAAGACCAATTATCCAGAGCCTCATAAAAAGTTTAGAGTGATATACGAATCATTCTCATTATCTATGGAAGAGACATATTTCTGGATACTTAGTGCACTGCAGTATGATACGACCTTTTCAAAGGTAGAAAAGATAACGGATGTATTCTCAAGCGCAGAGAACAGTTCGATATTCGGCCAAGCATCCCAAAGACTGGGGATACAGCAGGATAGGATATCAAGCACATTAGCTACAACTGGAAAGATGGTCAAGGACTTGTTTGCGATAGTCAGGGAATTGAGGATAATAGATGAGAGATTGACAGCATATGATGCCTGGAATAAAGACAGGAGCAAAAGTGCTGATGCGACGTTAAAACAGCTGTATATAGATTTTGTAGAAAGCCAGGGCGGACAAACTAAACCTTCATCAGTATATGGACTGTCACAACAATTAGGATATACAACACTTCCAGATTATTATTTTAATACTAGGGTGTTCAAAAAGGAAGATGTCGATAGGACTGTAGATGCACTTTCAACAAACAATAATCTGAAAAATGTTCTTAGGAGAAAACTTCTAGAATTCATAATATGGAAAGAGCATACAGAAAAAGAGATGAGGCATAGGAGGTCTTTCACACTGCATTATCTTAGGCAGCAATGGGCGATAATAAAGATGTATATGGGATGGCTGAAACCTTACTTGAGAAATGTCAAGAGATTAAGCATGAATGAGCAGCAAATCATGGGCCCAGAAATAATATCTGCATTCGAAACGGCCGCCCTTGAGATAGAGATATTGGCATACAATCCAAACAAGGCAGCCAAAACCGTAAGCCCATGTATCCTAATAAATTTCAAATATTTCGTGAAACCATCATTGAGCTATCAACAGCCTGAAAGTTATCAGAGAGGGCCTATACATGTTGGTAAAGTCGATATAACTATGAGGAGCTATGGTTGGTCAGAGGGTGAAATCAATACGTATAAGAAATATAGGGAAAAGGAAGAGATGGAACTGTTGAGTGTGATTGATGCATCATTGAAGGCAGCGATGGATGCATTGGCGGATGATCTGGAAAAATATCTTGCAGAAGCTGGAGAAGAAGAATTCATAAAGAAATTAGCAGAAAAAAAAGAGGCTGAAAAAGACAATAGAACACTGCTACAAAAGTTTTTCAATATACAGACAGTAGAAAAGGGAGAAAGCGGCGGAGGCATACTTGAGCCATTCTTAGCAATATTTATGGGTATAGGAGAATTGATTGGAGCATTCTTCCCGTCAGTTGCCGTAAAGAGCAAATCTACACCTGGAGATATGGCAAAAACATCTAAAAAGGCCGCTAAAGATGCGACTAAAATTATGCAGACTGTATGGAAGAACTATAAGAAAGCTCATCAGCTCTTGACATGGTGAATATGTGAAGTTTTTCAAACAATTCGTATGACCGCATAGGTGAAGGTTGATTATGGTAAAGACTGCCGGTGACATTCTGGACATTAATCCTTTGGAACGAATGGAAAAACTTGGAGAGATAAGTTCAGAAAAAAGGAAAAGTTTGGCTGATAATAAGAAAGAATTGGAAGAGCTTGAACATACTACGAAAAGAGAAATAGAGGATTTAGACAATAGGAAACGTAAAGAACTTGAAGAATTGGACCGTAAGAAAAGGAAAGAATTGGAGAATTTGGACAATAAGCGTAAAGAGTTGCAGGATTTAGAGTCAAAAAAAATCAGAGAGATAGAGGAGACCCAAGATTTGATAGAGCGGAGTTTCCAAGAACTGATGCGTCACAAGAGGATATTATTGCAGGAGGAAGAGAAACATAACGCTAAACCTGTAGAGTCACAGGAACCGAACCTTGAAGAGATGACAGACAATGTCAAAAACATGATACCACAGGAAGCAAGTGTCAATTACAGCAAATTTTTTGAAAATCTGCAGCCGCCACAAAGGCTGTATGATATAACCAACAACAATTTTTATAATGGACTCACAGATTTGAGAAATAGGGCCGCAAGAGGCGAAATCACATCTGAGGAAGAGCTCTTCATCGAACGTTTAAGAAACAAATTCGAACAGTTCAACAGCAATGAGTCATATGTTGAGAAGGACCAAAACCAATATATCAGAAGGTCTATGAATGTCATAGACCAGATAGGAAATTATAGGCGGTTGAAAATCGATTAAAAAATAGGAATAAGCAAAAGGAGAAAATATGGCAGTATTCAACATCGATTATTTCACTACACTTGATAGAGGATATTATAGCCCCGAAAATATTAAGGAATCTAAAAATGCTGGAACATTTGCAGGCACAGATTTTCCGGAAGCAGAGCCTATCGGCACAAAACTGACTGGTACTGAAATCGGTACGACGATGGCTCCCGATACGTATCCATTACAGGAATTGCAGGCAAAGATAAGGACTGGTGCAGCAAAGCTTGAGATGGAATTCGGCGGTGCAGGCAAAAGCGGATTCGGCGGCAGGGGTGCCACACCTGAAATCCTTGGAAAAAAAGAGCGTGAGGAATTCAGGGAATTGGCAAACTTGAATGATGTACGTGTGAGCACACATGCAACCTACGGAAAACAAGGATTATCAGGATTGACGCAACAAGGGTTCAGTGAAGAAGAGGCACAAAAGACTTTGAAGGAAATAAATAAAGCTATAGAATTTGCAGCCACAGCGACCCAAGGTGGTGCAGTCGTATTCCATGCTGGGGAATGGCAGAGGCCTATCATGGATGCAGGATTGAAGAATCCTGATAATGTCCCTAAAGAAAAAAGAATTTTTGGAGAGTATGAGAAAGAATGGGAGAAAGCGCCAATCTATTTGGCTGATGAGAAGACAGGACAGATACAGGCGCTGAATAGGGAGATGAAATTCTATTTCCCTGAGGAAGAAAAGGATAGTAGTACAGGTATGACACATATCAAGAAAGGTAAGGATGGACAATATATAATAAAAGAATATGATTTTGACGGTGCATTGGATTATATTAAGAAAAGACATGTTGGTGATAATGAACTAAAAAATAAAACTGATGCGCAGATATTGATGTACGGCTTGAGGGAACAACAATTAAAAGAGGCTGAGGGTCAAGCATTCAGATTCAGCGTAGATTTGGAAGATTCGAAAAAAGCATTACAGAAAACGATTGAGCATCGAAAGATTGAGGAAGAAATCTGGGATAAGACTCCGGAAAAAGATCGTTGGAAATTGATGGAACCAGATAAATTTGCCCAGCACAGATATCCAGAGCATGTCCCCAGAAAAGATATGCTTGCCAGAGAAGAAGAAAGATTAAGAATGATTATAACCGGAAATCAGTCAACAGTCACATCATCGCTTGAGCAGTATGAGCGTATAAAACATGAGATGGAACGTTTTAAGCCCATTGAAGAAGTCGGCATACAAAGGACTGCAGATACCTTAGCAAAAGCAGGAATAAAAGCCATGCAAGAATCAAATGCTCATAAGAAGGAATTAAAGGAGGATATATATATCGCTCCAGAAAATGTCTTCCCTGATTTCTATGGATCCCAAGCAGAAGAGATGATACGGATTGTCGAAGAATCAAGAAAGGAGATGGCAAGAAGGCTTAAAGAAAAAGGATATAGCGAAAGTGAAGCAAAGAAAAAAGCAGAGACACACATCAAAGCGACGCTTGATACAGGTCACTTGAACACTTGGCGCCAGCATTTCAAGGGCAGTGATAAAGATTTCAACAAATGGTATCTTGATCAGGTGCAGAAGATGGTTGACAAAAAGATACTCGGACACATACACCTGACTGACAACTGGGGTTATGATGATGAGCATCTGACACCTGGACAAGGCAACACTCCGACTAAAGATGTCGTCAAGATGCTTGAAGATGCAGGTTTCAAAGATTTTATTGCAGAAGTCGGCTCATTCAATGCTAATACTATATTGCCGGACACTTTAGCTGAGCTCGGAAGCCCTGTTTATGCACTTGGCAGGAGCAGCATGCCTTGGGGTAAGCTTAGGCATGGACACTTCGGATATGCCGCACCGCCGAATTATATTGTCGGAGCATATTCGCCAAGCAATGATTTCAAACTATGGAGTGAAGTGCCATTAGAATAAACATATGTTATCCACTCCATAATAGTCATGAAACTTAATAAATGCTCATAATAATGTTGTATTAAGCATGTTATATTGAGTCCATTTGAAGAGGTGGGTTGATTGGATTTTCCTATAGAGAGCAGAAAAAATGCACATCTGCAGAAATATAAAAAGGAAGACATTGACATAGTCTACGCTTTTTCTAGGGAGGTAAAAAAAGAATTGGGTACGCTTCTTAAGGGCATAATACTTTTTGGAAGCACAGCAAGGCATATTGATACAAACAAGCAGAGCCACGATATAGATATACTATTAGTGATTGATGATGTTTCTGTCCAACTGACACGGGAACTGATACAGACCTATAGGATAATCGTTGAAAAGATAGTCATAAAAACTTCAAAAAAACTTCATATCACGAGCCTGAAACTGACAAATTTTTGGGAATATGTCCGAGCAGGAGATCCCATAGCTGTAAATATGTTAAGAGACGGTGTAGCAATATATGATACAGGATTTTTTGAACCATTACAACTCCTGTTATATCAAGGGAGGATAAGACCGAGTGCAGAAAGTATACAGAACTATCTATCTATGGCTCCTCAAACCCTCCAAAATTCTAAAGGACACATAGTTCAGGCAACACTTGACCTATATTGGGCAGTGATTGATGCAGCACATGCATCGTTGATGTATGTGGGAGAGGTTCCGCCTAGTCCAGCACATGTTGCTGATATGATGGAAGAGAAACTCATAAAGCCCGGCCTGATGGAAAAAAGGTATCTGCATACCATGAGAGCTTTCTATAATCTTAGCAAGAGCATAACGCATGGACAAATACATGACCTGACAGGCGACCAATATGACAGTTATTATAGGGAAGCATACGATTTTGTCATGGCAATAAAGAAGTTCATCAATAAACAGTAATCCTAATAATAAAATTCTTAAAACAAATATAATTCTTATACAATATGGATGAGGCTGGTTATTCAAAAGATTTTGATCTGCAGAAAAGATTATGTCTGGAGAAGCTTTACAAGCCAGACAAGAGCAGGAAAGGCGATGTCGACAAGCCCATAATCCCATTAATCGACTACATTAATTCTCTCAAAGATTATTATACGACAAGCTCATGCTCAGGAAGGATATATCTGCTTACTGAATCAGACAAGAAACCTGATGTGAAATGGCTATATGTCAGTCATGAAAAAACTCCTATAAAAAAGATATCTGATGCGCTCGATGAAAAAAATCTGGAACGATACCCGAAAGAAAGGATATGGTTCAGGCAAGAGAATCTTATATTGCATGTTGCATGCAGGACAATTGCTGATGCAAACAGGATATTGAGAATTGCAAGGGACATAGGGCTGCGCAGGAGCGGGATAATAGCTGATTCTAAAATAATAGTGGTAGAGATATGCAGTACTGAAAAGATGGATGTGCCTGTAGCTGAGAAAGGAAAACGGCTAGTGACAGAATCATATATCAAGCTCATAACTAATATCGCCAACCAGAAATTCTTGAAGGGCAGAGAAAAATTAAGGAAACTAGAAGAAGAGATAAGAAAGGGATTGAAACAATAGAACAAGATAATTCATCATAATTAATGACAGGTAATCGATTAACACAAGATATCTTATCAATTCAATACTTCTCTGACAGTCACGTACAATGGACCTACTTTCTGCATCTGCCCTACTGCGATATAGTCTGAGTTTCCATTGATATTGACAACACATCCATCATCATTGATTGCATCGATAGCTACAGAAAATCCTGAATAATAAGATGATGCGCCAGATGCCAAGATGGTTGAAAGCATAGTACCATCATATGCTGTTGTCGTTCCAACAATCAATTTGCATAACTGAACATTTGTCTCTGAATTTACTTCTGATAACGCTATTTCAATCGCCATGCCTGTATCTGTTCTCAAAGTCCCTTGTTTGGAGCCATTTACAGTAAATAATACTATAAGCAATATTGCAAGTATTGCGGTTATTCCCAGCAACGTATTATTGACCTTTTGATGCGTATTTTCAGACATACTCTACATTAAAGAATGTCATTTATATATTTTGTGCTATAATATTCATATATATTTGTACATGAATTTGTACATATACTTGTGTATACCCGTATATATCTAGGTTGTTAAGAAACTTTCCTTATCTTTGCGACAAAGAATCCTTCAGTATCATTATCATAAGGATGTATCCTTAGGCAATCTTTCACTTCTGGCCTGATTTTCAAATCCTGGAACCTTGTTATTGCAGGCGTATGCTTTATCCCAAGTTTTGTATGATCAATATTCTCCAATTTAGCATTCGAATACTTTTCAAGCAGGTAAGAGACTACGGCTTCATTCTCTTCAGGCTCTATTGTGCATGTACTATATACCATCACACCATTCGGCTTGAGCATGTTGAATGCGACCTCTATAAGGTTCTTCTGTATCCTGCTGAGTTTTGTTATGCCCAATGGATTCCACATAAGTATTGTCCTTAAAGATTTCCTGATTGTTCCTGTACCAGAGCATGGTGCATCGACCAATATCTTGTCAAATCTGAATTCTGGATGTTGTGACACAATCTTTTGGAAACGATTCTCCTGCATTAATGTCAAAACTGCATTATTCACACCGCATCGCTGCATATTCATTCCTAATGCCTTCAATCTAGATCCGGATACATCATTAGCTATAAGGATTCCAGTATTTTTCATGTACATCGCTATCTGTGTAGTCTTGCTTCCGGGCGCAGCGCACAAATCCAACAATGTTTCTTCTGGCTGCGGATCTAGGACAATCGGCGGAATCATTGAAGCCGCTTCCTGGACATATACATATCCCAGATGGTGCTCGATAAGATTGCCTAAATCAAATCGTTTACCATCCTTGTATGTTATCCAAAATCCTTCCTTGCACCAAGGTATTGCTTCAAGTATCCATCTCTCTTCAAGTCTTCTCTTGACATCATCTACATTTGTTTTCAACGTATTGACCCTTATGCACTTCCTGATATAAGACAATGAATAGCTCATGAACTTGTCATAATCTTCTCCAAGCAATTCCCTGTAATGATCTTCAAATCGTTTTTTAACGTCGACATTCCTCGGGATTTTCTCAAGATGATGTGCTGTAGAAACATCGACATTATCAGCTTGTATATCTTCAATGACCTCATCGATTTCCAATAATTTCGCCATATGCCTAAAGAACCATTGTCAGTTTATAAAAATAGTGGAATTATAAAACAAGAAAAAAATCCACTAAAAAGTAACAATAGACAGAAACATTTTTAATAAATATGCCGCTTCTCATAGCATGACAATAAAGTATGTTAGACATCCAGATTTGACACGTGAAGACGATATTTGGTGTGATATCAAGGCCGAGGAATATTTTCATACATCAGAAGATCCAAATCAGGCAAGATTAGAGGACTGCTCTTTTGAAATATCAAAAAAATTCCCTTATACATGGACGGTCATCAAAGACGGTGATAAACTAATAGGCTACACATATATACTGCCAGCAACAAATAAAATAATGCGCAAATTTGCGAAAGGCCAATTGACAGAAAACCAATTGGTGAAAATTATCAACAAAAAAATAAAATATTCAAACTGTGACGCAGCATATCTTGCAGGAGCAGTAGTGATTGAAGAATATCAAAACAAAGGATATGCAATCAAGGCCACTATCGATACATTGCTAAATATGGACAAAGAGAGAGGGATGAAACTCAAGGATTTATATATATGGCCTTTCACAGACGCGATGAATAGCATGATTGATAAGGCTAAGAGATTGGCAGAAAAAGACGGAAGAACGCTTCACGTCTACACCGACTGATGATTATAATTCAATCAATCATATCTTTGGCACCACTAATTCTGGTGGCGTCTTGAAAGCATATTTCTCCTTTACAAAGAATTTGCTTACTTCCATCATTATGAATCCGAAGCTTGATATTCCTATTATTACGGCCCAATGCGCCCATCCGAGTGAAACTGTGCCGAATATATTCTGGAAGAATGGAGTATAGACTACCAATAATTGTATTGATATTGATGCCAATATCCCTAATGTCAGCCATTTATTGCTGAATGGTATCAATTTCTTGAATGATGCGAAGCTTCTGGCACTCATCACTGTAAACATTTCAAACATAACGATTGTAGTGAATGCTACGGTCTGCGCTAGCTTCAAATCTGCTCTATAATACATACTGAATGCTAATAATGTCCCTAAACCCATTGCAGCCCCGAATATCAATATCAGCCATAACATCTCTCTGGTAAGTGGATTCTCTTTAGGGCTTCTCGGGCTATGCTTCATAACATCCATCTCTGCATCCTCTGACCCTAAACCTAATGCGGGCAATCCATCGGTAAGCAGGTTCATCAGCAATATCTGAAGTGTTACTAATGGAAGCGGAAATCCTAATAGCACAGCAAAGAACACTGTCGTGACTTCACCGACATTGCATGCCAACAAATATTTTGTAGACTTCAATATCCTGTCATAAATATTCCTTCCTTCAGCAATCGCATTGACTATTGTAGCAAAATTATCGTCAACAAGTATTGTCTTGGCGACTTCTTTGCTCACATCCGTACCTGTTATGCCCATCGCTATCCCTACATCTGCCTTCTTCAGCGCAGGGGCATCGTTCACTCCGTCCCCGGTCATCGCTACTATGTGTCCCTTTTTCTGTAACGCATCTACAATCCTTGTCTTCTGTATCGGCAATGCACGCGCAATTATCCTTATGTTATCTATTTGCTGCCCCAATTCTAGGTCTGATAGCATATCCAATTCTGAACCTGTCAAGACTATATCCCCGTCACGCAACAATCCTATATGCCTGGCTATGGCCTTGGCAGTAGTGGGATGGTCCCCTGTTATCATCATTACGCGTATGCCTGCAGAATCGCACTGCTGTATCGCTTCCTTGACGCCCTCACGTGGAGGATCAATCATTCCTACCAACCCAATAAACACCAATTCCTTCTCTACAGAATTAATCTCATATTTTTTTATCTTTGAGACATCCTTGTATGCCAATGCCAACACTCTAAGCGCATTTTCAGCAAATATATTGTTGTTTTTCAGTATATCATCCTTGTCTTTCTTTGTGATGTCCCTTATCTTCCCATTGACAATTATTTTTGTGCATAATTTCAGTACAAAATCTGGCGCACCTTTAATGTATGCTTCAGTCCTCTTAGAATCATAATCTTCATATATCGTGGACATAAGCTTTCTATCTGAATCAAATGGTAACTCTGCAGCTTTATTATAGTTTTCCTCGATATATTTTTCATCCAGTGCTCCCTTCTTCGAAAGCACCACAAGGGAACCTTCTGTCGGGTCCCCTATTATTGACCAGGATATTTGTGTGACATTCTGCGTGACGTCCCTCGTATCATTATCGACATCTTTTTCATCGACGCTGCTCACAAGTCTTGCATCATTGCATAAATATCCTGTCCTTAACAGAAGTTCCAGTTCTTTCAAATCTTTTGCTTCAAGCTTTTTTCCATTCGTGTAAAATTCTCCGAAAGGTGCATATCCGCTTCCAGTAACATCAACCGTTTTTCCACCGACAAATATCTTGGTGATGGTCATCTGATTCTTTGTGAGGGTTCCTGTCTTATCAGAACATATAACTGTCACAGCGCCCAGGCTCTCTGCAGCAGGAAGTTTTTTTACAATCATGTTCTTAGATGCAAGCCTGTTCGCTCCGCGCGAAAGGCTGATGGTTACAATTGCAGCCAATGCTGAAGGTACGGCGGCGACCGCTAAGCTCAATGAAAATATGAATAATCCTACAACAAACTTTCCCCATTCAAGATTTGATTTATCAATTGAGATGACACTCATTATGAACACTATCGCCACTAATCCTAGGACTATGAATGTCAACTGCTTTGTCATCTTCTCAAATTTTATTTGCAGCGGCGTAGCTGTCTCCTCTATCTGTTGGATGGTCTGAGCTATCTTCCCGAATTCCGTATTATGCGCAGTCACAGTCACTATCCCAAAACCGTTCCCTTTAGTGATTATCGTGCTGCTGAATGCCATATTCGTCTGGTCTGCCGGGGACAATCCCGCTTGCAGTTGCGGAACTGTCTTTTTTGACGGTATGCTCTCTCCGGTCAATGATGCCTCGTCTATCTCTAGACCGTCTGACAATATAATCCTGATATCTGCAGGTACTATCTCTCCTTCGGACAAGGCAACAAAATCTCCAGGCACCAATTCTCGTGCCGGTATTTTTTTGTCTTTACCGTCCCTCCTTACGCTTGCAAATGGTGCACTTATCTTCTCCAATGCGTCCATCGCACGCTCTGCACGATATTCCTGTATGAACCCCAATATTATCGTCAACAATATTATTGCTAATATGCCATAGAATTCTAACTTTTCACCGACAAAAAAACTTATCAAAGCAGCAGCCATCAAAAGCAACACCAGAAAATTCTTGAATTGGTTTATCAATACAGTAAGGGCTATATGCTTATTCTTCTGGTCCAACTCATTATATCCATAATCTCTTATCCTTTGAAGTACATCTGCCTCAGTGAGTCCCTTATCGCTAGAATTCAACCTAAGATACACATCTTTCAAGGACTCATCGTAATACATTGCCCACCTCTTCTCTATCCAGATTATCTGATATCACAAATCCGGAACAGATGTTTATAAAGATTATGCTTATGTATAAGCAAGATATACAATAGCATCATAGCAATCTTTATATATTCTTTATTTCTAAACAAGTATATGCCTGAGAAGGAATACTCTGAAGAGGAATTGAAGAACATGTCTGCTGAAGAGATTGCAGAGTTGCAGAAGCAGAACTGTATATTCTGTAAGATTACAGCCAAAGAGATCCCTGCCAAAATAATACACGAAGATTCTGACACTATGTGTATACTTGACATAAATCCTGCTTCTGAAGGACACATCCTGGTATATCCAAAAAAGCATTATATGATAATGCCACACATGCCTGAGGATATCATTTCCAAAGTTTTTTTGAATGTGAAATTGATGTCGCACACGCTTCTTAAGACATTGCAATGCAAGGGAACAACAGTGTTTGTAGCCAATGGCGTAGCGGCCGGACAAAAGGCACCCCATGTGCTGATACATGTCTTTCCTCGTCGAGAGAATGACGGGCTTGTTAAACTTCCACAGTATGAGATGAGTGAAGAACAGATAGAGAAACTGAGGAGGGATCTCAGACCGTATATGAATCAGCTGTTCGGAACAACAGCCGTTGATGAAAAGATGGAGAGAAAGATAATCAGGGATGCAGAATTTTCTGAGCGAAAGACAGGAGAACATGATAAAAAGATAAAAGGGTCAGATGATGATAAGGCCAAGAAAATCAGTGATAAGAAGACAGAGGGAAAACCTGAAAAAGGTCAAAAGGGCAAAGTGGATCTTAACGACATAGCAAAACTGTTCGGTGGATGAGATGGAAACAAAAAATGATTATCGGAAGCCTGTAAAAAAATATTATACGATAAGAAGGAAAGCTCCTGCGCACAAAGGAAATCTCAAAAACGCTGTGGATTTTTTATGTGATGAGGGAACGCCAATATATGCAGCTTCCTCGGGAAAAGCGGTTTTTGTGAAACAAGATTCGAATATCGGTGGGCCTAACAAGAAATATTGGTTTGATGGAAACAGGATAGTACTCAAGCATAAAAATGATAAATATACTGCATATGAGCACCTAAAATTTCGGGGATCAAAAATCAAAGTCGGTCAAAATATCCGCAAAGGACAGTTGATAGGATATAGTGGAAATACAGGATTCACCTCTAAGCCACACTTACACTTTGAATTATTTAAGTTTACAGGACCGGATAAGGTCAAAGATTTTCAGACATTAAAGATTAAGTTCAAGGGATAATATGGAATGCGTTATTTGCGAGAAAAAATTTGAAAGGAACATCTTGTTCGAGAATGGTGAATTCATAATAATGTTGGCCGTAGAGCCATCAGTCAACGGACACATACAGATATTTCCTAAAGAGCATCATGCGATTATGGAACAGGTTCCCGACGATATACTCAGCAAGATGATTTCTGCAGCAAATAAGATCTCGATGCTGCTTTTTGAGGTGATGAAGGTCCATGGTACTAATATTATAGTAAATAATGGAGTGCCTGCAGGTCAGAAGATTGCACATTTCTCTATAGATATATTGCCAAGAAGGACAGATGATAACCTGAAGCTTGACTGGACACTGAAGCAGGCTGCCCCCGAAGTGCTTGATAGCGTTCATAGGATAATCGAGGAGGGAATGAACAGGCCTGAGGAGAAACCAATATTTATCGATGAAGGAAAAGAGCCTCTGCAGGAGATGAGCAAAACAGCAAGCAGGATAGAGAGACATGAAAATGTAGAGAACGCTCAGATTGAAGAAGACAAACGTCATGAGCCTAAGGAGAAAAAAACAAACTTTTATCATCAGATGTTTGAAAGAATACCTTAATTCTAGAAAAAATTTGGTAAAAAAAATAAAATAGCTATACGAGTATAGATAGTATTAATTGTGATTAATAGCCTTTCCTTTTCTTATAGCAATCTTTGCAAAAGACTGGCTTTCCTTCTGTAGGCTTGAATGGCACTTCGCATTCATTGCCGCATTCGGAACATGTTGCCTTATGCATTTCCCTTGGACCGAAGTCGCGCCTAAATCCGCCGCCACTTCCGCCTCGATTGAATCCGTTCATGAGTTAACCTCCTACTGCCTGAAAAAGGTATCAGATTATAAATGTTGGCATTTTGAAAGGAAAGTTTATATATAATCCGAAATAACGGCAGTACATGGATATACATATACGAAAAGCAAATGTCAAAGATGCGGATATGTTAATGGAGATGTGGAAAGAATTTACACAAGTGCATGATGAGATCGTCATAAGAAAAAACAGCAGGATCAAACCGCATATAGATCTGGATAAGAATGCATATAATACCTTCAAGAGATTCATCAAGAAACAAATCATATCTAAGTATGCGTTGGTGTCGATTGCAGAGGTTGATGGAAAACCTGCAGGATATACTCTAAGTTTCATCAAAAAAAACATACCTGTTTACGCTGTAGAAAGGCTTGGATATATAGTTGACATGTACGTGAAAAAAGAATATTGTGGATTAGGCATCAGCTCCAAGCTTAAGGATGAAGTCATTGAATGGTGCAAGAAAGAAGGGGTCAAATACATTGCTCTAACGGTATTCTATGATAACGAACATGCACGCAAAGTATACGAGAAATGGGGCTTCTTCAATCATAGCATAGAGATGCGGAAAGAGATATAAGCACATATTAAATATTATAACATATAGTAATTTAGAATATAACATATAATAATTTAGAATACGCCCGAATAATACAATATAATTGTGGCTATATATGCCAACAGGAATGCGGGTATGAATGGTATGCCCTCCTTTATTATGATCGTCTTTATCTTCCCTTCTGCAGAATATTTTTTCAGCAATGCGATTTGTTCTCTAGAAACTCCTAAGTCTTTTGGGCCGGTGATGAGTTTCTTCCCGACATACACGTCTTTGAATATCCAATCCCCCTCCGTCAATTTGCTTATCGGTATCTCTTTCACCATGCATCTCTCTTCTATGACTTTGACAAATATCCACATATAGAATATCATATAAAACATCGCTACGAACAATAATATCGGCAGTTGATATCCTCTTGTCACAAAAATCAATGTAACTAGGAAAAGTACCGTTATCAATGAGAGCATCACCCTGCGTGCAATAATTATTTCACGCTTCCGCATCCACAAGATTACACTCTTGATAAAAACCTTATGATGCTTTACGGCCAAAAACGTGCTCCACACCAATCCATACATCGCTCCCAATAATACGATGCATCCTAGGAATATCAGAAACCAATAGTTGCTTTTTCCGAACAGAGGGAATACGTTGAAGCCGAATATAGCTCCTAATCCCATAATGAGCTTGCTATCTCCTCCGCCCCATTGTCCCAGATAAAACATCACATACGCTATTATCAATCCTATCACAAACCCCATTGTCGATTGTGCTACATACGAATAATCCCACTCTATTATGGTGTTCAATAGAGAGATGGCAAAGGCTATAAACACTAGGGCGTATGAGACATAGTCAGGGACCTCCCTTTTCTTCAAATCCGTGATTGAAGCCACAAGCAAGGCCAGAAATGCCATGATTATTGCGATTAAAAGCATACATCTACAATTCTAAGATGGTTATATAAAGTTTTTTGATTTTTGTCTACAAATGTGTCTATGAATAAATGTAAGATAAATGATAAGAAATCCTTAAATTAGCCTATGCAATTCTAAATCCGTTAGGCGTAATTTTCTCGGGCTGCAATAGAACAACTTCTTTGTTATCAAGAACCACTCCTAATACAAGACATTCAGATATAAAATTAGCAATTTGTTTTGGAGGAAAATTTGTGACAGCAATCACTTGCTTCCCGATCAGACTTTCTTTATTGTATAAATTGGTAATCTGAGCACTAGATTGTTTAATTCCCAGTTTACCAAAATCAATTTTTAATCTAAAAGAGGGGTTTCTTGCTTCTGGAAAATCATTTGCTTCAAGGATTGTTCCTACTCTCATTTCAACTTTTTCAAAATCGTTCCAAGTTATCATCAAACAAACGAATAGCTGCTGATATAAATACTTTCTGAACAAATAAATGATTAAAATTGATAATAGTTAGAAAAAATTAGGAATAGAGGTTTTATCACCAGCCCAGAATAACGAAATATTTATATATTAGTATATCTTTTTGTATATTGGTTTACTATGCAACTACCAAAAACCTGCAATCTGTGCGGGACAGGATCAGAAGATACTGCGGTATTCACATGCAGTTATGCAAAAGGAGAGTTAAATATATGCCTCGGATGCCTTGCTGAAGGGATTCTAGAGACACTCGGACAAAACAAGCCAAAGGCCCCACAGAGTAGACAATCGGAATTTGACCCGATGCTATTTGATCTATCTATACCTGATGAGATATATGGATTCACATGTGAAGGATGTGGCACGGTACTGTTCTCAGACATGTTCCCAGTACAATGCGAGGCATGCCAGCACATCAACCATCAAACAGTCCTGCAGAGAAACAAATAGAACGAACAATAGAAAGTGAACAGATATAAGGTGAATAAAATGCTCCAAACAGCAAAAATAAACAAAGAGATAGAAAAGTGGAGAGGCATACAACAAATCATACTACACAAGATCATAAAAGAGATACAGAGTTCGAACAAAGCGCAGATGCCGGAAAAATTCTCTGAAATCATAAAAAGAATGAAAAAAATATCAATGGGAAGCGATATAGTTATAGAGATAAGAAGATTGATCCATCCTACATTATCTGAAAAGAATGCCGGCGAACAAATACTAAAATTGGAAAAAATGAGCGAATTGATTAATGGAGAGGTCAGACGACTTGAAAATTTTTCACGAAACGTAACTCATAGCGCTTCGAAAGAGAAAGGCAAGGTAAACAGAGGATTATTCGTCACATTGCTAGCGGTCTCATCGATTCCTGCATTCCTTTCCATCGGTAGAGGGATAACAGGAATGGCAACAGGCGGTGTGACAAGTTCTACGACCAGCGATTCAGGTTTTACAGTCATAGGAATATATTTCTTCATGGCATTCGCAGTACTGATTGCGGCTATCGCATATACTATGATGTTATTCGGAAATAAGAAAAAGAAGAATGATTTGAAAAAAAATGCGCTTCAAAACAAATCCGAACAAAATGCCATATCAACACCCAAAGATTCACATCCAAAACAAGGCAACATCAGAATAAAAAGCGAAGACTTGGAAAAATGCGTCTTAGCGGTAGTAGGCATCGTAGGCATAGTTGCGATACTGATAATGGTACTATAAATAATAAAATACTATATTAATAAAATAATATATTACCATAATCTCAGAGATTTTTATTCTAATTCTCAAAATCTTTCCTCATCCATTCGAAACTGTTTTACAGCTATGCAAAACATTTATAAAACATCGATAATTCCTCCTTTTTACCGATGATTGATGAAGCCCCACGGGGCTGAGAGAGGTATTATGTTCTAATATAATACCAAATAATAACAGAATACAGTGCGAAGAGTTTACGTGATATGATGGCTTCAACGAAGTTGAACCAT
>Ga0326726_10001095_pt1 | contig 24999 bp, 31 predicted proteins | sample MHFenrmetagenome_2_FD_207603 | JGI IMG/M metagenome (GOLD analysis project Ga0326726, IMG submission 207603) | Lab enriched peat soil microbial communities from Michigan Hollow, Ithaca, NY, United States - MHF15MN | ecosystem: Environmental > Terrestrial > Soil > Wetlands > Peat | place: USA... | reverse complement strand
GGAGGCGTGGCATACGTGCTTGAGAAGGATTACGGCATCCAGATACCGAAATGGATGCAGCCTGATTTTGCGGAAGCGGTTCAGGGAGTCGCTGACAGGACAGGAGTCGAACTCTCTACGGAGCAGATTCATGAACTTTTTCACACGGAGTATGTAAAGCTTGTTGAGCCGGTCATTCTGAAAAAGTGTCATATCAGTTGGGATGACGAGGATCCTTTGCGAAATGATGAAGAAGCGACGGTCATCAGCTGCATTGTCCAGATGAAAGATCGGGAGTTTTGTTTCGACGCCCGGGGTAACGGGCCGCTTGATGCATTCGTCAAGGGGTTTATCAGGGTAAGCGGTCTTGATTTCAGTGTGGATGAATATGCCGAGCATGCTATCGGTCGAAGCGCCGGTGCTCTGGCTGTAGCCTACATAAAGATAGGCTGTGCCGATGGCAGGGTTTCATTTGGCGCAGGTATTGACTCGAATATCAGTCTCGCTTCCATCAAGGCAATCGTCAGTGCACTGAACCGGCTTCCGTAACATGACGATCGGCGGTAAATGAATGTATCTGTACACCATCCGGTTTTTTTCGCGGGAAAAGGCAGGATGGTGTATAACATAAGTGAAGGTGAATCAGGACGTTTTAACCTCGCTTTTGAACGGTACAATAATGACCGGGCAGGTGGATCTCCTTATCACACCTTCGGATACGCTCCCTATCATCAGATGGTAAAGCGCGCCGTGTCCATGGGAGCCCAGCATGATCATATCTACATTGTTTTTATTGCTTTCATCGATAATCGCATCTATCTCATCGTTATGTGCCATGATGATGGTGGTGTCGATGCCGCTGCTTTGGAGCTTTTCGGTAATTGTGAGCAGTTTGGCCGCTTCAGCGTCGGACAACGCAGGAAAGTTATCAATTTCAAATGGCAGCTCCGGGGGCTTCAGCGTCTCTGCATCGGGAGGCACATCAATGATCGGTGAAATGGGAGGAAGAACATGAAGCAGAAAAACTTTTGCCGTAAGCGTTTTGGCAAGCTTTTCCGCTTCGATAATTATTTTATCGACAAATTCCGAGAAGTCAATGGCAACAAGAATCTTCATGGAATACAATATCTCTGCACAGCGAACTGTTTCCGCTCAGAAGGCAGTCCCGCCATGATTGAACGGGTTAATGGTAACGATTCAGGCTTTTAGCTGGCGTTTTTCCTGAGCTATCAGAAATAAAGCGGTAACTACACCCGGCAACCAGCCGCATACCGTCAGAATACCTGTCAGCATTATTGTGCCGGCCTCTTTGTTCGTGACTGCTGCGGGAGGAAGAATGACAGCAAGAACCAATCTGCGTATATCCATTGTCGTGCTCCGTTGTTGATTGTGAAATAGTTTAAAATTTAATACTTAAACTGACAACAAGCAACGCAAAAACATTATATGTAAATTTGACTTACCTGAAGTGAGAGATGGTATTGCTTGCATTTTGTTTCTAAAATCGTAAATTAAAGTCCCTTCAGTAATAATCCTGAGTAACAGGAATACTCTTGATTTGTTGAACATAAATTGAAACAACTTGCTTAATAAAGTTCATCCCGACGTGGTTTTGGATGATGTTGATGAGGTCATTGACGAACCGAATTTTAATAACCACAATACCTCTCCAGACCCACCCAGTCCGTATGCCGACCTTGAAAAGAAGTATCGTAAAAACCGGTTTAACAAAAGCAGAACCAAAAGCACTGCCAATATTTTTGGTGTGAGCAGCGCAGGTAAGTACACCGTTGCCAAAAGTGCGGATGGCAACAAGCCCCAGAAAAGAAAACCGAAGAAGAAGACCTTTTCCAAGGTACCCCGATCAACATCCGGCAACCGTAACGCATAAGGGGTTTTCAAAAAACAAACCTCGTGTTCCAGAAGCAGCAGGGCTTACTGCGTCTGACACCGATATCCTGATACTGTCGGGCGTTGCAAACAAGCGCTTTTTGATAATTCAACGCTTCACTGTACCGCTATCAGCATACGTGCGCTCTTTTGAATTGTGACTGCCGACTCTTACACCATCCTCTCCAGCTGAAGCAGAACGCCTGCGTTTTATCGCACTCATTTTTAATTCTTCGAAAATCATCCGTACGTTCCAGTAATCCGGGCTGATTATATTATCAGTCAGATGGTTATTCCTTTGAGACGGTTCAGTTCTGTTTTACACTATGGCCTTTGAAATACAGGCACATCGAGGGGCAAGAGCGTTTTTTCCTGAAAACACCCTGCAGGCATTCTGCAAAGCAGCGGATCTTGGCATACGGGTCGTGGAATTGGATCTTCTGGTCTCAAAAGATCAAGAGATCGTTGTGTCACATGATCCATGGCTCTCGGGTCCCCTTTGCTCTGATCCCGAAGGTCGTCCGCTTGGGATTACCGAGAGCGACCGTTTCAACATCTACGATATGACCTATACCGCCATTGCCGGCTTTGACTGCGGCCTGACTCATCCCTCTTTTCCCGCTCAAAAACGGATCAAGGCCTGCAAACCGCTGCTTTCAACGGTATTCACGGCCGTTGACTCCCATATGGCATCGGCTGGTATGAAAGGGCGGATGATCTATAATCTTGAACTGAAATCCTGGCCTGAATGGGATGATGTATTTCACCCGGCACCGGACCGCTATGCAGAGCTTGTTCTCCAGCTTGTTGAGGCTGCCGGTCTTTTGGATCGAGTCAGAATACAGTCTTTTGATAATCGGGTGGTCAGAGAAGCCTGGAAGTTGAACTCGAAGCTCAACTATGGTCTTTTGATCGAAAAAGCGGATAACGTTGACCGACTTTTGACGGAACTTGGATTTTTACCCCGCTATGTCAACCCGCATCACTCTCTTGTTGACAGCCGGCTTGCCGAATATCTCGATGCACGGCAAATCACCATGATTCCCTGGACGGTGAACGAGCCGGAAGAGATGCTTGCCATGAAGCAGTTCGGGGCGAAAGGTATTATAACCGATTATCCAGAAAGAGCTTTGGCACTTTCGGAACTGCATGATTGAGCATGGTGACCGGTGTCACCCCGCGATTAAATTGTTTTTAGCCGAGCCGCTTTAATCAGGACGTCATGCAGGATCTATTTCTGCGGAACGTTGCCGATAGTTTTGATTTTCTTCATAAGCGTGTCGGATTTTACGGCAATCCGTTCCGGAACCGGGGTTTCTTTATTTGCGGAAGGAGTGTAGAGCAGTCGGTCAAGTGCATCAAGAACCAGCGGAATTTCCCTGCCAACCTCATCCGGGATTCCAGTCTCCTGCAGCGCAATGTTCAACTCTTTTCGCGTCAGTCCGCCGGGACTTTTTATTCCCCGCTCTTCAAGCATTGAAAAAAGCTCCTGTTTCAGAATTCCCGCAGATTTTCCCTTCTCGCGACCATGTTCAACCGTGCTCGCTTTTGCAGTTTGTATCTGCTGTTGCCGGCGTTTTTTCCAGATAATGATCAGGGCGGCTCCTCCGAGCAGCAGCGATACCGTAACTGTCGCTTTAAAAAGCATGGAGGCCGGGAGGTTATCAACGCTGTCGCTGAAACTCCCTGGTGCAGATTCTTTGAATGCTTTCGTCGGCGCTGCTGCAGCGACTCTTATTGTGAGTGGTTTGGTAAACAGCGTGCTGAAATTTCCTGTTTCGGGGTTGAATACGGAAGTTCCGACGGCTGGAATTTCATACTCACCATCCGCCTGCGGCCAGGCTATCACTGTTGACGTTACGGAGCCGGTTGTTTTTTCGGACTCTTTTGTCAGGATAGTCGCAATATCGGGAGGGTTTTGCCGGAAGCTCTCCGGAAGATGAATATCGGGAAGTTTAAGGGCAGAAAGATTGCCTGTTCCTGTCACAGCCAGCTTCAGAGAAATCGGTTCTCCCACTTTGAGGCTCTCCTTGTCGGCAAGGAGTTCAATATGGAATGTCCCGACGGTTCCGGAGAATCCGACAGGAGCCGGTTTGGGCAGTTCTCGGGCTGATATGGTGATATCCGGCGCTGTCAGCTGTAAGCGGATATCAGGGAGATTGTTTGTTCCATCTGCAGGTTGTTCCTGGGGCAGGCTGCAGAGCATGCTGTAACCTGAAATCGTGATCGTTCCATTCCGCATGGGCGCAAGCCTGAACTGCTTGACCACAGCGCTTCTAAACTGTTCCCCCTTGATGGTGACCGGTATGCTCCTGATATAGCGCTCAGGCCCGGACTCCCTTGCCCAGATTCCTTTGAACGGGGGATTTTCTTCATTGATTATTTTTGGCGCGGCATCCCTGAAATAAAGAGTATAGGTCAGGAGAGCCTCCTGACCCACGTACGGACGGTAGTTGCTGAGCGAGGCGAGCAGAAACGGCCTGCTCGGAGCTTTCCCTGTTGTTCCGGCAAATGCTGGAGTGCAGAGTGCTGCCATCATCATGATGAAGAGAACCCGATACCGGAAATAAGCAACTCCTCTCTTCATAACGGTTATTTCATGAGTTCCCTGGAGCGAGAAGCGGCTGCGGCAACAGTTTCCATAAGAATCTGACGGATATTTTTTTCATCCATGACCTTAAGCCCGGCTTCCGTAGTCCCTCCCGGAGTTGTGACCTCCCGTATGAGCTCTTCAGGACTTTTCTGACTGGACAGCACCATTTTTGCCGCCCCCAGCATGGTTTGTGCGCTGAGAAGCAGTGCTTCATCGATTGAAAGTCCGCACTGTACGCCCCCGGCTGCAAGCGCATCAAGAATATGAAACATGTAGGCAGGGCCGCTTCCGGAAACGGCGGTTGCAGCATCCATCTGTGATTCATCGAGTACAGCAACCCGGCCGATTGAACTGAACAGGTCGCAGGCAAGGGTGACATCCTCGTCGGAAGCCATCCTGCCTCTGCTGACGGCAGTCATGCCTTCACCAACGAACGCCGGGGTATTCGGCATGACCCGGATGACTTTCAATGTATCCAGCGAATTATTGCTTATAAAATCAGAGGAGATTCCGGCTGCCACACTGATCAAAAGATGATCAGCGCCGAGAGCCGCTTTCAGCTCTCCGAGCACTTCTGCGATCTGATAGGGTTTGACGGCAAGGATAATCACGTTCGATTTCTGTGCAACCTCTTCAGTCGATCGACATGGTTCAACAGGATAGTCAGCGGAAATGGAGTCCAGGGCGGCAGGTTCTCGGTCATAACCGTAAATAACGGTATCTGCTCTGCCTGAAAGCCCTGCGATGAGCGCACGGGCGATTCTTCCTGTTCCGATAAAGCCGAGATGAAGGTTGCTCATTGACTGAGGTATTTATTTTTTCGTGATGTAAACCAATATGTACACTTTTTCTGCCTTTTTTCCATTCAGCGGCAAGTTCCGCATTGCTTATTAACGGTAACGCAGCTTCAAGAACAGTATAATCATGAGCAGAAGCAGCGTTATACTGTTGGCGGCAATCATCGGCAGGTCGTTTTTAACGATTCCGTAGAGGAGCCAGAGCACGATGCCTGTATTCATGGCCAGTGCCCACAGCAGGCTGATATCACGAGTTTGCCGGGTTCTGAATATTCTGAAAGCCTGGGGAAGAAATGCCAGGGTGGTAATGATGCCGGCTGCATAGCCAAGATATTCGTAGTGCTGCATCATTGGTCTTCTTATTTCGTTACGTACCCGTTTCAGCTTCGGAAAATAAGCATGAAGAGGAGAAATACCGAGTAATTCCGTTCTCTCTTTTTTGCGTGATGGTATCAGGCAAACCGACTGAAAACAAAAAAGGCGGGATGATCTCCCGCCTTTTTTATTGATTTACCAAAGCTAACGAGCTTACTTGCCCTGCTCAGCCATGTAGGCTACGGCATTGCCGATTTCTTCAGTGGTCAGCTTTGCATTGCCACCTTTTGCCGGCATTGTGCCGACTTTACCCTGGAAGCCCTTATCGGCATGGCTCACAAGCACTTCAATGCCCTGAGCAATACGGGGAGCCCAAGCTGCCTTGTCGCCGAGTTTCGGGGCGCCCAGCATGCCGGTCTTGTGACAGGCTGAACAGCTGGTGTCAAAAAGGGCTTTGCCTGCAGCTGCATTGTAGGCAGCAGAAGCATCGGCAGAGGTGACAGCAAAAACGAAGAGCGCACAAAAGGCCGCAGAAATAGTACGTGACATAGGTTGTTACTCCTTTATATGTTTTCGGGATTATTACGAAATGGCTTGCTGTTGTGTATTGTTAACTATCGTTAACATAAACCTCACATATTAATACTGTGCCTGTACATTTCCAAATTTTCCGTTGATTTTAACGGTATGAAAATATAATAAGTGCCATGAACGGGAGAATAAAACGGGAGCCATTGGATGCGGCTCCCGTTTAGAGAAAATGGGGAATGAACTCTTACTTCGATCCTGAAACCATGTATGCGACTGCATCGCCGATCTGGGCATCGGTAAGTTTTGCGTTGCCGCCTTTTGGTGGCATCATTCCAACCTTACCCTGGAAACCTTTGGTGGCATGGGAGACCAGCACGGCGTTGCCTTGTTTGATACGTGGAGCCCATGCTGCCTTGTCGCCGAGTTTCGGTGCACCCATCATGCCGGTTTTGTGGCAGGCCACACAGCCGCCATCGTAAACAGCTTTGCCGGCCGCGGCATTAGCTGCGGAAGCATCGGTAGAAGCGACGGTAAAAACAAAGAGCGTACAAAGAGCCGCAGAAATAATACGAGACATAAACGTTACTCCTTTTAATTGTTTTCGGGATTGATATGGGAAGGTATGTTGTTGTGCGCAATCGGGCACAAACCTTTATTAATACGATTAAAACACAAGCTATCCAAATTATTGCCAAATATTCCTTTATCCAATGGCCTGCAGCTCTTGTTCTGTTTATTGCGGATATAAAAAAAGGGAGCCTGTGATGCAGGCTCCCTGTAAAGAAGATGTGAGGCTGTTTCTTACTTCGATCCGGAGATCATGTATGCTACAGCATCGCCAAGCTGGGCATCGGTAAGCTTGGCATTGCCGCCTTTTGGCGGCATCACACCAACTGCTCCCTTGAATCCCTTGATGGAATTGGATACCAGCACAGCATTGCCTTTTTTGATGCGTGGTGCCCATGCTGCCTTGTCTCCGAGTTTCGGAGCGCCCATCAAGCCTGTTTTATGGCAGGTTACGCAGCTGACGTCGTATACGGCTTTGCCTGCGGTTATATTGGCCGCAGATGCATCAGCAGAGCAGGCCGCAAAAACAAAGAGCGCACCAAGAGAAGTTTTAAATAAACGGGACATGTCTTTTCTTCCTTTTAACAGGTTATGGAACAGGATTTCGTTACGCTTTACTTTGATACTTCAACCATATAGTTGACAGCGCTTTTTACATCAGCATCAGGCAGAGCTGCATTACCGCCCTTTGCAGGCATCATGCCAACCTTGCCCTGAAACCCTTTAATGGCATTGCTTTCAACTTTTGCGATACCCTGAGCAATACGGGGAGCCCAGTTTGCCTTGTCGCCCGGTTTCGGAGCACCCATCATGGAGGCTTCATGGCATGAGCCGCAACTTGCATCATAGATGGTTTTTCCTGCAGCAAGCTTAGGATCCAGAGGAGCTGCCGGTGCAGCTGGTGCTGCTGGAGCCGCAGGGGCGGCAGGAGCTGCCGGGGCAGCCGGTGCGGCTGGAGCTGCGGCAGTTTTATCTTCCGGGAACTCTATTTTTGCGGGTGGTTTTTCAAGTCCGCAGGCACCGAGCGTAAAGAGGCTGACGGTCAATAGAGGCAGGAAAGGTTTCATGGTCATGGGTATGGCGGTTTTAAGTTGTTGAGCCGGATATGCTACAGAAAATGTGCTTATAGTTTAAATATTATTCGGCGTAAGGCAAAATGGTTTTTTCGGGCAGCTTGTTGTTGAGCTGAAGCTTCAGGTCATGGCGAGACAGGCTGTAGAGATGAGTATAGAAAAGATTGAACAGCAGTACGGCAGCTTTCGCTCCGGGCGCGGCAAAGCCTCTTTCAATGGCGTTTTTTACGGAGAATACCTTTCGTGTCAATAGAGAGTAGCTTTCAATAAACTCATCGAGATCAATGTTTTTTGGCCGATACAGCATCTCCTGGCCAAAGGTGTAGCGGAATGCCGTAATGTCAAGTGGATCGAACAGCAGACGGCCCTCCTCCTTCAGCCGGTCGAATACCCGTGTTCCGGGAATGGGCCGAAGTATATTGATGCCCGGGACATCGAGCCCGGTTTCGCTGATGAAGTCAAGAATCGCCGCCGGTGTATTGAGCGTATCGCCATCAAGTCCGTAAATAAAACTTCCATAAAGGCTTATGCCTGCATTTCTGATGTTTTTAATGGCGCCGGCAAGCTCTGAGCTTCTGTTCTGGTTTTTTTTGTGAGCGTTGCGGCTTTTGGCTTCAACACTCTCTATTCCGACAAGAAGCGCGCGGCACCCGGATTTTGAGAAAGTTTCAAGCAGTTCATGCTGCTGGCCGAGAGTCGTTGTTGCCTGCCCGAACCAGCTTATATTCAGGGGGGTAAGGCGACTGAAGAGCTCAAGAGCATATGCAGGGTCAGCGTTGATGGAGTCATCGACAAAAAAGAAGATTCTGCGGTCGTCCTGCTGGAACCTGGCGACTTCACTGACAATATCGGATATTGCCCTTCTGCGGATGGTATGGCCGTTGATGATATGCACATTGCAGAAATCGCAGCTATGCTGGCACCCTCTTCCTGTCTGGATAAGATTGGTGGTGAAGTAGCGATTTTTGACCAGAGATGTTTTACTGACCGGCCTCGAAAGTGCCAGATCGGGAAAGCTGCCGGAGCGGTATGATGGCTTGACGCCTCCCTCTTTGAGATCGGTGAGTACCTCTTTCCAGAGATCATCCGCCTCTCCGTGTACCAGCACATCCGCATGAGGGCGGCATGAGTCCGCAAATAGTGTTACATGTGCTCCGCCGAGCGCCACAGGCGTTCCTCCGGCACGAAGCCGGTCGGCAAGTTCGAACGCCTTTCTTGCCATCCCTGTCTGAACGCTGATACCGACCAGATCCCAGTTTTCGTTGAACGGGAACTCCTCAAAGCGCATGTCACATATCGATTGACTGACGCCCTCTACCTCAATTGAGCTGAGGATCATGAGCGAAAGCGGCGGTATGGCGAACTGGCTCTGTTTGATGATTGTTCTCAGCGAACGGTTGAACCATGAGGAGATGGAGTTCTGGCGGCTCTCGCTGTACAGAGAGCGGGCTCCGTCAACCCCGCTTTCGGAAGGCAGAAAAACCAGCAGGACTTTTTTTTGTGCTTGCATCGCCGTTTACCAGTCCCTGTTGTCATTGTTTTCTTCTCCGGCAGCTTTTCCGGGTCGTGGAATCTGCCGCATCAGCGATGATTCATCCTGCTGTGCCTTTTCAAGAATGCGTGCCGCAACGTCACTGCCTATGCCTGAGTCAGGGTTCGCATTGTTCTTTTTTTCGGATCCCGACGAGGGAGGGGATGGCGGACTCTCAAGCTCCTGAAGGTAGCGCCGGACAATTTCAAAATTGATTTTCGCATCGCCGTCATCAGGATCACCAAGCAGGACCGATTTAAACCGGGCCAGTGAGTTTCGGAAAAGTTCTGTTTTCCTTGTTTTGTCTCTGGTCGCAAGCGCATTCATAGCCAGTGAATTGCCTTCATTGAAGAGCGATTTACGTGCTGTCGGGTTAGCATCGGGAGTGTATGGCTGCTTATGTGAGAACAGTGCGGCAGCTTCGGAATATTTTCCCTGCATGTAGAGGGTGCAGGCAAGATTGAATCGTGCTGTCACAGCATCCTTTCCCTCCGGGACAGTTCGTAACAGCTGACGGAACGCATTTTCAGCCCGGCTGTAGGCGCGCTCTTCATACAGTGCGTCAGCTTTCACTTTCAGACGATACTCGTTGAGCATCTCCGGCAGGGATGAAAAATAGGCAATAAAAAGCAGGAGTACGGGCAGTCTGATCATCGCGGGTGCTTTTTCTAAAGATACATGCCGGAAGCGTAAGTCAAAAGAGAATGTGTTCCGCCCCATAAACAGCACTGCCCCGAGAAATCAGGGCAGTGCTGTTTATATGGAGTTAGTCTGTCATGCGCCGAGAAAGGCTTTCTGCACTGCGCTGACGCCTGCGCCGATCTCAAAGTCGAAGTTTATCTCTTTCAGCGCTCTTTCCAGGCCGCCGATTACCGTCAGCATGTCGAGCTCATCATAGTAACCGAGATGGGAGATGCGGAATATTTTCCCTTTGAACTCATCCTGACCGGCAGCGACAGTAATGCCGTTGCTGTTTTTCAGGGCCTTGTTGAATGCCGACCATGCCACGCCTTCGGGCAGCCAGACCGGAGTGACGGCAAACGAGGGTGAGTTGCTGAACAGCTTCATACCCAGAGCATTGCAACCCTGACGGCATGCGTTTGCAAGGCTTTCGTGGCGTTTCCAGATGTTTTCAATTCCTTCAGCCCTTACCATCTGCAGCGCTTCATCGAGGCCGATCACCAGCGACACGGCAGGAGTGAACGGGGTATCGTCATCGGCATGGGCTTTCAGGGCTTTTTTAAGGCTCAGGTAGAACTGAGGTATTCCTTTCTGGGCATTAATGATATCCTGCGCTCTTTCGGAAACGGCAATCAATGCAAGTCCGGGAGGCATCATAAGCCCTTTCTGTGAGCCGGTGATGCAGATATCAACGCCCCAGTCATCGAACTGAAACTCGTGAGCGCCGACGGCGGTAATGCCGTCAACCAGCACAAGTGCGTCCGACTGTTCGCGGATGAGTGCGCTGAGGGTCTTGACATCGGCAGCCGTTCCGGTTGATGTTTCCGAGTGGGTCAGGCAGACACCCTTGGCATCCGGGTGCTCCTTAAGCAGTTCTGCAAGACGTTCGGGCTGCAGCGCCGAACCCCATGCAACTTTTTCCTCAACACAGTTGCCGGTGAAAATGCGGACAAGAGAGCCCCACCGTTCGCCGAACTTGCCTGCGTTAACGGTGATGACCTTGTCGCCCTGCTTGAACAGACTTGAAACTGCGGCCTCCATGCCTCCGGTTCCCGAGCAGCTCAGCACAACAACCGGCTGAGTGGTTCTGAAGAGATACTTGAGATCCTCATGAACCCTGGTCAATATCTCCATGAACTCAGGGTTCCTGTGATGGATAATCGGTGCGGCCATGCGAAGCATGACATTTTCAGGAACGGGTGTCGGTCCCGGAGTGAATAATCTTTTTTTCATCTCTTCAGCAAATGGGTTTAATAATTAAAGAGATCCTGTATCATCAGTTTTTCGCCTGATCCATCAGTGAGGTGAACTCCTGGAAGAGGTAGTGCGAATCGTGAGGTCCCGGAGCGGCTTCAGGGTGGTACTGCACCGAAAAGCAGGGAAGCTTTTTGTGCCTGACTCCTTCAACCGTGTGATCGTAGAGATTGAGATGGGTCATTTCAAGATCTTCGGGAAGCGACTCCATGTTTACGGCAAAACCGTGGTTCTGCGACGTTATCTCTATCTGGCTGCTCACGAGGTTTTTAACCGGGTGGTTGCTGCCGTGATGACCGAACTTCAGTTTATAGGTTTCTGCGCCGAAGGCCAGCGAAAGAAGCTGGTGGCCGAGGCAGATACCGAATATCGGCAGCGGCCGTGTCGTGCGGCTGTACTCGGCAAGTTGCCGGATGGTCTCAATGGCGTATCCGACGGCCGAAGGGTCGCCCGGACCGTTTGAGAGAAAGACCCCGTCAGGGTTGAGTTTGATGACCTCTTCAGCCGGTGTTCCGGCCGTGAGTACGGTTACCCTGCACCCTGAATTCTGCAGCATTCGCAGAATGTTGGTTTTGATACCGTAATCGAATGCGGCAACATGGTAGCGGGCATCGGTTTTTTCAAGCGTGTAGTTTTCGCTTGCCGTAACGGTTTTGACCAGGTCGCTTCCTGTCATTTCAGGGATCTGCAGGGCTTTTTCCCTGAGGCTTGCGTCATCACTGTCAAGAGCGGAAATTATGCCCCTCATCGCTCCTTTTTCGCGGATTTCGCGAACGAGCTTGCGGGTGTCGATACCGGCAAGTCCCATGACCCCTGCATTTTTGAGCATGGAGTCAAGCGATTCGGTAGCTTCAAAGTTACTGTGGATATTGGATACCTCACGGACAATAAAAGCCGATGCCCAGACTTTTCGGGATTCATTGTCGGATATGTTAATACCGTAATTGCCTATCAGGGGATAGGTCATCAACACCATCTGGCCGGCATATGACGGGTCGGTAAGAATTTCCTGGTATCCTGTAAGCGATGTATTGAAAACCACCTCTCCGGTTGTTTCACCGATATGGCCGAATGCTGTTCCGTTATAGACAGACCCGTTTTCCAATACCAATTTTGCTGGAGTTGGCTGCATTATTTTGATCATTCCTTGGTCGTGAGTTTATCGCCCGAATCCTGTTGTTCGATATTGGCAACAGCGGTACGGTCGAACTTGATTTTAGTGGTATCGCTGACCTGCACAAGCACGGTCTTTTTTTCACTGTCGATTCCTGCTACGGTGCCGTGAATTCCGCCAATGGTTACAACCTTGTCGCCTCTTTTCAGGCTGTCGAGAACCTTCTCCTTGTCTTTCTGTTTTTTCTGCTGTGGACGGATCATGAAAAAGTAGAAGACAATAAAGATAAGTACCAGAGGAACAAGCTGTACGAACGGGTTTGGAGTCTGCCCTCCTGCGGGAGGAGCGAAAAGAAGCAGAGAGAAAATGGGATTATGCATGGTCGCGTCGTAATATTATATAAAAAACGTTACAGCTTTTTTTTGTGACGAGTAATGTAATGTATTTATGGAACTATTTCAATCACGGCTTCGGCCTGCCGCCGCCGAAGCTGGCGTAAGGAGCGATGCTGTAGATGTGTTCGGCTTTCATTCCCCGTGACAGTTTCACTCCGGCAAGCGTGGCGATCATGGCGGCATTGTCGGTTGAATAAACGGTACCCGGCACATAGAGTTTCATACCCTCTTTATCGCAGGCTGATTGCATAACCCTTCTTAATTCAGAGTTGGCGCTGACGCCGCCGGCTATCGAAACCGCTTTTATACCCCGGCTACGGGCCGCCCCGATTGTTTTTTCAACCAGTACGCTGACAATGGCCCTCTGGATCGATGCCGCGATATCGGGCAGGTGTTCTGCAAGGTACTCCGGCTTCTGTTTCTGTACGAACGTAAGAACGGAGGTTTTCAGGCCGGAAAAGCTGAAATCAAAATTCCCGCGATAACTTCTGCTGGTTTGAGAGTGCGAGGTGAGCGCTCTCGGGAACTCGTGGAAGTACGGGTCGCCCTTTTTAGCCAGCCGGTCAATTTCCGGTCCTGCCGGGTAGGCGAGCCCGAGCATTTTACCGGTTTTGTCGAATGCCTCGCCGGCGGCATCATCGAGCGTTCTTCCGATGACTTCATAGGAGAGATCCTGCTCCACCACGGAGAGCAGGGTATGGCCTCCGGAAACCGTCAGGGAGACAAATGATCCTTCGGGGGCCCGGTGAGACGGGCCATCGTCGATAAAAGGCGAGAACATGTGCGCCTCGATGTGATTGACCGCTACAAACGGCAACCCGAGCGCCCAGGCCAGACCCTGGGCAAAACACAGGCCCACCATAACCGCCCCGATAAGGCCGGGGCCCGCTGTGGCGGCTATGACATCGAGCTCTTTTTTTGTTATATTGGCTTCGGTTATTGCAGCATCCGCAATCGAGACCATCAGCCGTTCATGTTCTCTTGAAGCCAGTTCCGGCACAACCCCGCCAAAGCCTGAGTGACAGCGCTGGGAACTGACAACATTCGAGCATACCCTGCCGTCGGAAAGCACTGCTGCCGATGTTTCATCACAACTGGTTTCGATGCCTAATATTTTCATGGAATAATTTTATTTCTGTAGAGCTATGGGCAAAGCTAATAAACCGGAGAATAATAGCAAACCGCCGGTCAAGGTAAGTATTCTCCATGTCCTTATGATTCTTTTGGGGGCGGACCTGATATTGCTTCTTGCTCCTGAGGTGGGTATTCTTAACAGCATGAGTTATATCTCCGATCTCTACACATGGTCTGCACTGGTCGCCGGGTTTGCACTTCTCGTGTTCGGCTTCAAGGGCTTCATGAAAAAGTCTTAATGTTCATGCTCCGGCGGACATAATCCGTAACGGGAAACAATCGCCATAGATCGGAAATCCGGTAATTCACAAGTAGACAGATGGAGGCGCTATGCAGCATGCAGTAGAACTCGAGGAACTGGGAACGCAGATTACAGAGGCCTCCCGATTTCTTGAAAAAGCGCAGGAACAGCTTTCGCTCAGAGTGATAGGACAGAAAGAGGTGATCCGGCGGATTTTTATAGCCATGCTCGTAAACGGCCACATACTGCTCGAAGGTGTTCCGGGGCTCGCCAAGACGCTCATCATCAGGACCTTTGCCGCAGCCATGAACCTGAAGTTCCAGCGTATCCAGTTCACCCCCGACATGCTTCCGGCCGATCTCATCGGCACCATGATCTACAACCCCAAAGACATGGAGTTCTATCCCCGAAAAGGGCCGGTTTTTGCCAATGTCATTCTTGCCGACGAAATCAACCGTTCTCCCGCCAAAGTGCAGTCTGCGCTGCTTGAGGCTATGCAGGAGCATCAGGTAACGATCGGCAGCCAGACCTTCCCCCTGCAGGAGCCCTTTATGGTGCTTGCAACCCAGAACCCGATCGAGCATGAAGGGACCTACCTGCTTCCGGAAGCCCAGGTTGACCGGTTCATGATGAAGGTGCTTGTCGATTACCCCTCCTACGATGAGGAGCTTGAAATCATGCTGCAATCGGCCACCACCTCCAGCAAAACCCCGGTCACGGCAGTTGTGCAGCCGGATGATATCGCAAAGGCGAGGGCACTGATCGATCGTATTTACGTCGACCCGAGGGTTCAGCGCTATATTGTCGATCTTGTGGTCGCCACCAGAAAGCCGGTGGATTACGGCATTGCATCGCTGGAGACGATGATCGAGTACGGGGCATCACCCAGAGCGTCGATATTTCTGCTTCTGGCATCCAAAGCTCATGCCTTTCTGCAGCAGCGGCCTTACATAACCCCTGAGGATGTCAAGGCAATTGCCTACGATACCCTTCGGCACCGCATACGGCCGGGATATGAAGCCGAGGCCGACAACATAAGGTCTGACGATATTATCCGCCAGATTCTGCAGCACGTGCAGGTGCCCTGATCGCTTTGACATTCAAGCCCCTGCCTGTCGGGGGCGAAATACAGGCAGCGGAGTCCCGACAAAGTCGGGGCTGGGAAATAATGCAGAGCACCGCCCGATACCGAACCCGATGCAATCGGGAACGAACAAATTAATAGCGGTGCCCAATAGAGAGTGGAGAGTGAACGATGGAAAAAAGTGAAGAGTACCTCAAGGAGCTTCAGAAAATCATAAGGCGGGTTGAAATCCGCTCAAAACGCATGGCCAGCGAGCTGTTCAGCGGCGAATACCACTCTTCGTTCAAGGGGAAGGGGATTGAGTTCAGCAACGTCCGCGAATACCAGTACGGCGATGATGTCCGGGCTATCGACTGGAACACCTCCGCCCGCAAACATGATCTCTATGTCAAACTCTTTACCGAAGAGCGGGAACGCACACTGCTGCTTATTGTCGATGGCTCGGCTTCGATGCAGTTCGGCAGCCGTTTGCGAAGCAAAAAGGCGCTTGCCCTCGAGCTGAGCGCCGTGCTCGCCTTCAGCGCTATCCAGAACAACGACAAAGTCGGGCTTCTCGTTTTTACCGACCGGGTGGAAACGTTCATTGCTCCCCGAAAGGGAAGGCAGCATGTGCTGGTGATTCTCGAAGAGCTTTTACGCTTTGAGCCGCAAAGTCGCAAGACCGATATCAATGCAGCACTCATTTTTATCCGCTATGCCCTGAGACGGCAGTCCATTATTTTTCTTCTGACCGACCTGATTGACAGCGACTACGAAAAAGGAATGAAGCTGCTTAACACCCGTCATGACTTTGTGCTGGTGCATATCAGTGATCCGCTCGACAAAGCGTTGCCGCTGAGCGGTATTCTCGACCTCGCAGATCCGGAAACCGGACTTCGTATCACGGTTGACGGGGGAAGCCCCCGCCAGATCGAGCGCTATCGCAGTGAGCAGTCGAAGCAGTATGACGAGCTTCGGCATCGTCTCCGGCGCATGCGCATAGACTCGGTATTTCTTGATACCGACCGCTCGTTCATCGGAGAGCTCAACTCATTTTTCAGGTATCGTGAACGCAAGGTGTGATTTTATTCGGGCCGGTGCGATCAAGCTGCTCTTTTTTCTGCTGCTTGCCGCAACACCGATAACCGCCGTTCCGGCGGCTGAGGGCCCCATGCTTCAAGGGGTGACGGTGACGCTCTCCCCCGATACGCTGCTTGTCGGCGATCGGGTCCGCTGCATCATCGCGGTTCAGCACGCGGAAGGTGAGGTTGCTTCACTTGCAGGTCTGGAGCGTTTGCCGAAACAGCAGTTCGAGCTCATCAGCCGAAAAAGAGTCTCTACCATACTGCCTTCCGGGAGCGGCCGAGAGCGCTTTGAGCTTGAATATGCCGTGTTCGGAAGCGGTCGGCAGCAGCTCCCGCCTTTCACCGTGGTGCTTCGCGACACAGAAGGCAGAATAACCCGCACAGTGCTCTATACTCCAGTCATGCGGGTGTATACAAAAGCGCTTACCGACTCCACAATGCACGATATCCGGCCTATAAAACCGCCAGTGAAACCGTCCATTCCCCTTCTTCTGCTTATGCCCTTTATTCTCTCGGCAGTTGCCGCAGCGATTATTGTTCTGCTGCTGCTTTATCTGCTCAAACGTACCGTGCGCAAGGGTGCCGAAAAGGTCGATCCCGGTCAGGTTGCACAGCGAAAACTCCGCAAGCTCGGCTCAAGGCTTTCAGCCGGAATGCCCCCTCCTGAATGCTATGAAGAGCTGAGCAACATCATGCGCTCCTACCTTGAAAACCACTACCGCATAAGGGCACTTGAAGCTGTTACGCAGGAGATTGAGCGCGATCTCAAAAAGCTTGGCGTGGCCGGTTTCGAAAGCATCATGAGTCTTCTCAAACAGGCCGATCTGGTCAAGTTCGCCGACAGTCGTCCCGATATCGAAGAGTCCCGCAACTCTCTGCAAAAAGCACAGGAGGTCATCCGCTCAACACGACCGGCTGAAGAGTAGCACAGTGCTTTCATTTGCCTTTACCGCATTAATTGTGATCGACAAGTTACATTGCATCGTTCGATCAATTTTTCCCAACTCCGCTTTGCAATACAGATATGCGCATTACCCTCGAATTGAGTCATCGGAAACGTACCGTGACGCTGCCGATCAATTACAGCCATCTGATATCCTCCCTCATACATACGATTGCCGCCAAAAGTACCAGCGAATATGCAAAAGGCCTCAATGAGCATGGGTTTCGATTTCAGAACAGAGAGTTCAAACTGTTCACGTTTTCTCCGCTCTACCCCGGAAACGGGCAGGTGTGGATAATGAATCAGAACTGGACGCTGAGTACCAGCGAGAGCCTGCTCCAGGTTACCGTTACGTCCCCAAAGGAGGAGTTTATCGAGCATTTGTCAGCAGGGCTCCGGGATGAGCCTTTGATTTCAATCGGCAAAGAACGCTTTCGGGTTGAGACGGTGCGGAAGCTTGATCCTCCGGAATTTTCTGGCGATATGCAGTTTATCATGCTCTCGCCGCTCGTGTGCAGCACACCCCGGGAAGGCGAAAAGCCGGCGCAGTATCTGTTTTCCGGCGATGCGGAGTTTGAGCGTGTTTTGCTTGAGAACCTTTTACGAAAACATCAGGCCATGCACGGCCGATCGTTTACCGGCAAGAGCGAACCGTTCAGCTTTACCATAGATTCAGCCTATGTGGAGAAAATGGAGGGCAAGGTTCAGAAGCTGATCACACTGAAAGAGGGACGTTCGGATGAAACGAAAGTGAAGGGAACGCTTGCGCCGTTCAGGCTTATCGCCCCGAAGGAGTTGATCGAAGTCGGCTACGAGTGCGGGTTCGGCGAAAAGAACTCGCAGGGGTTCGGGATGGTGAAGGTTGATGAACATGGAGCCAGTCACGATTAATCTGCTTTTCTTAGCTACCAATATTGCGCCCCTACAGGGCTTCAGGAAGATGCGGGCATGAGATGTTGGCGTGCTGACGATTTCCTTTTTCAGCTTTCCGAAAAAGAGGTTAAACTTCTGCTGTTGCAAAGAGTGAGGGGTTTTGCCTTATCATGGTCTTGGTTCCGGTATCAAACGAGCTTTGACGGATTGGTCACAGATTGATTTTCACGATGACCATGATGGATGTCTTTTCACGGTTACAATTCACCGAAAGTCGACAGCCGCACTGGAATTGAAAGATATATCCGTTTTAAAGGTGCACGAAAAAGATTACAGTGCACCTTTAAAACGGAAATTTGCACCTTTAACTGATTTTCAGGTGCAACTTCTTGACTATATCAGCGTGACTCCGGGTATTTCCTACGACCGGTTGGTGGAACTGACTCAAAAGGATCGTACCACCATCATGCGCAATATCAGCAAGCTCAAGGATGTGGGTATTTTGAAGAGAATTGGTTCCAGAAAGACTGGCCACTGGGTGGTAATTAGCTGAATTTTGAGTCCAAAGAGATTTTTCCTAAACAGCATGGGAGTTGTTCTCTAACTGTTAGAATTATTTGTTTATTCGAGAAAAAAGAGAGTGCCTATGCAGGAGTGGTTCTCGCATATACCCGGTCTTGAGCTGGCAGCGCCCTGGTGGCTGCTGCTCCTGCCGCTGCTTGGGCTTTTCGCATGGATCAGGGCAAGACGGGAGCGGCTGGGTAAAAATCCGGCGGTGCTTTTTCCCGGGCTTGAGCGTCTTCGGGCTTCAGGATTTGTGGCCGGCAGGATACTGCGCCACTTGCCGCAATGGCTGCGGTGGAGTGCTCTGGTGCTTTGTGTTTTTGCCCTTACCGGGCCACGCATGCTTATCCGACAAACCGAGGCTGAGGCGCGGGGCATTGATGTGATGCTGGCTCTCGATATTTCTGATTCGATGCTGCAGAAAGACAATTCAGGCCAAAGCCGCCTCGATGCGGCAAGGGATGTTGCCAGAAGATTTGTACTCCGCCGTTCAAACGACCGGATTGGCCTTGTGGTATTTCGGGGAAAGGGGTATACGCAGTGCCCTCTTACCATCGATCACGAAGTGCTTGCCATGTTGCTCGACCATATTTCGCCGCAGGTGATACAGGATGAGGGTACTGCCATCGGCAGCGCTATTCTTATTGCAACCAACCGGCTCAAGGTTTCCGCTTCGGAGCAGAAGGTTATTATTCTCGTTACGGATGGCGAGAACAATACCGGAGAGGTCGGACCTGCTACGGCGGCAGCTCTTGCGGCAGAGAGCGGCATCAGGATTTACGTGGTCAATGCCGGGTTTAACGTTGCTGGTGGCGCCAATATTCTGACTGAAGACACCTCATCTCATATGGCGATTGATGAAGAGTCGCTGCGGGGTATTGCCCGAACTACCGGTGGCGGGTATTTCAGGGCGGAGGATTCTTCTGTACTTGATAAGACAATCAAAACCATCGGCAGGCTTGAATCAAACCGCATTGCCGGGCCGACTATTGAGCGCCGTTCGGGTTTGTTTTTCTATTTGCTGCTCCCGGCGGTTCTGCTGCTCTTTCTGGAAGTTATTTTATCGAACACGAGGCTTCTCAGGATACCGTAAACGCCATGGGCATCGCTATAAATCTATTCCGCGATCCGATTACTTCACCGGTTCTGACAGGAGATCCCCTTATGAATAATTGTGTTTATTTTTTTTGTGACAATCGGGGTGGTTATCGGTGGAGAGAGTACCCATGACGTTTGCCTGGCCTGAAAATTTTGGTTACCTGCTGCTCCTGATTCCTCTGGCTGTGATTCTCGGCTATGGAGTCATACGGCATCTTCAGGCTCGTGAAGCTGTAGTCAGTGCTCGTATGGCTGAAGCCATGATGCCGGGAGTGGGGTTCAAGTCGATCGTTGTAAAAAAAGTGATGATTTTCCTGGGGATTGCTTCTTTGCTGATAGCCCTCACCGGCCCCCGGCTCAGCAGCGGCGGCAGACCGGTTCTGCGCAAAGGGGCCGATATGGTTTTTGTTCTTGATGTTTCGCGCAGTATGAAAGCCGCAGATGTGCTGCCGGATCGTCTGGCCCAGTCGAAATATGAAATCACCCGAATCAGCCGCGCCGTTACGGGCGGCAGACGGGCAATTGTTCTTTTCGCCGCCAAACCGCTTGTGCAATGCCCTCTCACTGCCGATCAGGATGCGTTCGAAGCGCTGCTCGGCATGGCATCGCCGGATCTGATCGAGGCGCAGGGAACGGTGTTCCGTTCAGCGCTTGAGCTTGCCGAAACCATACTGGAGCCATCAATGGAACATCGCATGGCATCCGGCACAAAAGGCGAAAAGATTATTGTGCTGCTGAGCGATGGTGAGGATCATGCCGGTGATCTCCCTTCAGCAGCCCGTCGCCTGAAAAAGAGAGGAATTCATGTTTTTTTGATAGGGGCAGGTATGCTCCGTCCTGTCGTAATTCCGCTTGGAACCGCCGGGGGCGGCAATAAACTGGATAAAGACGGCAAAGTGGTTACAACCAGTTTCAATCCTGAAACCCTTCGCTCACTGGCCCGTGAATCAGGCGGCTTCTATTTCCACAGCACGGCCGATCATGCGGTTTACGAAGATGTTTCATCAAGGATCAACCGCATTGCAGCTGCTTCACGTTGGGTTATGGAGCCTGTTGAAAGCGAACCGCTCTATTATTATTTTCTTGGACTCGGGCTTTTACTTCTGCTTGCCGAAACCATGATCACGAGAGGCGGGAGTACAGCGCGGAAAAAATCGTGATGCAGCGTTCCGTCATGCTCCCCGAGGATTTCATGTTTAAAAAAAATGTTACATTCATGTTGTACACAAGTGATTGCAGCGTTTTTTCAGACGAAAAACAGATATGTCTATGGAGCAGCAGAACACCGGTCAGAAAATTCTTGACCCTATTGAAAGGGCAAAGCTTGGGCTCAAGGTTTTAACCATGCCGTTTTCGCAAGCTGAAGAGGTGATTGATGCCTATGTCAGCGGCGGGAATTATGATCAGTCGAGCGTGGATTATTTCAAGGATCAGGTTGCTACGCAGCACCATATCCAGGAGAAAAGCGCAGAACTGTTCTCTACCGGCGCTCAGATTATCCGGCTCGTAGCGGGTGCATTTGTGGCAAACCTGCCGAAACCGGGTGAGGGCAATACAGCCAAATCCTGATCTTGTCACGCAGGTGAGAGGTAGAGAAAGGGAGAACTGTTTTGGACATTGTTTTTTTTAGGCCGCGCCAGTTTACTGTGTCGCGGCATTTTTTTTGTTCAGCCGCATTCTGCGCAGTTGCACGATTAACTTTTTTTGCTTTTACATTGTTATAGGTAAGCAGTTTGCAATTGGGGGCATACAGTTTGATACGATGAACCGAAAACAAAAAAACAATCAGAACCATGCAGTTTGATCCGAATAAATTCACACTGAAGGCGCAGGAGGCACTGCAGGCAGCGGGCACGCTTGCCGGGAGCCGCCAGCATCAGCAGATAGAGCCTGAACATCTGCTGTACACCATGCTTAACGACAAGAGCAGTATTGCCGTACAGATAGCGCAGAAACTTGAAGTTCCGGCCGAAAATCTGCTTGCTGCACTTGACCGGGAAATCGAGCGGATTCCGAAGGTAACCGGAGCTTCTGCCACGGGCCAGTATCTGTCGCAGAACCTCGGCAAGGTGTTTGACGTAGCTTTGAAAGAGGCCGAGAATCTGAAAGATGATTACATCAGTTCGGAGCACCTCCTGATTGCCATGAGTGAAGCCTCGCTCAATGTTTCGCGCATGCTGCAGGATGCCGGCGTCAACCGTAACGCTATTCTCAAGGTGCTCACCACCATCAGGGGATCGCAGCGGGTGACCAGTCAGAGTGCCGAGGAGACCTATAATTCGCTGAAAAAATATTCGCGCAACCTGAACGACCAGGCTCGCAAGGGCAAGCTCGATCCGGTGATCGGCCGTGATGAGGAGATCCGCAGGGTGCTCCAGATTCTCAGCCGCCGGACCAAGAACAATCCGGTGCTGATCGGTGATCCGGGTGTCGGCAAAACAGCTCTGGTCGAAGGAATCGCGCAGCGCATCGTGGCCGGTGATGTGCCCGAAAACCTGAAGAGCAAGCAGATTGCTGCGCTCGATATTGCCCAGCTTGTGGCGGGTGCAAAGTTTCGCGGTGAGTTTGAGGAGCGCCTGAAAGCCGTCGTGAAAGAAGTTCAGTCATCCGAAGGGGAGGTTATTCTTTTTATCGATGAGATCCATCTGCTTGTCGGCGCGGGTTCTGCCGAAGGATCAATGGATGCGGCCAATATTCTAAAGCCGGCGCTGGCTCGTGGTGAACTGCGCTGTATCGGCGCCACCACGCTTGACGAGTACCGCAAGCACATCGAAAAAGATGCTGCTCTCGAACGCCGTTTTCAGACTGTGCTGGTCGATCAGCCGAGCGTAGAGGACACCGTTTCAATATTGCGGGGTCTCAAAGAGAAATACGAGATCCACCACGGTGTACGCATCAAGGATGCCGCCATTGTAGCCGCAGCCGAACTTTCCAACCGCTATATTTCCGACCGTTTTCTGCCCGACAAGGCCATTGATCTGATCGATGAGGCCTCCTCAAGGCTCCGGCTGGAGATAGACAGCAGCCCCGAAGAGCTCGACCGGGTAAATCGCGAAATCCGCCGTCTTGAAATCGAGCGAGAAGCCCTGAAACGCGAACTGGAGGCTGGGGGAATGTAGGCGCATCCCGACGCGTCGGGATGCCCGTTGTTGGGATTTTTTGTCATCCCGAACTGAAAGGAGGGATCTCATTCGGAGGGGGGCATGTGTTGTTTGCGAGGTTTGGAGATTCCTCTCTGCGTTCGGAATGACAGGAAGGGAAGTTTTAAATGACAGAGACGGGGCGGAATGACAGGCAGGGAGTTGGAGTTTGTTAGTCCGGTTGTGATTTGTGAGAAACATTTCCCCCAATTCCAATGAGCAGGGACAAGCCATATAGCGTCTACATTCTTACCAACCGGTCGAATAATGTGATGTATGTCGGAATGACCAATGATTTGGAGCGTAGAGTCCGGGAGCACAAGAGTCGGTTGGTTGAGGGATTTACAAAAAAATATAACGTTGACAAATTGGTCTATTTTGAAGAGACCAATGATGTGCTGAGTGCCATAGCCAGAGAGAAAGAGATCAAGAAATGGAGGCGGGACAAGAAAAACCTTCTGGTTTCGACGATTAACCCGGAGTGGAATGAGCTCGGTAGTGACGGTATCTGGTAGACAGGAGATTTCTCTCTGCTTTCGAAATGACATACGGGAGGTAAATGGGTTTCGATATGACAAGATGTTGGTTCGGAATGATATGAGAAGAGAGTGTCATTGAAATATCATGTCATTTTTTGTATGTCATCCCGGCTCCTTTCCCTGGTCATCCCGAACTGAAAGGAGGGATCTGATGTATGGGGGAAGGATTGTGAGTAATACACACAGATTTCTCTCTGCGTTCGAAATGACACACGGGAGGCAACTGGGTTTCGAAATGACACAGCAGCAAAGGAATTCGGAATGACAGGAAGGTTGTTCGGAATCGCACGAAAGAGTTCGTTCACGATGGGTTGGCATTTGCAAAACCAATCATGACAATTGTCCTTGCAGTCCTTGACTGCTTTTCCTGAAAGTGATTTATTGGGCTGAAAATCGTACATTGTAAAATTGTACCTCATTGTAAAGATTTTTATGGTTTGATTTTATTAAACATGAAAAGTGAGTTGACATGATGAAGATGATGAAGATTTTTACTCTGGCATTTATGCTGACCGGGCTGTTTTTTTCAACTGCTGAAGCTGGCTGGGATCCGGCTAAAGAGGACAGGGGAAGAGAGTCTGTTGAGTATTTCAGAAAAAATGCGCCTTCGCTGAATCGTTTTTTCGATCAGGCTTACGGGTTTGCGGTTTTTCCTGATGTCTATAAAGGCGGGCTCATCATGCTGGGCGGCGGACATGGCAAGGGATACGTTTATGAGCTTAACACGCTTATTGGTCATTCATCCATTACGCAGCTCAATGTTGGTCCGCAGCTTGGAGGCCAGTCGTTCTCGGAGATCATTTTTTTTCAGAGAAAAGGGGATCTTGACAAGTTCAAAAGAGGCAATTTTGAGCTGAATGCACAGGTTACGGCAATTATGATCACGACTGGTATGGCTACCAATATCGACTTTTCAAATGGTGTAGCGGTTTTTGTACTCCCGAAAGCAGGAGTCATGGCTGAAGCGACAGTAGGCGGTCAGAAATTTTCTTATGAGCCCTACTGAAGAGGTTTTTATAATAGATAGAAAGGTCTCCGGACAACACAATCCGGTGTCGTTCACTAACGTTAATTTTTGCAATGAAGTATGAATTAGTGGTGGGCCTTGAGGTCCACTGTCAGCTCAATACAGCGAGCAAGGCGTTCTGCAGCTGTTCCGCACAGTTCGGCAAACCTGCAAACACCAATGTGTGCCCGGTCTGCCTCGCTCTTCCGGGAGCGCTTCCGGTTCTTAACCGCCAGGTGGTGGAGGATGCTGTAAAGCTTGGTATTGCAACGGGCTGCACGATTGCACCCCATTCGGTGCTTGCCCGGAAAAACTATTTTTATCCGGATCTGCCGAAAGGCTACCAGATTTCGCAGTTCGAAGAGCCCATCTGCAGTGAGGGAAATCTTCTGATCGATGCAGGTGATGGAATCAAGGATATCAAGCTCATCAGAATCCATATCGAGGAGGATGCAGGCAAGTCGATTCATGATATCGGTGATGATACCTACATAGATCTTAACCGGAGCGGAGTGCCGCTGCTGGAAATCGTAAGTTATCCGGATATGCGTACTCCGAGGGAGGCATCCGCTTATCTGCAGAAAATACGCCAG
>Ga0326726_10001094_pt1 | contig 25001 bp, 20 predicted proteins | sample MHFenrmetagenome_2_FD_207603 | JGI IMG/M metagenome (GOLD analysis project Ga0326726, IMG submission 207603) | Lab enriched peat soil microbial communities from Michigan Hollow, Ithaca, NY, United States - MHF15MN | ecosystem: Environmental > Terrestrial > Soil > Wetlands > Peat | place: USA... | reverse complement strand
GCCAGGAAGGCCGTCAGGCTGTCTCGCACCGCGACGCTACGGCCGGTATGCAGGAACGGGTGGCGGAAGTAGCGCGGGGTCCTGCCCCGCTCCGCCAGCAGCTGCCGGGTCCAGCGCTCTCCCCGGAGCACCTCGGCCTCGAAATCAGCGAGCGGGATGCGATGCAGGTCGGGGTGGGACCAGGTGTGGTTCCCCAGATCCAGCCCCGCATCGAGCCAGCGCCGGAGCAACGCGACCCGGGCGGGATCGATGGTCCCGGCGGAATCGGCCAGCTTGTTCTCGTTGACGAACCCGATGGCCGGCACCCGGTGGCGGCGGATGGCGCCGAGGAGTGCGGAGGTAAGGGCGTCGCGTTCCGCCCGGCCGAGCGGCAGCACGGAGACCACCGGCAGATCGTCGAAGGTCACCGCCACGGCACGGACGGACGAGGCAGACAACGGGGTGGCAACGAGGGCGAAGGCGAGGCTCAGCGTACCGGTAAGACCGTCCATCAGCGGGTACCGAAGAGCCGGTCGCCCGCATCCCCCAGCCCCGGCAGGATGAACCCCCGCTCGTTGAGCTCGCGATCCAGCGCCGCGGCAAAGACCGGGACATCGGGGTGGCCTTCGAGCATGCGGCGGACACCCTCGGGAGCGGCGACGATACAGAGGAACCGGATCCGCCGGGCTCCGGCGGCCTTGAGCGTCGTCACCGCGGCGGTACCCGAGCCGCCGGTGGCCAGCATCGGATCGAGCACGAAATAGTCCCGGTCTCCCTCCTCGCTTGGCAGCTTGGCGTAGTAGCGCGTCGCTTCCAGCGAGCTCTCATCGCGTGACACGCCGATATGCCCCACCCGCGCGGTCGGGAGGAGCTGGGCGACGCCGTCCACCATGCCTAGCCCGGCGCGGAGGATGGGCACCAGAGTGAGCTTCTTGTCCGACACCATCCGGCCGGTCATCCGCTCCAGCGGAGTCTCGATCTCCACCGGCTCGGTCGAGAGATGCTTGGTGACCTCGTAGGCCATGAGCATCGCGATCTCGGCCGTCAGCTGCTTGAAATCCCGGGTGCTGGTGGTCCGGTCGCGGAGCAGGGTCAGCTTGTGCTGGATCAGCGGGTGATCGAGGACGGTGAGATTCGGCAGGGTCGGGTGCGCCATGGGGAGAAGATGGCTTCCCGACGGCATATCCGGGAGGGGCGAGTGAGGTGTAGGAAGACGGGACGGACAGACGGGCAGACGGACAGGCGGACGGGCGGACGGGCGGACAGGGGGACGGGCCCTCAAGGACTCCCTCGCCCGGGTCGCGCTGACGCGCTCCCAAGGGGCTCGGTCGCGGACGGGCGGACGGGCAGACGGGCAGACGGACGGGCGGACAGGGCGGACAGGGCGGACAGGGCGGACAGGCAGTAGTTAGGCAGAGTCAACGGTGGAGCTGGGTGGTTGGAAAAGTAATCCGCGGCCGACAAGGGGCCGCGGAGGGTCAGCGGAGCGATGCCATCACCAGCCGGCAGACCGGGCCCCCCTGCCTGGCAGCCGCTCGCATCCAGCGCGGCGACGCTGCCGAGCGCGATGAGGGCGGTGGCCACGAGGGGGAGAAGAGACTGGGACATTTAAGCCTCGGGAGCGGGACAACCCAGTAACGCCGGCGGGGCGTCACCGGGTCTCTTCTCCGGTGAGCCGGGTCACCCCCCGTTCCGCTCCCGCCGGGGCATATTCCGGTCAACTCTTACATAAAGCCCATGACTCCTCGCCTCCGCCCTCTGGCCGTGGCCGTACTGGTCATCGGCCTGACATCGTGGTTGTCGTCCGGCTGCTCCAGCGACTCCGCCGACGGTCCTCCGCCGGTTGTACCGCCCCTGGCGGCCGCGCTGGTGCTGGATGGGTTCAGTCATCCGCTGTTTGCCACGGCGCCGCCGGGCGACCGGAGCCGTCTGTTCGTAGTGGAGCGCACCGGGCAGATCCGCATCATCAAGAACGGCGTGCTGCTGGGCACACCGTTCCTGGACATCACGGACAAGGTGAACGACGGCACGGAGCAGGGGATTCTGGGCCTGGCGTTCGCGCCCGATTACGCCACCAGCCACATGTTCATGCTGCACTACGTCGATCCCGACCTCAACGTGGTGCTGTCGCGGTTCCACGCGCCCGGCGCCACCGCGGACGTGGCGGACACCACCGAGGAGCCGCGCCTCAGCGTGGCGCAGCCGGTGGGAGACCACAACGGCGGCACGGTGGCCTTCGGCAAGGATGGGTTTCTCTACGCCAGTATCGGTGACGGCGGCTGCTGCGGAGACCCGGACGGCCACGGCCAGGACCGCACCGACCTGCTCGGATCCATTCTCCGGCTGGATGTATCGGGCAGCGGGGCGTATCGGATCCCGCCCACCAACCCCTGGGCGACCCATCCCAGCTTCCGCCACGAGTTATGGAACTACGGGCTCAGGAATCCGTGGCGGTTCAGCTTCGACCGGTCGACCGGCGACTTGTATATCGCCGACGTGGGCGACGGGAGCCGCGAAGAGGTGGACGTGATCTCTCATACGAGCGCCGGCGGCGAGAATCTCGGCTGGCGGATCACCGAGGGACTCGAGTGCTATAACGGCGGGCAATGCAACACGGCGGGGATCACCATGCCGGTGCTCGACTACGGGCACGACCAGGGCTGCGCTGTGATGGGCGGCTATGTCTACCGTGGCTCGGCCATCCCCGCCCTTCGCGGGACCTATTTCTACGCCGATTTCTGCTCCGGCTGGGTACGCTCGTTCCGCTGGGCCGGCGGAGCGACAACGGAGCAGACTGTGTACCCCGGCATGCTCCCGGCGGGAGAAATGCCCAACAGTTTCGGGGAGGATGCGGCGGGGGAGATGTACATCACCACCGAGGGCGGGGGGCTGTACCGGATGGTGACGCAATGAGCACGGACGGACGGACGAACGGTCGGGACGGTCGGGACGGACAGACGGACAGACGGACGAAAGGTGCGAGGCCGGACGAGCCACTCGGTGTCCAGCCCGACGTCTCGACCGTCTGTTCATCCGTCCGTCTGTCGCCAGCCCGGCCTTTGCGGGTCCGGCTGCTTTCCTTATATTCCCCCGCCCCAACGGCTAGGTAGCTCAGTTGGTAGAGCAGCGGACTGAAAATCCGCGTGTCGGGGGTTCGATTCCCTCCCTAGCCACTCAGGCGGTCAGGCGGTAAGGCGGACCGAACTCACTACAAGACGGTCTTCTCGCGAGCGCCGTCCCGCACCGGGGCGGCGTTCCCGCGTTCGGGGGTTGAGCTGCGCGCCGGCTTCGCCGGTGGCTCGCCCGCCTTCGGCTCACCTGCGGCCGCTTTGCGGCCTCGGTGTCCTCGCCCTTCGGGCTCGGGTCGATTCCGTCCCTAGGGCAACTAGACGCTTGTGTCCGCCAGGATACGCACGAGGTCCTCGGGACTCTTCGCCTCCGATAAGCGAGCGGGCAGGTCCGCCTCCTTGGCGAGCTGAGCGATGCGGCCGAGCACCGGCAGATATTCGTTCGACACCTCGATCGGCGGGGCGATGAGGAGGAACAGATGTACGACGGGTTCGCCGTCGATCGCATCGTAGGGGAGCCCTCCCGGTCGGCGTCCATAGACCACCTGCAACCGCTGGGCGTGAGGTGTTCGGCAATGCGGGATGGCGATGCCGCGACCGATGCCAGTTGAGCCCAGGTCCTCCCGGCGGAGGAGGGCTTGGAGAATCGCGGCCCCGTCATCAGGATCGACACGCATCATCATGATTAGCTCGCGCAGCACTTCGGCCTTGGTATCGCCTGAGAGGGTCAGGCATACTTTCGAGGCATCAATGAAATCGCTGATAGGTACGCGGGAAGCCGGCATGCGCTCGCTTTCGGGGTCTTTACGAAGACGAAGTATGTCTATATGAAATCTTAATGCGCGCGGGCTTGTTTCTCAGCGGCTGCCGCTCCAATCCTTTCTAATCTATGCTACCCCAAGAACCGATCTTCGTCATCCCAACCCGTCGGCTGAAGGACGTGGCGCAAACCATCGAACGGTACGACCAGAACTTCTGGGCGAACGGGCACGCCACGAAGCTGATGATCTTCGACGACTCCAGCCTGGCCAATCATGATAAATACTACTCATTGTTGGAACAGACCAGCACGTTCAATGAGCTGTTCTACGTCGGGCCCCGCCAGAAAGAGCAGTTCCTCCGCTTCCTGAACCAGCGGGTGCGCGACCGGAACCTCGAGTCGCTGATCAGAAGCCTCTTCCGGCCGAGCTATGGGGGAAATCGCAACTTCACCCTGATCTACACGCTCGGCCATCTGATGGTCAGTTCCGACGACGACATGCGACCGGACGCGCTGATCGAGAATAGCGTCGAATCCCTGTCGCCGCGTGAAGTCTGCCGCGGCAAGCTGGTCGAACGAGGTGCGAACGCCTACATCCAGAAATCCTACGACCTCCTTACCGCGTTTCAGGACGTCCTGGGCCGCAGCGTCAGGGAGGTGCCGGACAACTACGAGACCGGCGAGCTCGTCATTGACACGGCGATGGACCTCGAGACGAATACCTCGAAGGGGTTCGTGACGGCAAACTCCCTCTTCCTCGAGGAGGGTAGGGTCTCGAAGAACGCGATCGTGAAGATCGCCCAGACCTTCCGCAGTGGCACGAACGACATCGACGCGATCGACTTCGTCCACATCTACCTGAACAACAGGACCCAGCTGTCGCCGGATGACCTCAACGAACTGTACGTGCTGGTCAACTTCAGGCCGGTCGTGACCAACAGGAACTGGCGGATGGATTGTGGGGTCGCCGGCTACGACAACCGCCTCGGGTTACCGCCCTTCTTTCCCACCCGCCTGCGGTTCGAGGACTACATCTACCGATTGTGGATCCAGCAGAAGAACATCGTCGCCGCCCATGTGGATGCCGCCCAGACCCACACGAAGAGCAACTACATGCGGGACCCGCTGGCCTCGGAGATCTTCAACGAGGAGATCAGCAACCTGCTCAAGCGCAAGATCAAGGACAGCCTCACCGGTCTGGACGACCTGACGATCGAGTTCGCCTACGACGGCGAGGTGACTCTGCAGGATTCCGAAGAGATCCTGGAACGGATCATCATCCTGCATGGCCAGGTCGTCAGCGCCGCGGCCGCCACCACCGACGACACGCGCCGCCAATCGCTCGATCTGTTCGCCGAGAACCTCTCCAAGGCCTTCTACGGCTTCGAGCCCGATTTTTTTCAACAGAACGTCACCCGCATCGTCGGCGACGAAGTCAGTCAGTTTCACGCCTCGCTGAAGCTGTGGCCGACCCTGGTCGAGATCTGCTACTTCCACAAGGACAAGAAGGATCTGCCGCAGATTCGGGTGCGGAACCGGCAGAAGTAATCCGCCGGTTGCGCGCCACGGCCCGCATTGGAGCAATGCATTGCGTATCGCACAGGTCGCCCCGCTCTACGAAAGCGTGCCTCCCCGCCTGTATGGCGGCACGGAACGCGTAGTCTCCTATCTGACGGATGAACTGGTCGGGCTGGGACATGAAGTCACGCTGTTCGCCAGCGGCGATTCCCGGACGAAGGCGAAGCTGGTCGCGGCATGCCCGCGTGCGTTGTGGCAGGACCCGGACTACAAGGAGTCGCTCCCCTACGACGTGCGGTTGATGGAGTTGATCTTCGACGATGTTTCGCGATTCGACGTGATTCACTTCCACACCGACTACCTGCAGTTCCCGCTCCTGCGACAACAACCCTGCCCCAATGTCACGACGCTCCATGGACACCCGCACGCGCCGGATCTGAAACCGCTGTTCGACGAATACTCGGAGATGCCGCTGGTTTCGATCTCCGACAGCCAGCGGCGGCCGATTCCCAACGCGAACTGGCAGGCGACGGTGTACCATGGGTTGCCGCGTCACCTGCACAGCCTCCGCGACGGGGCCGGGAGCTATCTTGCCTTCCTCGGCCGCATCTCCCCCGAAAAGCGCGTGGATCGCGCCATCGCGATCGCCCTCCAGGCCAGAATGCCACTCAAAATCGCGGCGAAGATCTACCCGGAGGAGCAAGCGTACTTCCGACAGAGCATCGAGCCGCTGCTGGAGCGGTCGCGGGATTGGGTGGAGTTCATTGGCGAGATCGGCGGACGCGACAAGGACGAATTTCTGGGCAACGCGCACGCGCTCCTCTTTCCGATTGATTGGCCCGAGCCGTTCGGCCTGGTCATGATCGAGGCGATGGCGTGCGGCACGCCGGTCGTCGCCTGGCGGAACGGCTCCGTCCCCGAGGTGATCGACGATGGAACCACGGGTTTCGTCGTCGAGAGCGTCGATGACGCGGTGCAGGCCGTCGCGCGGGTGCCGAGCCTGTGCCGCCGGACCTGCCGCCGGGTCTTCGAGGAACGGTTCGATGCCGCGCGCATGGCGCGGGAATACGTCGAGGTCTACCGACGCGTGGCGCAGGACGGTAGAGAGCGGCTCCCACGCGCGGGGCACGATACCGCTCCATCGAGACGCCCGTCGGGACGCGGTCAGCGGTCGGACACCCACTCGCTCTCGCAGGCCGCTCATGAGCGATCGTAGCAGCACCACCCCCCTGAACGCCGGGCCGGGAACCCGGCAGGCGGCGCCGAAGGCCCCCGGCGAGGGGGGACCGTATCACATCCTGGCCGACGCCAGCCTGGCTGACGAACAGACTCGCGTCCTGAAGCACGGTGACACGTTCGCTGTCTTCGATCACTATGGCGACATCAAGGCCGGCGGACTGGGCGAGCAGGGTCTCTACCATCATGGGACCCGCCACCTTTCCATCATGCTCCTGGACCTCGAGGGCCGCCGGCCGTTCCTGCTGAGTTCGACGGTCAGGGACGAGAACGATCAGTTGGCCATCGCGCTGACCAACCCGGATCTCCTTCGCGATGGGCGGGTCTGGGCTTCCCTCGGCACGCTCCATCTCGCCGTGAGGAAGTTCCTCTGGCAGGGGGTCTGCTACCAGGAGTTCAGGGTCAAGAACCATGGGTTGGAGCCCATCGCGGCCTCGCTCGCCCTGCATTTCGCGGCCGATTTCGCCGACATCTTCGAGGTGCGCGGTATGGAGCGGCAACGCCGCGGCGACGACCTGCCGCCCGAGGTGACGGCCGACCAGGTCATCCTGGGATATCGCGGCTTGGACGGCGTTGTGCGCCACACCGTGATCCGGTGCTCGCCGCGACCGTCGGAATTGACCGCCTCCGCGGCCCGGTTCCGCCTCTCGCTCCCGCCGCAGCAGGAAGCCGCCTTCGCCGTGGCGGTCGGCTGTGAAGGCCAGCCCGATCCGGTACAGCTGCTCGCGCTCGACGACGCCCGCGGCCGGGCCGATTCCGACCTGGCGCGGTACAATGCCTGGTCCTGTCATCTCAATACCTCGAACGGCCAGATCAATGCGTGGGTCGGTCGCGCGGTCTCCGACCTGCACATGATGACGACCGAGCTGACGACCGGCCCGTATCCGTACGCAGGCGTGCCGTGGTTCAACACGCCGTTCGGGCGGGACGGGATCATTACCGCGCTGGAGAGCCTGTGGCTTCGGCCCGGTCTCGCTCGCGGCGTCTTGGCGTATCTGGCGGCCACGCAGGTTACCGAACTCATTCCGGAGCAGGATGCCGAACCGGGGAAGATCCTACACGAGACGCGCAATGGCGAAATGGCCGCGCTCAAGGAGATGCCGTTCGGCCGCTACTACGGCAGCGTGGATGCCACCCCGCTGTTCGTGCTGCTGGCGGGTGCGTACTACGAGCGCACGGGGGACCGGGCATTCATCGCCTCGATCTGGCCCAATGTGGAGGCGGCGATCCGATGGATCGAGCAGTATGGCGACCGCGATGGCGACGGCTTCGTCGAGTACCAGCGTCAGTCCGCAGACGGCCTGCTTCATCAGGGATGGCGGGACGCTGACGATGCGGTCTTTCACGCGGACGGCGCACCGGCCGAAGGCGCGATCGCGCTGTGCGAGGTGCAGGGGTACGTCTACGGCGCGCTCAACGCGGCAGCGACGATGGCCACCGCGCTCGGTCGTCCGGAACAGGCGGCCCTGTTCGTGCATCGGGCCAGAACGTTGCGCGACCGCTTCGACGCGGCGTTCTGGTGCGATGACCTGTCCACCTATGCCCTGGCCCTGGACGGGCACAAGCGGCCGTGCCGGGTGCGAACGTCGAACGCGGGACAGTGCCTGTTCACCGGGATCGTCGCCGACGAACGGGCGCCGCGGCTGGCCCGGTCGCTGCTCAGTACCGAATCGTTCTCCGGCTGGGGGATTCGCACCGTCGCCAGTTCCGAGGCTCGGTACAACCCGATGTCCTATCACAATGGGTCCGTCTGGCCGCACGATACCGCGCTCATCGCCCACGGCCTGAGTCGGTACGGTCTGAGCGAGATGGCGCTCCAGCTCTGGACCGGGCTCTTCCAGGCCAGCGTGTACTTCAATCTCCACCGGATGCCCGAGTTGTTCTGCGGCTTCGCCCAGGATCCCGGCGAGGGGCCGATCCTCTATCCGGTGGCCTGCGCGCCGCAGGCCTGGTCCGCGGCGTCGGTGTTCCTGCTCTTTCAAGCCTGTCTCGGCTTGGAGATCAGCGGCCCCGAAGCGCGGGTCTGCTTCACACAACCTCGCCTGCCGCCGTCGCTGGCCGAGCTGCGAATCCACAATCTGCAGGTGGCGGGAGCGAGTGTGGACCTGCTGCTGGTCCGGCACGGGCTCGATGTCGGCGTCACAGTGCTCCGGCGCGAAGGCGACATCGAGATCCTGTTGGTCAAGTGAGCTTCCAGTCACCCGCCTCAAGGGCTGTGGCCCAGGGCCAGGGTCGTTCAGCCGGGCTGCCAGGCGCTCCGCGGTGACTGCCGTTGCGGCGCCGGCCTCCACCAGCAACCGCGCGGTTTCGAAGTGTCGACCCTGGTAGAACGCGCTCACCGCGCAAAGCCGCCGGAGCGCACCGCGCCGGGGTAGGTTCCACTTCCCACGATGAACGTCAGTGGTCCTTGCCCCCAGATTTCACCGCTGGCGTAGCGGCCGGTCAGCTCCACCCGGATGCGATCGCCGCCGATGACCGGCGTTCCATGCCCCGGTCGCTCCTCGAGCACGCGCGCGGGCCAGCCCAGGATTGGCGAGCCGCTGGGTCCGTCGCCATGGACCGATTGCAGGCACGCGCTCGCCAGGGGCAGGAGGGCGATACCCCGGTATTTGAAGTGCACGAACCTCCGCCTCTGCAGCCCGGTCGATTGGATGCTCATGGCGCGTGGCGCCTACCATAAAGAAAATCCTGGCAGGTCGCCAACCAACGGGGGCAGGGCATTGTAACGGTTGAACAACTGGAAGGCGCCATTCAGGCTGGGGTGGCTTTCCCCCACGCGCATGACCGCTCGGGGCGTATAGAAACGGGAAGGGGCACTTCAGGGATCGTTGCCCCCGTGTTGGGGGGATCGATCCCCTCCCTGGCTCCCCCGAGTCGGGCGCCCTTGATGGTGGCGTTCACCTCCCTGGGCAGCAGCGAACGGAACGTGTTCCAGTAGTCCGGGCTGCTGCGATCCCTGTAGGCAGCGCCCTCGTTGCCGGCGAGGATCTCACGGCTGTCCACCGCGCTCCCCATGCCTTCCATGTCGGGCACGATGTACACCCGAAACCCGGCCTCGTGGGGGATCTGCTTGTCGCGGAATGGCGGACCCTGTCAGCGGTGTTTGGGCGTGCAGCACCGAGGCCAGACATAGCGTGGTGGATACGACGAATAAGCGCATCGCGTCTCCCTGGAGGTTGGATCAGGTCTCGTTGAACACCAGCAACTTCAGTTCGGTCATCTCCTCGATGGCGTAGCGCACCCCTTCCCGGCCCTGCCCGGACGCCTTGACCCCGCCGTATGGCGCGTGGTCCACCCGGAATCCGGGGACATCGTTCACCGCCAGCCCGCCCACCTCGGTCCGCGCAAATGCGTGGAGGATCCGCCGAGACGCCAAGACCGCAGAGGATGTGAACGCCTCGATGCCCTTGGCGTCCTTTGCGCCTTCGCGGTAGAGCAGGGCCATATCGAATCTGAGATACTCACCGCGAAGCCGCGAAGACCGCAAAGGATGTGAACGCGTGAAGCTCCTTGGCTGCCAAGGCCGCGGCTGGTGGGTCTACTCGCCCGTCGTGGCGTGTCGCCGCGCGGCGTCGTACCGCGATCGGAACTGCGGGTCCGCCCCGCGCCAGGCCTGCTCGACCCACGCATGGTGCACCCGGGCACTGTCCGGTTGTCCCACGACGTCGAACGCCTGAGCCAGGCGTTCTTCCATCTCGGTGCGTGCGAGATACAATCCGCCGGCCTGTAGCGGCGCCCGAAGGCCTGCCTGCAACGGCCCAATGGCCTCCTTCGCCCGACCCAGTTCGAGCAGGGCGCCGGCCACCTCGTAGTTGATCCGGGTCAGACCTTCCACCGGCGAGGTCATCGCCAGCTGTTGCTCAGCGAGGGCACCGGCCCAGTCACCGCGGGCGCGCCGGAGCAAGCCTCTCACGTAGTGCGGCAGGGCCAGGTGCCGGGGTGACCCGCTCCTCGCGGCAATCACCTCGATGCTGTCGGCGAGGCCGGAGAGCGAGGTGGTATCACCGGCGAGTGCGCGGCAGGTGGCGGAGTGCGCCAGCATCCAGCTCGCCTGTCGTGCCCGGTGGAAAGGATGCGGGTCGGACAGCGGATGGGGCCGCAAGGCCATGCCGGCAAACAGGGCCGCACCCTCGCGTCCGAACCCCGATTCGCACAGCACCTGGGCCAACAGGGTCGAATCGCTGCCCTCCTGAGGCGCGAGCGACCTGCCGGCCGGGGTCACTCCATCGCGCTGCAACCGCAGTGCCTCCTTCAGGCGCCCCTGCGTCCGAAGGGAAATGGTGAGCCACCAGAGTCCATCGTCGCGCACCGTGGGCGTGGTCGACTGAATCCAGCGCTCGAGCTCGGCGTCGGCCGTGGCAAACTCCCCCGCGCGCAGCAGGGCATCCATCACGGGGGCGGGATAACGCCCGGTGAGGGAGTCGGCGATCGCGGCTTCGCCCGCGGCCTCGCTGGTCCGCCCGAGGCGCGAGAGGATGCCCTCCAACATCCCGTGCGCCGATGCCTGGCGCGGCTGGAGGGCGATGAACTCACGCGCGGTGCCCTCCGCTCCGGCGAAATCGTTGATCGAGACCTGGGACAGCGCGAGCTGCAAATAGGCGTCACAGATCCGGCAGGGCAGGAGCTCACGACGCGCATTGATCGAGTCCAGCTCGATGGCCCGGCGGGCACTCGCGATCGCCTGCCGCTGGTCGGCGCTGAAGATCGCGTACGCCCGGGCGCGCATCAGCTCGGCATCCGGGTCGCCCGGCCAACGCAGCACCAGGCTGTCGGCGAGCACGGTCGACCCGGGGTCGACCTCCGCCATCGCCCCCGCGGTCTGGAGCAGGAGACGCTCACGGTCCGGAAGAGAGGGTGCGAGCCGGCGCATTCGGTCCTGCAACCGGTTCATCACCGCACCTTCGCCTTGTCGGCTGGCCGCTTCGGCGCCGTAGTAGGCGGCCATGGCGAAGTTCGAGTCCTCGACCAGCGCCTCCTGAAAGAGCCGCAGGGCCGCTGATCCATCCCCGGCGTAGTACGCGCGCAGTCCCTCCTCATAGAAGCGATAGGCTACCAGCGAGCGGGTGGTCCCGGCCGAAACAGGGCCCTCGGGTGGCGGCGCCCGGAAATACACCGCCAGTTCATTCGCGGCACTATCGGCGAGGGCGAGAATATCCGGTGCGGAGGCTCGCACGGCATACCGAATACGCCCGGTCGATAACTCGATCAACTGGATGTCGATCCGCCGGGCCCCCTCGGCTCCGCTGAGCTGCCCCCGGACCAGCAGGGTCGCTCCGCCGGCGGAAGCGGCCCGAAGGGCGCGGACCGAGGGCGGCAGCTGGCTCAGGCGTTCCTCCAGCTCCAGCAGGCGGGGTCCGCTTACGACCTGCACGCCGGGGAGTCGGGCCAGGCCGTTGGAGAGGAGATCGGCCATGATGGCACTGGTTCCGCTGTCGGCCATGCCTGACCACTCGAATCCCGCGACCGCGATAAGCGGCGGTGCTTCCGCCCGGCGCCACCACCGAGGCAGCAGCAAGACGCCCGTGGCCAGCGCGAGGGCCAAACCGGCCGCGATCCGCCAATCGTACCGGAATCGACGCACGACGGGGGGGCGAGCGGTTGGCGGGACAGCCGCCTCGATCGGGGGTGAGCCGCTGAGTTGTGGAACGGGATCCGGTTTCGTCGGCGCGGATCGTGCGGTCACAGGGAGAAGTGCCGGGTGTTCCAGCAGCGCGCGGGTGTCGGCGGATGGCTCGCTGTCCAGGTCCCGCTTGAGCCTGAGCGCCAGCGACTGATAGACCTCCCGCGCCCCGCGGGCGTCTCCAGCGGCCAGGAGCACGCGGATGAGGGACCGGTACGCTGATTCCTTCAACGGATCGGCGTCGATGGCGAACCGGAGCCAGTGCGAGGCGGATTCGAGCTCGCCTTTCTCTTCCGCCCGGCGGGCAAGGGTCGTCGCCGCCGTTACCGCCCGGGCGCGAAACAGGGTCCTGGACCCCGCCAACCAATCCTCGAACTCGTCCGCCGCCCCACTCGCATGGAGGCCGGCCAGGAAGTCGCCCTGGTAGAGCGCGAGGGCCTGCTCGAGCTGACCGGCCTCGAGCAGGGCGGAGAACTCGACCGCGTCGCAGGCAAGGGCCTCGGCGCCGAGTCCAACCTCCTCCTGGCCCCGGCTGACAAGCAATCCGCCGCCGGCAGCTTGACGGAGCGCATAGATCGTCTGACGGAGTGTGTGGCGGGACCGTTCGGCGTCGGAGTCGGGCCAGAACATCGCGGTCACGAGGTCTCGCCGATGGAATCGACCGCCGTCGACCACCGCCAGATAGGCGAGCAGGGCCAGCCGCCGGGGCTGCATGGCTCCGGTGATCAGCTCGGTTCCTGCCGGGTCCCGTAACTCGACCCGTCCCAACGTGATCAACCGCAGTGGCCCGGTCGTAGTCGCTGGCTCCGGGTAAGGCGTCAACTCGAATGACGCTGGCTGGGACGGCTCCCTGACGCCGTTGGCTTAACCTGTGTCCTGCCCAAACCCAAGTCAACGCCGATGCCGCGCTGCGGAGTGATGCCGATGCTGCTGGTTCTGCTGGCGTGTCGGGGGAGCGCCCCGCAGGCCAACGACCGGGAATCCGGCCTGTCGGCGCTGGGCCAGTACCCGGATCTGGACCGGGACCTCCGGGCGTACGCGAACGGGCGGGAGGCCGAGATCGAGACGCTCGAGCGGTGGCTGGAGCGGACCGACGCCATCCGGACCGGGGCGCTCGACTCGATCGGCGCCGCGGCCGCCGACCTCCGACTCGAGCGCTACGTCCGGCTGGCGAGCGATGTGGATTCGGCGCTGGTCCGCTGGCGCGAGGATGGGAAGCTCGACCAGCGGCTGCGGCGGCTCGACTCGCTCAGGGTCGAGCGCAGGGTGCTGCTGGTGCGGCTCAAAACGAAGGAGATCGGGGGCTATCAGTGAGACACGCGAGACTGCTCTTGTCGGCCATAATGATCCTGGCGGCCTGCAGTGGAGACACCGGCCCGGCCCCGCCCTCGGTGGCGTCGGTGGTGATCTCGCCGGACGGCCTCACCCTCACGGTGGGGGGATTCGGTCAACTCAACGCCGTTGCCGTCGACGCCGACCAGGCGGTGGTATCCGGAGTCTCCATCACATGGTCAACGGCCAACCCGGCGATCGCGTCGGTCGCGGGCCCGGGAACGGTGACGGGCCATGCGGTGGGCCAGACCCTTGCAATCGCGACTGCGGGCGACAAGGCCGATACGGTCCTGGTAGTGGTGGTCGACCAGCTGGTGCTCGCGGTCCAGCCGGCCGACACCGCGATCAACGTTCTCGAGACGGCAGCTTTCACGGTTGTGGCCACGGATGGCGCCGGAGACACCGTACCGCCACCGCCGGTCACCTGGTCGTCTTCCAATCAGTCCGTCGCCACGATCGATACCGCCGGTCTCGCGACGGGCATTGGCGTCGGCTTCACGAACATCGTGGCGACGGCGGGGCTGATCAGCAGCACTCCGGGGGTATTGCAGGTCAACGCCGCCGTGGCTCAGTGCTATGGCATCGCGTCCGCGGCCAAGTTCGAGGGAACCGTCAACTATGGCTTCAAGGTCGTCGACCATCCCACCGCCGGCGGCGGCGGCTTCTTCATCACGGCTGACGACAACGGCCACCTGCACGCCGTGATGACCCTGCAGAGCAGCACCCCCTTCTCGGCCCTGTGGAGCGCCGAGGTGGATGGCAGCAGCAACGCGTCCGTCACCCAGAAGAAGACCGACGGCGGCAGCAACGTCTCGACCTATACCAGCACCAGCGGAATCATTCTCCCCCAACCTGTGAACGGCCTGCCCAAGCTCAGCCTGATCGTCGACATGCAGCAGTGCACCTATCGAGTCGTAACGGGAGCGTCGGTCGCCACGGTCCTGACTGATGAGCTTGGTCACCAGACGAATTCGGTCGACATCATCTCGCTGATACAGTTTGCGGGTGCCGTGCCGGCCGACTGGCGGACGAGCGGAATCGCTCACGCCAACGGGACGTTGGGCGGGCACTCGGTGGTGTGGTCCGGATTCCACCTCGACGCCGATGGGCTGATGCCCCTGGGCTTCGCGGTGCAGTTGTTTGACCAGACAGGGAGCGAACCGCCGGTCGGAGAGGCGAGCGGTGGGTTTCAGCTGACATACCTGCCATGACCGAGCCGGGGCCGCTCCGCGGCCCCGGTGTCCGTGCCCTCACGGCCGGCCTGGTCAGTTCTCGAGAATTGTCCGGTCCAGCCGGCCAAGCCGCTCGGGGCCACTCCCCAACCGGGGGGGGTGGCCCCTTTTGTGACCGATTCGCGGCTGTTAGCCGGATCCTGAGCGGGTTGCCCCCCGCCCGCGAAACCGACCGTCATTGCGTGCTGAGGAATGCACAAGCAGGTGTAGTCCCCCGTCCTACCTCCCGGTTCCCGGGAACCTCACCGCGGCGCCTCCGTACACCCGATCCCCCAGCGCGCCGCCGGCAGCTACTGTTGGCCCTCGCGGAATCAACGTCGAGGATTCCGGCCATCAGCGCTCCGAGCGCATCCCGACGGGCCACCGCGACCTGAAGTCGGACGATTCAAGGAAGAGCAACCATTTCCGCCCAGAGGGCGGGTCGAGGAGTACTCATGCGTATCCGGAAGGCAGTGCTCATGGCGATCGCGGTTGGGGGGCTGGCGGCCGCCAGCGCGTGTGGCAATGGGATGGGCCCGTCGGGAACGGCCCGCGGCCAGGGCGGCGGCCCGGTGGGATCGGTCGCGGTCGGGTCGGGTGTCCAGTTCGTGAGTGGGCATAACGGGAGCACGAATCCGGCGGTGGACACTATCCCGGCGGGTACCGCCGTCACCTGGAGCTGGAGAGGCGGCCTGCCGCACAGCGTCCAGTCGATCGGATCGCCGAGCTTCGCGAGCAGCGGAACCAAGACGGGCAGCGGGACATATGCGGTCACCTTCACCACCCCCGGCACTTACCAGTATGACTGCGCGGTGCACGGCCAGGCGATGACCGGCACGGTCGTGGTCGAGTGATTCGCCAGTGGCGCCTGATGTTGAGCGGCACGTAAGGCTGGGCACCACTACTTACTATATGGAGAAGATCATGAGAGGCATTACTCGCAGCGCTCTGCTGACGGTGGTCATCGGCATCGCCGCCGCCTGCAACGACCCTGCAACAACGCCGACGAGCCAGACCGCGGCGTATCAGCTCGGCGGGGCTGCCGCGGAGGCGCGGGCCGGTGGGCTGGTTGGCTTCGGCTTCAACGGCACCGCGAGCGGATTCCCCACTGGAGCCGTGTTCCTCACCGGCGGCGGCTCCTTTGACCCCGCTAGTGCATCCAACACCGTGCCCACCGATACTCGCGTGGTCTCGAACGGGGGCTTCCGCTGCACCGCCGGCATCGCTCAGGGCCCATTGTCGGGGTGCGCCACGGGCGAGGGTGTACGCTGGGATACCCGGCAACTCCTCGTGTCGACCAGCTTCAAGTGCACCGCGGCCGGCCAGCTCAAGCCTGCCGCCACCGGGGCCGGGACCGCGGTCCTCCTGGCCGACTTCTACCGTGCCGGCGACGGCAACGACGAGTCGTTCACAGCCCAGATGATCGTGTCGGACACCGACCTCACCACGGACATACCCGGAGATCAGAACCTCTGGATCCAGGGCGTCGGCTGCGGCACCGCGGTCGTGCATTTCAGCAAGTGAGCCCGGATGCGGCCTGATTCCTTCGCTGGCCCTACGGTCGGGGGCTGACGCCCCCGCTCGGCTTCGAAGCTCCTGCAGCACTGCGGGACTCCGACTTTGCACGAACGCCGCCCCGAATCGGGGCGGCGTTTGTCGCTTCGGGGGTTGGACCGCGACTCGGGTGTCCGCGCTATTTGCGGCCGGCCTGGTCAGGATGTGGCCCGCCGCGATGGCCCCTTCGCGTCCTTTGCGTCTTAGCGGTAGAACCGCGGGGAATCTCACCGCGAAGACGCGAAGAGCGCAAAGGGTGAGGAACCTTCAGCAGTAATTCGCGACGGGTGCAAAGGATGTGGCCCGCCGCGATGCCCCTTCGCGTCCTTTGCGCCTTAGCGGTAGAACCGCGGGGAATCTCACCGCGAAGCCGCGAAGACCGCGAAGGGTGAGGAACCTCCAGCAGTAATTCGCGACGGGTGCAAAGGACGTGGCCCGCCGCGATGCCCCTTCGCGTCCTTTGCGCCTTAGCGGTAAACCGTGGGGAATTTCACCGCGAAGACGCGGAGACCGCAAAGGGTTGGGAGTCGGCGCCGGTCATTCCATCGCCTCCTTGAGTCGCGCCGCCTTCATCAGGAGATAGTTCCGCTCCGGCACACTGGTCGTCCGCGAAGCCGCCCTGCGGTACAGCTCCACCGCGGCATCGCTTTCCCCGCCCGCTCCGGGATCGGGGCGGCGTTCGCATTCTCAGGTCTCAGCGAGAAAACCGTAGAACTGGGTTCACCACCCCACGCCGTGCAGGTCGTTGCACATCAGCTGCAGCTCCAGCTCGGTCCCGGGCCCTGGATCTCGACCCGGACTCGGGCCACTCGATGGTCGCCGAGGGCTACGGTGTGCTCCCGGTCTCGATGACTAGATAGGGCACGTCGTCCTTGGCCACTGCGCGGAGATACGCGGTGAGGTCGTAGAGGTCGTCCGGCGGATATATGCCGCGCGCGCCCTCCAGGCGGCGCACCATGCGCAGGGTCTGCCCTTCCTGGGTGTAGCGGGAGGAGTATTTGCCCCACTTCCCCTCCACTTCCACGGTCGGGGGCAGCTGGGTGCGCCACCCCGGCGGCAGCGTGAGCGTCAACTCGGTGAGCCCCGAGATCGGCCCGAACAGTTTCGCGGCGTCGAGCGGGTACACCCGCGCGCCTTTGGCCTCGAGCGCCGCGGCGGCGTCGGCCATGCCGCGCATCGAACCCACCGGCAGAGTGAGGATAAGGGTCTTGCGCGAGGTGCCCGCCGGGCGGGCCGCCTGCCCGTTCACGATCTTGAGCGCCACGCGGGTATCGGCCTGCAGGTCCCGGCCGTCGAAGATCTGCAGGCTGTCGGCGGTCGCGCCGGGATAGAGCTTCGACGCGATCGACCGGGCGAAATCGGCCCGGTGAGTGGAGTCGATGTTCGAGGTGAAGAGGTTGCGGAGCGGGTACTGCCGGCTCCCGCGACCGCGCTCCAGATACGACGCGGTGATCAGCCCCTCCGGGCTCAGCGTGCCAGAGATGACCGTCTGCGAGAGATTGTCGCCCGGCGCCGCGAGCGGGAGGGTCACCTCTTCGGTGACGCCGTCGGGGTGCACCACCAGCGCGAACTGGCCCTGGTCCGAAGGCGGAAGCTCGCCGAACGGGGTCAGGTCCGAGGTAAGGTCGACATAGGTGCGCCCCGCGGCGCGCTCCACTTCGGCGATCGCATGGTCGAACTGCTGGATCGACGGGATCCCGCGGGTCACCACGCCGCCCGAGTTGAGCAGCACCGGATTCGCACGGAACCCGAAGGCGCCCGCCAGGGCCACGAACAGCGTCGCCTTGTCCTTGCAGTCGCCGTAGCCGGCGGCCACCACTTCCGCCGGGGTGCGCGGCTGGTAGCCGCCCAGCCCCAGGCTGATGGACACATAGCGAATGTCCTGCGCCACATAGCGCTGCACGGCGCGGAGCGTATCGTCCGCAGTCCGGGCGCCGGCCAGCAGGGCCGGCAGCCTTGCGCTGACGGCCGGGGTGAGCGCGTACCGGTCCCGGGCCAGGCCGGCGTACCACCGGCCGATGTCCTGCCAGCTCATCGCCCCGCCGACCTCGATGCTCATCAGGATGTCGTTGGAGTCGCTGGCGAATTCCTCCCGCGGGGGCTTGGGCACGTCCTGTGTTGCCCAGGTCAGCACCCGGCGGCCGCGGACGTCCTGCGTCTGGCGCGCAAACTTCAGGTTGCGCTCGATGAGATGCGGGGTGAACCCGGCCGGCAGATCGAGGATGTAGCGCGAGCGCCGGGTCAGGTGGGCGTTGTGGACGCTCCAGCTCCGGTAGAAGTCGCCCGCCAGGAAGGGCTTGAGCTCCTCCACCGTATAGCTGAAGTCCACGATCGTGCCGGGGGCCACGCCGCTCAGGGAGTAACGCCGGACCTTCCGGTCGCTGTATACCGGGTCGCCCATGGTGGCCGGCACGTCGGCGTCCTGTACCTGGGAGGGTGTCTCACTCACGACGCTGCCGTCGGGGCGCACCACGCGCACCCAGTTGACCGTCAGCTTCTCGTGGCCCCGCGAGTAGGAGAACTCCTGCTCCGCCCAGTTCTCGACGGCGTCGGCCTGCAGGATCTGCACGACCGACCGGTAGGTGCGGGTGCCCCGTCCGTTGGCCTCGTAGCGCACCACCCCGTCGTCCAGCAGGATGATGTAGGGCTCATCGGGGTACCTGGTCGGGTCCACCGCCAGGGCGTAGATAGTGTCCGCCTTGACCGAAGGGTCCCCGGCGGGGGTGATGACCGGCGCCTGGGCGTACACTCCCGGAGCGGCGAACAGTACGGTGGCGACCAGCGGCCAATGCATGCGCGGCATGGCGGCGCACCTCTTTGCAGGGGGCGCTTGTCTCACCACGAGACGTCCTTCACTTCCGCCAGCACGCCGTGGAGGTCGTTGAACCTGATTGCCTTCGGCTGGGATGGCATCAGCGGCAGGTCCAGCTCGGTCTTGGGCCCCTGGATCTTGACCCGGACCCGGGCTACCCGGTCGTTGCCGAGGTCGACGGTGACCGGCACGTACATCAGGAAATCGTCCGGGACGTTCTCCTGCAGTACCCGGAGCTTCACCCGGTACTTGCCCCCCTCGGCTGGCTCGGTGTGGGTGGCCACCTTGTAGGTCGGAACCCGCCAGCCATCGACCCATTCCTGGAAGAACCAGCCCATCGGTTGCCCGACGTGCTTCTCTACCATGGCCTGGAAGTCCCGGGTGGAGGCCCGGTGCCCGCGATACTGACCATAGAAATCCCGCATCGTGCCCTTGAACCGCTCCTCGCTCATGCTCTGCATGTCGAGCATGAGGATCCGCAGCATGTGCAGCACCCACGCGCCTTTATTGTACACGATCACGCTGTAGTTCGAGCTCTCTTCGAAACTGGTGTCCATCCGATAGCCCAGGGAGATCGGGGCCGCCTTGTCCCGGCGCTCAAGAATGTCGGTCCGCCAGCGGTCCAGGGTGCCGAAGTACAGGTCGTTCTTGCCCGAGCGGGTCTGCAGATACCAGAGGCCTGAGAAATCCGAGAACCCCTCGCTCAGCCATTGATCGTGATAGGTGGAAAAATCCACCGCGATGCCCCACCACTGGTGCGCCGTCTCGTGGGCCCGGAAGATCTTGTCGAAGCCCTCGTATGCGATTCGGGTCGCGGTCAGGAGTGAGAGGTCCACCATGCCCGGGAAAGCCAGCCCCTCGGGATACGGCACCTCTCCGGCGTAGAGATGGGCGACCGGCGGCTCGCCGTACACGTGGCGATAGAACCGCATGGCGTTCTGGATGTCGGCCCCGATCTCCTCCTTGGCGTTCCTGGTGGCGGGCATGCCCGCCTGCGCCAGCATCCGGGTGATCTTGTCCGACCAGTGCACCTCGAGCGGCGGCAGGCTGTCGTCCTGCAGCCGGTAGGCATTGAAGATGCCGAGGTTGAAGGTGGCGTTGCGGATCGGATTGGCAGTCCGCCAATGGGTGGTGATCAGGTGACCGGGATAGGCCGAGGAATCGGTCCGCTCCCCGACCGCGGAAACCAGGAAGCCTTCCGGGGAGTGGAGGATGTAGTCGAAGGTCGCGAGGTTGCGGCCGTCGAGCGGCAGGGGGTACCAGTCGGCGAAGGCGACCGACGGCATGGTGAACAGCTCGCCGCCCCACCGGTCTACCACCTGGCCGTGGTAGTAGAGCCGAAGCTCCGGGGTGGCTCCCTTGGCGAGGCGGTCCTTCGCCCGGACCCAGAGGTAGGGGCTGAGATGGCCCTTGAACACCGGGGCCTGAGCACCGTCGTCCCACATCGCCGAGTCGACATCCAGCTTGGGAGAGAGAGTGAACGGGATCCAGGGGCCCGCGGCCGCGTCGGCGCTGAGGCCGAGGGTCGTGGCGGCCGTCAGCTTGATGTCGCCGGTGGCGGTCTGCGGCAGCCACACCTCCATGGTGTAGCTTCGCACCGCGACCGAGGGGGCGCGCTCGCCGGCATCCGGGGAAGCGAGGTCGGCCTGCCGGGCAAACTGGTTGATGGTCTCCTGGCCGTGGACGTTCGCCCCCTGCTTGCTCCGGACCGTCAGGGAGACCGCCTCGTGGTCGGCGGGATTGATGGTCAGCTGCCACGGATCCGCGCCGTCCCGGCCGAAGCCGGCGGTGAAGAAACCGGTCTGGTCTCCGTTCAACAGGGTCGCCATCATGTCCGGCGGCACAAAATGCGCGTCCTTGTCCGGCTTGAAGAAGTCGCCCGAGACGGTCCACAGGTTCACCGCGCTCTTGACCGCGTCGGGCGCCTGCGAGCCGGCGTTGCCCGGCCCAAACGACGCATGGGCCGTGAGCTCTCCCAGCGTGCTGTCGGAGAACAGCATCACCACCCAGGAGAACGGCTCTTCCAGCTGTTCCGCCTTGCGGAAGAACTTGAGCCGCTCCCGCTCGATCCCCGCCGGCGGGGCGAATCGAAAGGTCCCCTTTCCCGTGAAGGCCACGGCCACGGTACGGGCGCCCACCGGCGACAGCAGCACCACACTCCCCGAATCGAGCCCCAGCTCGGCGGCATCCCGCCGCAGCACGAGTCCCTTCACCTGGGCGACCTGATTGGTCGGCTTGAGACCGGTCAGCTCCAGGTAACGCTCGTCGTAGCCGGCGGCGGGGGACTGGGCGTAGAGCCGAAGCGGAAGGAGAAGAAGAAGCAGAACGATCAGACGCTTCCAGTCACGCATAGCACTCCCTCGACGGAGGTTGCCGGGCCGGGATGCCTGAGAATTGAGATGCGGGAGAAGGGGGTGGTCGACCCGCACAGACAAGATACCGCGCGAGGCAAGCCCTGACTATTGGGAGGTGTTCGGGGCGGAGCGAAGTCGGTCCGTCGTCGTACCTGACTGGAATTTGAGCGTCTCTTCACTAACTATCAGCGCCCCTGCCCCCGGGAGAGGTCACCCGACCCTCATACGACGCATCGGACCCGATGCAGCGTCCCCGCCCCGCGCGCTTGGCAGCCAGGAGCCGTGCATCGGCACAGGTCAGCAGTCCTTTGGGCGTCGTTGCGGCGGCATCGGCGGGCGTGCCCGCGATCCCCGCGCTGAAACTGAGTTTGAGTATCTGACCGTCGCCCAGATCGATCGGTGTATCCGCGATCTCGATCCGGAGCGCCTCCATCCTGAGCAGGGCCGCATCCCGGGGCGTCCCCGGCAGCAGGATGACAAACTCCTCCCCGCCATATCGGGCGACGATGTCCGTGCGCCGCATGGCGCGTACCAAGCGGTGGGCCACCTGGCACAGGGCACGGTCTCCAAGGGCGTGGCCGTAGTCGTCGTTGATCTGCTTAAAGTGGTCGAGATCGAGGATGGCCAGCGACAGCGGTTGCTTGTCCCGCGCCGAGCTTTCCATCGCGGTGCCGAGGGCGCGGTCGAAGTGCCCCCGGTTGAACAGCCCGGTCAGTCGGTCACGAGCCGCGAGGTACAGGAGCCGCTGGGCCCGGCGCACGATGGTGATGGCGAGGATGGTGGCAATCCCGAGCAGGATCAGCCGGGTGGACAGGTCGACCGGCGAATAGGGGCCCGACTCTTTCGCGTAGGCGGGATTGTACAGGTTGTAGTGCGCTCCGGCGTAGAACCAGAGTCCACCGTACTCGAACAGCGTCAACGCCCCCACCACGATGCAGATGCGCCCGTCGTAGCGCAGGCTGGTGGCGAGGATGGCCAGGAAGTACATCTCGAAGGTGACCTTCGAGTTGAGCGCGGTCAGTGGGGAGCTCACGATGAGGAAGCTGACCAGCGCCGTGCTCACCATGGAGACGTCGAACGCGCTGGACGCAAACCCGATCCACGGCCGCCACCGGCCGCGGCGCAGCAGCCACCAGATCAGCAGGGCCGCGCAACTCGCGGCCAGGGTCACGAAGAAGCCGGTGACGTAGATCGGCTCGTTGGGGTCGTGCAGGATGTTCCAGGTGGGGGCGATCATCAGCAGCGCCATCGCGAGCACCCGCACTCGCGCGACGACGAACTCGCCCTCGATACCGGCGGCCGCCAGCGCCGGATCGGGCTGCGCCCAGAGCGGCGGCGTCGCCGCGTCGTCGGTGTAGCCCTCGGTAGGCGCGATCGTGGTCATGCGGGGTGATTGTCCGCGACCGATTTCCGCTGCCCCAATCGGGTGTGTTCCGTCACCCTGTACCTCACGCTTGGCGCGGGTGTCGCGAATCCGCTCGTCGCACGACAGCCCGACCTCTCAGCGTGCCAGGTCGATGCCAGCCGGCGCCTGCTCTGCTACTCAACTGGAATGGTTGCGGTGTTGGCGAAGGACTAATGATACCTGCTGGGCGGTCGAGCCGCACGACCGGTCCGGAAGGCATTTCACCCTCCCCCGGGCACTCCGGCCGATGTAGTATAGGGCGCGTTTTCCGCTCCCCCATCCGGCCACTTCCCCATGCCCTGGCCCGCCTCGATCTTCAGCGCGCTGCTCTCGCCGAGGGGATGACTCAGCTCTCGCGCTGGCGGGTGGTGGCGGACGGGCACTGGGTCCGAAGCGGGCAGCGGGGACAATCCGGTGCGCTTCGCCGGCACAGCTCCTGGCCATGCTGGCGGAGCAGGTAATAAGCCGCAATGAGTCCGGCGAAATCCCGCGGCAGCTGAGGCGCCAGCGTCTCCTGTGCCCGTCGATAGCTGGCGCGATAGTCCCGGGCCTCGGTCGTGAATCCGAGCCGCTGGAGGACCCTCAAGCCATTGGAATCGAGCGGCAGGAGCCGGGCCGTGCGGGTGAAGACCAGGATCTTGTCCGCGCCGGGCTCGCCGATCATGGCGAACTGGGCGAGGGCTTTCCGGGCCTGGTCCACTGGAAGTCTCAGCGCGGCCCGGAGATCCCCATCCCAGCGGCCCAGGACCAGCTCGGCACTCTGGCGGAGCCGCGCCGCGCGCACCGGGGCGGCGATCGGACCACCCAGCCGCGCGATGGCCCGAAGCTCGGCAGCGGAGGCGCCGAGTATCGCGCCGGGGGTGAGACCCACCCGGGCCTGGAGCGCCCGAAACGCCTGCCGCCGCTGGACGTCGGAGACGAGATAGGCAACCTGCTCCCACAGGATCAGCCGGAACGGGTCGCGGCCCACAGGGGAGGCCGGCTTGCCGTAGAACCGCTTGAGTGCGGCGAGGGTGGATCGAAGAGTCAGCGCCTTGGGCATGGTGCGCGGTTTCGACCGATTGCGAGACTTCAAACACAGATTGCACAGATTACACAGATTCACACAGATGCTAATCTGTGTAATCTGCGTAATCGGCGTAATCTGCGGAACCAAAGTCGAAAGGCCGCCCACCGGGGCGGCCTTTCCTTATATCTCTCACGCCCGCGCTCCGGGAGATCAGCTCCCGCCGAGCGCCTTGTACAACGCGGCATAGGCCGTGGCGGCTTCGGTACGGCCCTGCGCCAGCAGGTCCTGAGACTCGAGCTGGGTGCGCTCGGCGTCCAGCACCTGAAGAAAGTCGGTGACGCCCTCGGAGAACCGCATCCGGGCCAGGTCCGCGGCGCGTTCGCTCGCCGCACTGGCCTCCTCCAGCTGCGCTACCCGCGAGCGTGAGGCGCGGTAGCGCGCCAGCGCACTCTCGACCTCCTCGATCGCGGCGAGCACCACCTGTCCATACTCCGCCCTGGCTTCCTCTTCCCGTGCGCGGGCGGCGTTCACTCCGGTGTGGATCCTTCCCAGGTTGAGGGCCGGCCAGCTGAGCACCGGGCCAACCGCGTAGCGGAATGTCCCGGCATCGCCCAGGCCTCCGAGGTCCGCGGCGGTGTAGCCCACGCTGCCCCCGACCGAGAGCCGCGGCAGATACTCCGCCTTGGCCGAGCTCACCAGCGCCGTCTGGGCCGCGGCAAACCGCTCCGCCGCGGCCACGTCCGGCCGGTGCCGGGTCACCGAGTCTGGACTCCCGACCGCCACCGAGTCCGGCAGCGACGTCCGGCCTTCCACCGGTCCCAGTTCGGCGGCCACGTCGGTGGGCGACCGGCCCACCAGCACGCCGATCCGATACTGCGCCGCAGCCACGTCCGCCTCACGCGCCGGGATCGAGGCCAGCGTCACGCTCAGCTGCGCCAGGGCCCGCTCGGTATCGAACGCGGTGCCCCGTCCCGCATCGAGCCGGTCGCGGGTGAGCTCCAGGGTGTGGCGCTGGTTGGCGGCATTCCGCTGGGCTACGGCCAGCTGTTCCTGCGCCCCGCGCAGCTCGAAGTAGGCGCGGGCCAGCTCCGCGGTCAGCGTCACCAGCACGCCGCGCAGGTCCTCCTGACTCACGGCGACGAA
>Ga0326726_10001093_pt1 | contig 25004 bp, 22 predicted proteins | sample MHFenrmetagenome_2_FD_207603 | JGI IMG/M metagenome (GOLD analysis project Ga0326726, IMG submission 207603) | Lab enriched peat soil microbial communities from Michigan Hollow, Ithaca, NY, United States - MHF15MN | ecosystem: Environmental > Terrestrial > Soil > Wetlands > Peat | place: USA... | reverse complement strand
ATCTATGCAAGTCTTACTGTTGAGTTTTTCCCTGAGATAATTAATGATGTTCAGTCTTCAATTGAATTACCTGGTAAATATTCATTAGAACAAAACTATCCCAATCCATTCAATCCATCAACAACAATCAAATATCAAATACCACAATTAAGTTTTGTTACGCTTAAAGTTTATGATGTATTAGGCAATGAGAAAACGACTCTTGTTAATGAAGAAATACCTGTGGGAAACTATGAGATTAAATTTGATGCAATTGGCTTACCAAGCGGAGTTTATTTCTATCAATTGAAAGCTGGAGATTTTACCAGTATGAAGAAGATGATTTTGCTTAAGTAAAATGACCTCACCCTATTTCCCTCTCCTTACAAAGGAAAGGGACAAAGGGAGAGGTTAAATTTAGCTACTGTTTATTCCATCCCGGAATTCTGCCCGGAGTCCACGGTGCACCGTATTTTTCCATTTCACTCTCAAGATTTTGCAGATCAACTTCAAGCAGAGTCTTAACTTTTGCAAGCAGCGGTTCAAATTCTTCTGAAGCAATCTTTAAACTATTTATTTGAGTTTGTGTCGGGACAGCAGTTGAGGACCACAATCCGGAAGCGATTTCATTTAATCTGTCGTAAACTGTTGGTACTGTTGGTTCATTACGTTCAAAAATAGTTTTATCCTGGAAAAGATGCTGGAGTATATCTTCTGTTTCTTCCTTAATTCTTAATGCATCATTCATTAATGAATTAGGCGCTTTGGGAGTCTGTTTGATTGCATAGATTAGTACATCAGTTTGATCTTTAAGATCACGTGTTGAGTTAAGTGCTCCTTCAACTGCCCTGTTGAATTCCCAGAACTTCTTTTGGAACGCAACCAGTGCAGCTCTGTCCTCAGCTGGTAGCGTAGTGTTATTTAAAACTTTGGCTTCAAAGATTTGCGGTCCTGCAATCTTTGTAACTACACCATCAACACTCATAAACATTTCAACAGAATATTTTCCCGGCATTACTGGTGTGCCACTTTCATTTTTGTCTGTAACTGTTCTGATTGGGTTGGTGTTTGCATATCTTAAATCCCACGCTATTCTATTGATGCCTTGTTTAATTCCATCTTTTAACTTTCTTACAACATTTCCCTGTTCATCTGTAACTTCAAAAAGAAGATATGATTTTTCCTCTCTGTCTTCTGCTCTAAGATCTTCCCAAGCAGGATAGTAAACCGGCTTGTTCTCTTTAATCAGTTCTTTCTCTTTCTCCTGTCTGGTTTCTTTAAGGCTCTTTGGTGCTTCTTTTATGTAATAAGTGAATGTTGCACCGAAGGGTGGATTATCAGCTTTGAAGAATGAAGAACCAAGACCGAAAAATGTTGCACTTCTTTTAATGAACATCAATGGATCCTTTACGGGAAAGAGCTTGTAGTTTTCATTAGTAAGTATGTTCTCATCCAGATCTCGCAACGGGGAATAGTTATCAAGTATATAAAATCCTCTTCCAAATGTAGCAATTGCAAGATCGTTTTCTCTTTCCTGAATGTCCAGATCTCTTACTGCCTGAGTTGGTAATCCACCTTTAAGCTCAATCCATTTCTTTCCTCCGTTAAGAGTAAAGAAGACTCCATATTCGGTACCAATGAACATTAAATCTGGTTTTTTGTAATCCTGAGTAATTGTATAAACAACATGAGGTTCTTTTAAATCTCCCGTGATTGATTGCCAGCTATTTCCTCTGTCTTTGCTAACGAGAATATATGGTTTAAAGTCAGCTCTTTTGTGGTTGTCGAAAGTTGCGTAAACAGTATTTGCAACAAATCGTGATGCGTAGAGACAGCTAACGTAAGTCATTTCAGGGATGTCGGGGAATGATTCAATCTTTCTCCAGTTTTGTCCGCCATCTTCTGTAACCTGGATTAGCCCGTCATCTGTTCCGGCATAAATCAATCCTTCAACTAAAGGCGATTGAGTTAGTGATACAATATTCCCATAAAAAGATGTGGAAGCATTTTTAGCAACTGCATCAACACTCCATACTTTATCCATAACAGGCAGTTTATTTCTGTCAACTTGCCTTGTCAAGTCAGGACTGATTACTTGCCAGGAGTTTCCTCTGTCATCGCTTCTGAAAACTTTATTTGCAGCGACATATATTCTGTCTGCGTGCGGACTAATCATTAGCGGAGTATCCCAGTTCCATCGGTACGGAGGATCATCTTTTCCTTCCTGTGGTTTAATGCTTGTTGTTTCGCCAGATTGTAAATCGTGACGAGTTAAACCGCCATATTGCCAAAGGCAATAGATTATATTTTGATTTTCTGGATCAGCAACTGCTTCATATCCATCGCCGCCAACAAGGGGAATATAGTCAGCATTAACAATACCTTCCTCGTTAATTGTTTGAGATGGACCAATCATACTATTGTTATCCTGTGTTCCGCCCATTACACGATAGAAAGGTTCGTGGTTATCTACACTAACTCTGTAAAATTGTGTTACCGGTAAATTATCTTTGAACTGAAATGTCTGTCCGCCATCCTTTGTTTCATAAACTCCGCCATCACCACCGATTAAAAAATGATTTGGATTATTTGGATTTATCCAGAAAGCATGATCATCGACATGTCTTCCTTTTGTTGAGATCGGAGTGAATGTTTTTCCACCATCTATTGTAATCTGTGAGAAAGTATCTAAAAGATAAACTTTGTTTATATCAACAGGGTCGCAGAAAATTTCAGAATAATACTGGGCGCTGACATTTTTGTAATCGCTCATTTTTTCCCACGAAGCACCGCGTGTTGTTGATCTGTAAAAGCCGGTTCCATCTCCTGCGGCTTCAATAATTGCGTAAACATAATCAGGATTAACAGGTGAAATCGCAAGTCCGATTCTGCCAATATCTCCAGATGGTAATCCGCTGGATAATTTGTTCCATGTTGCTCCTGCATCAGTTGACTTATAAATTGCACCTTCAGGGCCGCCATTAATAAGTGTCCACACATGTCTTCTCCTTTGATATGATGCTGCATAAAGAACATCAGGATCTCTTGGATCCATAACAACATCTGTCACTCCGGTATTTTCACTTATGTAAAGAACGGAATCCCAGGTTGCACCGTAGTCCGTGGTTTTATAAAGACCTCTGTCACCGCCGGGCCCCCAAAGCGGTCCCTGTGCAGCAACATAAATAACTTTTGCCTCTCTCGGATCAACTAAAATTTTTGCAATGTGTTCGGATTTTTTAAGCCCAATATTTTTGAAACTCTTACCTCCGTCTTCAGAACGATAAATTCCATCGCCCCATGAAACACTTCGCTGACTGTTATTCTCTCCGGTTCCAACATAAACAACATTTGAATTATGTGGATCAATCGTTACACAGCCGATGGAAAAGGATCCGTAATTATCGAAAACAGGTTCCCAGGTTGTTCCGGAGTTAGATGTTTTCCAAACGTTTCCACAGGCAGCTGCAACATATAATTCGTTAATGTTATTGGGGTTGACTGCAAAATCAGTTACTCTGCCGGAAGTAACAGCAGGACCAATCGATCTGAACTTTAATCCGTTAAATGTTGCGGATTTGTAAGGATCTTTATCTTTTTCTTTGTTTTCATCCTGTGAAAAAACGAAAGGTGTAACCAGTAGAACCAATACAAATAAAGCAAGAATCTTTTTAATCATTGTAGCACCCGAAAAGTTAGTGAAGGATTATTCGGCATTTAGCCTTGATTTTATGAAATGCATATTGCAAATTATATAAAGAGTTAAACAGATTCAAAGATATTTTGATAGATGGGTTTAACTATCTTTAATATATTTTTATAAATAAAGGATGTCCAATGCAAATAAATAATTCAACATTTTTAATTACGGGGGGAAGTCTTGGAATCGGCAAAGCCACAGCCAAAATGCTCATTGAAAAAGGTGGAAAGGTTGCCATCACGGGAAGGAATAAATCACGACTGGAAAAAGCAGCCAAAGAAATTGGTGCATTTCCGATTCATGCAGATGTTAGTAAACATGAAGATGTTGAAAAAACATATGATGCTTTTATTAAAGAGTTTAAAAAACTTGATTGCCTTATTAACAACGCCGGTATCGGAGGCAAATGGAATGATATTTTTAATCTTGATTTAGAAGATTTTTTGAATGTGTACTCTGTTAATGTTTTTGGTGCAGCGATGATGACAAAGTATGCGGCTAATATTTTCAAAAAGCAGAAATTTGGAAACATCATTAATATTTCTTCAACGGCAGGAACTAAAGGATATGTAAACGGTACTGTTTATTCTTCATCAAAATTTGCGTTGAGAGGAATGACACAATGCTGGCAGGCTGAGTTGAGAAAATATAATGTCAGGGTAATTTTAGTCAACCCAAGTGAAGTAGTTACTGCGTTCGGTGATAATGAAGGTAAAGAACGCAAAGAAATATCAAACAAGCTTAGAGGTGTTGAAATTGCACACACAATTGTTTCCACACTCGAAATGGATGACAGAGGATTTATTCCCGAAGTTACAGTTTGGGCAACAAATCCTTTTTAACTTTTTAAGGTTTTCATTTTATCAAGCTGAACTTGTTTCAGCTTCTTTATATGATTGAACGTCTCTTAAATAAGTTGGGAGTGTTGAACTTAACAGATGATATTTTATTCTGGCCTTGCAGGTGTAGGTTTTGCATCCCTGCGGGATTCTATATTTTCAATTTGTTCAGGTTGTTCCTGTTGTTTTGAGTATGAATCTATTTCAGCTATAAACCAGAACCTTGTATTATTAAACTCAGGCGGAAGATCCCCAATATTCCAGTTTGGGTAAGTCGTTTCAAGAAAATAATATTTTTTACCGTTTGTAGTTAAGTAATCTCCTCTTGCGCTCACCTTTATTCCCAGCATAGCATGCTTATAATTATAACTCCAGAGCATTGCACAATCAACTCCCATCTTTTCAAGTATAACGTAAAGCAGTAAAGCTTTTGAATCACAATCTCCGTAGCGGTAAGCTAAAGTACCGATTGGTGGAAAGAGGTCCAGTGTACCTCCCGGTCGTCCGTAAGTAATATTCTGAATAAAAGTAATTACGAACTGAACCTTATCATTAGGTGAAAATTTTTCCGTTAAAAAGATTTTATTAAATCCTTCAAGCACTTTTTTCATTTGTGGAACCGAATATTTATAAACTCTCCGATAAATTTCTGTCCAGACAGTACGTGTTTCTGTTTCAGAATCGGGAAACTGGTTTTGAAGTCCAAGTTCACTCAGTTGCATTGAAGCCAGGTTATCGATGTAATTCATTACAGCATTAACATCTCTTTCCAGCAAACGGAAATTAAGATCATATTTTCTTTTTCGAAGATCGTTATCAACAAAACTCCATGAATAGGATGCATTAACTATGTTCTCGTTTGTTAAGGAATCGAATTCAATATTGTATTCTCGTCTCTCTGTCGTTGTAAATTCAATTTTTGGGATTTCAGTTGAAATTATTATTAGAATGATTACAACGAAGAATATTAGAAATAATGCAGAGCATCCGAAGAATGATTTTCTTATGCAGCCGGATTTTCTTTGTATTCTATATTGTGGCATGTCTTTGCTTTATCAGCCAATGTCAATCAAAGAAACCGGCGGAAAGGGAATCAGCGAGTCGAGTACGGTAACAATTCCCGGCTCAAGCAGTAATGCTATCGAGACTATTATTATTCCCAGAAGTATTCCTACTGCAATATTATTCTCTTTGATCTCTTTAAGTTCCTCGAGGTCCTTCGTTAGCCACATAAATATTTGAAGAGCTATATAAATGGTTGTAAATCCTATAATTCCCCCGAGAACGATATGACCTAACATAATAAATGCAGAAACCAGATAAGTTGAAAAACCTGCGTCTGGATTACGCAGTGTGTTTGCGAAAATTGTTATTGCAGAATCAATGGACTTTTTAACTACCAGAATTAGTGAAAGGATAATTGAGCCGTTGAGAATAGCAACCGATATATTATTTTTCTTTAGTTCCTCTGTTTCATTTATTCCGGTTATCAGCCTTCTGAATATTTTTGAAGTAAAGTAAACCAAAAAGACCGCGACTAATAATGAAAGGGCTATTTGTACAATACCAGTTATTAAAAGTATTAAGTTCATTATGTCCTCTTATATTTTTTCTTATAATACTAATCAAAAAATAATATAAATTGATTTCATATGTTATTACACTTGGATTAAATTTAAAGTGCAAACGTAATTAAATAAATAAAATATGTTTTTAGTTAAAAAATATATAAGCACTTTTTACTTTTATATTCTAATGCTTATTCCTTTTTTTATTAGCTGCTCTGCTGAAGAAAACATCTACTATAAGCTTGGTGTAGAAAGTTACGAAGAGGGGCGATACCTCACAGCGATTAGTTATTTCAATCAAGCTTCTTTGGAAGATTCTGTAAATGCGAATATTTACTTTCAAAGGGGTAATGCAAAGTTTAAGTTGGAGGATTACAGCGGTGCTGTTGACGATTATTCGAGCGCAATTGTAATTGATAGTATGGAATCAAAATATTATTTAAACCGCGGCTTGACCTTTATTTCAATCTTGAAATATGGTGATGCAATTGGTGATTTTGATAATGCTGCAAGACTTGATTCAACCAATTCAATAATTTATTTCAACAGAGCCTATACCAAAGAACAAATATCTGATTATGATGGAGCAATTCAGGATTATACTAAAGCAATTGAAAGGGATTCTTCAAACTCAAAGTACTTTGTAAACAGAGGAAATATTTTCAGCTTTCTGGGTAAGTCTGAGAAGGCAATTACAGATTATTCAAAAGCAATCGAAATAAACCCCTCTGACTCAATTGCATATATGAAAAGAGGTCAGGAATATTTTCATGTTAATGAATTTGAAAAAGCAGAGAATGATTTCAAAAGGGCAATAGAATTACAACCGGTAAATATTGATGCATACTTTTCCCGTGCAGAGGCAAAACTCGGCTTAAATGATTTTCTTGCTGCTGCCGCAGATTACACTATCATTATTTCTATGGATTCAACTGAAGCACTGGCGTACTACAACAGGGGAATTTGCTATGCGAATCTGAATTTAAAAAATAATGCCTGTGAAGATTTTAATAAAGCGGGTGAACTTGGTCTTTTCGAAGCCTACCAGATAATAAAAGAATATTGTACAGAAAAAGATAAAGTAAAAAAGGGGCAGAAGCGGTGATGGCAGGATTGGTTGCATTTTTCAGGATCTGGCTGATGGAAGTATTTATTTTTTTACATCAGCTAAAATGACTTACCACTTTAATACAAGTAACTATTGAATATTTGTTTTAAAATAGAAAAGGCTCTCTCAATAATTTTGTATATCGGGAGAGCCTGTATAAAATAATTATTTAAGGATCGTACCTATCTTTCCTTTTTTTGCTAAGAGTTCTTCATGTGATTCAACTCGTTCCGGATCTTTAATTATTGCTTCGCTTGGACAAGAAGCTACACACTGCGGTTCATCGTAGTAGCCAACACATTCAGTACATTTCTCATACGCTATATAAGTATGAGCTTCATTTAAAGTTGGATATTCTTTTCCGTGTAACTCCCAGGGAGCTCCAGGTGCGTAAATAGCATTATTCGGACATTCAATTTCACAGGCGTTGCAATCAATGCAATCATCAGTTACTAAGTAAGCCATTTTTAGTTCCTATGTTGTTAATGATTAATTATCAAGTCTGCATTAGAAAACAAAAATCATACCTTTAATTATTCTAAGGTTTTTGGAGAAATAGATTGGTAGAGCTTAAAATTAACCAAAAAAAAGTAAGTTCGGTACTTTTTCTAACGAGCGCTTCTCACAATTGAAAAATTAATTCTATTTATTGGTTTTGAATAAGGTAGATATCAATAACCATAGAGAACTAGTGAAGATACTTGGATAAATTTTTATATTTGATGGAGTTAATTCTAAAACATCGAAAAAGTTAAAAGGAAGGTTAGTTTAACTAACTAACCTTTTTAAAATATAATGAGATACTTTAGGCGACCGTTAAAGATTAATTAGCCTTAACGTTCATAATTTTGTGGAAGAGGAATATTTGTCTCTTTCTTTTCAATTATATTAATGATATTACGGAAACGAGGTAAGAATGGAAGATATAAACCAACAACTTTTACTTTATAGCTATATCCATTCTTAAATAACGGATAAAGTTCATCTGCATTTTCTTTGTTGTGGTAGTAATTGTTTTCATTTAGAAAGACTTCCTTCTCAGTGAAGATAAAATATCTTCCTTTTTCTCCCATCCATCTTTCTTTATTTATTACCGTGATATTTTCCTCTTTTTCGGTAAGGAATGGCTCAAAGAAAACAAAACCAAAAATCAGAATACACAGGATCGCCACAACCCCAAAGACTATTGAAATTTTGGCCAACATATGTTTTACTTCTCCCTTCTTGCTCGTTAGTGATTAAATTTCACAGCATCCCAACAACTCATGAAGCAAAAATATAAAAATATACCCGTATTATAGTACTTCTTTTTTGTGCTTAAAGCAATAATCCGCAAATGCAAATTAAAATATTATATTACAATTAATTCTCTTTTTATATTCTATCTTGAATAGAAACAGCTTTTATTATAATCGATATTAAAATCGAGTTTGAATTTAATCAAAGTTTCTTTCATCAAAATATTGTAAGTTTGATTTATCAAAAACTATTTTGTGAGGGAAATTATGAATGATGCTAACCATAACATCCTCTTTATGCAGCTCGTTATTCAGAACCAGCAGATTGCAATGATGGCAATGGGAAAACTTAAAAATCCTGTTACAGATAAAGTTGAGCGTAATTTGGAACATGCTAAAATTTACATTGACACCCTTGATATGCTTCAGGCTAAAACTAAAGGGAACCTTTCTGAGTATGAAGAAAAATTCCTGACCGAAACTCTCAAAGATCTGAAACTAAATTATGTTGATGAGGCAGATAAAGATAAAAAACACGCGAAAGGCGATCAGAAAGAAGCGGAGGAAAATAAAGCCAGGGAAACAAAGTAGCAGTCTATGCTTATCGGGATAATTGCAAATATTACCAAAGAAAATGTTTTTGATGTAGTCTCTTCTTTTACCTCTAAACTCAGGAAGGAAAAAATAAATTATATCCTCACCAAGTCAATAGCAGAGGAAAAAGGAAAGCTTAAAATAAAAATCGATGAGGATTTCCTTACTGAGGATGAAGAGGTTTACGAAAAGAGTGATATAATAATTTCTATTGGTGGCGATGGTACGATGCTGGCAACAGCATTTAAGGCTCATCTATTCGATAAACCCGTTCTTGGTTTGAACCTTGGCAAACTTGGTTTTCTGGTAGAGACTGACGTTTCTCAGATGGACAGTGTGATCAGTCTTTTAAAGAAAAAAAATTATACAATTGAAGAAAGAATGGTTCTCACAGGAGTTTGTGATATTCCACGATGTGATAGGTTAATTGCAGTGAACGATCTGGTTGTTGAGAAAGGCGGTTGGCCTAAAATGATTGAGCTTACTGCCTGGGTTGATGATGAATATGTTACTACTTTTTCTGCCGATGGATTAATTGTTGCAACTCCCACAGGTTCAACTGGCTATTCATTATCAACCGGCGGACCGATTATAGCTCCAACGGCAAAAGCAATTACACTCTCGCCTATTTCACCACATAGCTTAACTGTACGACCTTTGGTTTTATCCAGCGAACAGGTAATAAAGTTAAGAGCGGATTCCCCTCATAGGGAAGTGCAAGTTAGCTGCGATGGACAACGAGTGTTTTACTTCCCGCCTCCTTTTGAAATTACGATTAAAAAAAGTGAACGCTCGCTTAAACTAATTAAAACATCCCTCACAACTTATTTCGAAACGCTACGTAACAAGCTACTCTGGGGAATTGATGTGCGCATAAATAAATTGAATTCCGAAGAGAAAGACTAAAAAGTGTAAAAAATAAAAATGCCATCCTTTTTTATGGGGATGGCATTTCTTTTTGAATAATATTTAATAAATCTAAGCTTCCTCTAAAACAGAGTCCTCAATTTTCTTTCTTTCCGGCTTTTTCTTTCCATTAGTTTTCTTTTTCTTACTTCCAAAACCATCAGGATTATTTTTATCTGCATAGTTTTTGTACCTGTATACTTTATTCTGGAAGTTGCGAAGGATAATTTCCTCCTCGTCCATATGCAGAACATAATTTGGCAGCAACGGAATCTTGCCGCCTCCTCCGGGTGCATCAATTACAAAATGAGGGATAGCCAAACCGCTGGTGTGTCCTCTTAAAGCTTCTACTATTTTCAGTCCAGTCTCGACAGAAGCACGAAAATGATTTGCACCCTTTGTTTCGTCTGCCATATACATATAGTATGGGCGAACTCTTATTCTTAATAATTTCTGCATAAGCTCTTTAACGACTGCAGGATCATCGTTAATACCTTTCATTATTACCATCTGGTTACCTACGGGAACACCTGCATCGGCAAGCATTTCGCATGCCTTAGAACTTTCCGGAGTAATTTCCCACGGATGGTTAAAGTGAGTATTGCAGTAAATCGGATGATACTTCTTGAGCATGTTGCATAGTTTTGTGGTGATTCTTTGCGGAAGAACAACAGGCATTCTTGTTCCAAGCCTGATTATTTCGATGTGCTTGATCTGACGTAAACGCTGGAGAATTTTCTCAAGCATTGTGTCGGTAAGCATTAACGGATCGCCGCCGGAGAGTATAACATCTCTGATCTCAGTGTGCTCTTCTAAATATTTGAAGGCACTCTCAAGACCTTTCATTGAAATCTTCTCGTAATCACCGACTTTTCTTTTGCGGGTGCAGAAGCGACAATAAATACCGCACTGACTTGTAACTAAAAATAGTGCACGATCGGGATAACGATGAGTGATATTGGGAACGGGACTCATTTCGTCTTCGTGAAGAGGGTCTTCTTCCGCATCAAAATCTTCCAGCTCTACTTTTGCCGGAACGCATTGACGCCAGATAGGATCACCGGGATAACGGATGAGACTTAAATAGTAAGGGTTGATACGTGCCTGGAAAAATTCATCCAGATCTTCCGCTACCTTGCGGTCGATACCAAATTTTTCCACGATATGGTCTACAGTGTGAACACTGTCCCTTACCATTTCCTGCCAAAGTTCCATGATAGTTCCTTAGTTGTTCTTGTGATTGAAATATTTTCCGAAGACGATCATACTATCGCCTATTGAATAAAAATCTTTAATCTCACAAATTATGCTGTAATTATTACGCATATAAAAATTTCTTGTAGCAGAGTAGCTATCTTTGGAAGAAGTTTCAGCAAGCAGCCACCTGCCGTTATTTTCGTTAACAAAACCTTCAGCATGCTCTAAAAGTTTCTTTCCAATCCCTTTTTTTCCATATTCGGGATCAGTCACAATCCAATAAAGGTCATACACTCCGTCTGTTAACGGTCTTTTACCGGTGCAATGATATCCAAGAATCATGCCATTTTCTTCATAAATGAACAAATGATAGTCCTTCTGCTCTTGATTAGACGCTGCAATGTGCACAAGTTCCATCGCAACTCTGATCTCCTCTTCATGAAAAATCGAAATCTTATTTAAAATTCCTTCAATTATTTTTGCATCAGCTGGCTTTAGCCTGCGAATCATTTTTTTTCTTTCTGCTTAATGCAAAGTTTGCAATTTTATAAAGCAATTCATCGTAACTAATCCCTTCTGCAGCGGCTGCTCTGGCAAAACCGGAGTCAGAAGAGATATCGGGATTAGGATTAACTTCAATAACATAAGGAACACCATCGTTGCTTAACCTAATATCAACACGAGAATAGTCTCTGCAGTTCAACGCGTCATAAGCTGCCAGTGCAGTGCTATGAACTTTCGTTTTAATTCTTTCCTTAAGTGGTGTCGGGCAAACAGGTTTAGTATAATTATAATAAACACTTCCATCAGTCCATTTACCATCGTATGTAACAATGTTGGGAAAATCTTCCGGAAGACCTGCAAAATTGATTTCTGAAATTGGTAGTGCTTTGCCTCCGAGTACTGCTACATTCAATTCTCTTCCTTGTATATATTCTTCAAGTATTACATCCTGGTTGTAAGTTTCTACCAAAAAGCTGAATTGTTTTCTTAATTCCAAGTAATTTTTTACCACCGAGAGTTCGGAAATGCCGATGCTCGCATCCTCGTTCATTAGTTTAAGTATCATCGGGTAATTTAGTTTTATTTCTTTTTCTGTAAATCTTTTAGTTTTCTTCAGAGCCCTGTATTCTGGTGTTAAAATTCCTCTAGCCCTGAGAATTGCTTTTGCTCTCGCTTTATTAAGACAGTTACCAAGGGTTATTGGTGTGCATCCGGTTATTTCGTAGCGGAGTAATTCAAATAATCCTGTCATGCACCATTCAAAGAAAGAGATTCCTTCAACCGATTCAACAAAATTGTAAATCACATCCGGATTAAAAGTATTTATCTTGTTCATTGTCTTCTGTACATCTTTGTCGACAGCAAGAGATTTAACTTCATTGAAATATTTCGATAACGATTGTTCAACTTTTCCCAGTTCCATGATGAAATTATTTTCTGAAAGATCGTTCGCTTTTGCCGATTCATCTTTGGGTTTTCCGTTATAGACTGAAAAAATACTAACAGGTGCGTTGTAGCAAATTAATATTTTTACATTCTCTTTCATGCCAGTTTATATCTCCTGGCTGCTGAATAAAGAACCTTCTGTATCATCTGGTTATAAGTCATTCCAGCCGTCCGTGCAGCTTTTGGAAAACTTGAATTCTCATTTGGGTCAGGCATTATACCTGGTAGCGGATTTATTTCGATAATATTAGGAACACCGTTCTTATCAAGTCGAACATCGATTCTGCTCCAATCTTTACATCTTAAAACATTGTAAGTTTTAAAAACCGTCTGTCTAATTTTATTTTCAAGTTCCCTATCCAGTTTGGCTGGACACTCAAAGACATCAAATGAATTCTCCTTAGTATCAAGTATCCATTTAGCTTCGTAAGAGTATAAAGGAATAACATCCACTGGGAAGTCTTCGTAACGAATCTCAATTATGGGGAGAATTTCTGTTTCCTCTCCATTTCCGATAACTGCAATTGTAAATTCTCTACCCGGAAGAAATTCTTCAATCAACGCTGGCTGGTTATAGGAAAAAATTATTCGTCTGACTTCTTCCTCAAGTTCTTTTTTAGTTTTTACTAGCGAAGAGGAAAAAATTCCCTTACTTGAACCTTCCGATATGGGTTTTACAATAAGTGGAAAATCTGATGAGAAATTTTCTATATCTTCTATCTGGTTTGCAACCAGGAATTTTGCATTTGGAATTTTATGATAGGTTAAAATTTCTTTTGCACGGGATTTATCGAGGCAAATTCCAAGAGTAAGTGCATCAGAACCAGAGTATGGTAACTGAAGCATTTCAAGCATTGCTGGAACCTGCGATTCGCGGTTGAATCCATTAAGTCCTTCGGCAAAGTTAAATACAATATCCGGTTTTATTTCTTTGAGTTTCTGATAAGCATCGTTGTTGGCTTCAACTAAAGTTACATTATGAATTTCTCCTATCGCATCTTTAACAGCGTTTACAGTTTCCCATGTATCCCACTCAGCATACGTATCCACTGCCGGTTGAAATTCATGTTGGGGAGAATTCTGAACAGGGGAGAGGTCTTCGTGGAAAGTTTCACTTTCTGGTTTTACGTTGAATGTTATAGCAACATCTAAACGTACATTAAACCTTGGTGATAAAATATTTTCTCCTTTAAATTATTTTTTGTTCCAAATATAATCTTTATAAGTAATAAGTCAAGAAGTTTTAAAAAAGTTTTTAAAAATATTTTTCATGAAAAATTTCATGAAATTAAAGATGAGAAGAAAAAATTTTGTCTTGAGACCCAGACTTTAAAATATTTTTCATCGGAAAAAGTGCAAAGTTGTTTTAACATTGAAGTTGATGAATGAAAAAAATATTCGAGTTTAAATATTTTTTATGCAATCTTTGCGTACTGCATGTTCTCAGAATAATGTTTAATAAGACTTTTTCTTATTACAAAATTATTTTCAGAATCAAGAGATGGGTCTTTATTTATAAGGTCGAAAGCGATATTCTTTGTTAAACTTATAAGTTCTGTGTCGTGAACAATATCTGCATACTTCAAATCAGGGAAACCACTTTGCTTTGTGCTGAAGATATCTCCGGGTCCTCGAAGTTTTAAATCTGTTTCTGCAATTTCAAATCCGTTGTTTGTCTTTACCATAGTCTGAAGTCTAATTGCAGATTTGTATTTGTCTAACATTGAACTTGAAAGGTAATCAAGTTCAAGTCTCTGCTGTATATTATACTGTACAATTTCATCCTTCGTCACGAGGACACAGTAAGCTTGCTTGTTGCTTCTTCCAACTCTTCCTCTGAGCTGATGAAGCTGCGAGAGACCAAAACGATGAGCATCGTTAATCAAAATAATATTTGCATCCGGGATATCAATTCCAACTTCAATGACCGTTGTCGAGACCAGAACATCAAATTGTTTCCTTAAAAAGAAAAGCATCTTTTCTTCTTTTTCCTGCCAGTTCATTCTTCCATGAATCAAACCAATATTAAGATTCTTCAGATGAGTTTTTCTTAGCTCCTCGTAAAAAGTCTCTGCAGCTTTCAGTTCAAGCTTATCGGAATCTTCGACTAAAGGATAAACAATAAATGTCTGGTAACCTTCTTTGCTTTTATCAATAATGAATTTAAAGATATCGGGAAGACGGCTCTCACCCCGAAGTACAGTTTTTATCGGAATCCTGTTCTTTGGCATCTCATCAATTACAGAAATATCCAGGTCACCATAAACAGTCATAGATATTGTTCGCGGTATTGGAGTTGCACTCATTACCAAAACTTCAGGGGTTTTTCCTTTACTCTGCAGCCTGGCTCTCTGCCTTACACCGAACCGGTGCTGTTCATCAATAACAACCAGCCCGAGATTTTTATAATTTACTTTTTCCTCGAAGAGAGCATGCGTTCCAACAATTATATCCGCTTCCTGAAGTTCTATATCCTGCAATTGTTTTTCTCTCTCAGATTTTTTTTGTCCTCCGAGAAGTAAGGAAACCTTTATTTCTTTTTTAGAAAATTCTTTATAAAGGTTTTGCATCATTGCGGAAATGTTTTTTGCATGCTGATCAGCCAGAATTTCAGTGGGTGCCATAATTGCAGCCTGGAATCCATTATCGACTGCAATTAACATTGCAATTAGCGATACGACAGTCTTTCCGCACCCAACATCTCCCTGCAAAAGTCTGTTCATTGGTTTTTCCGAGAGCAGGTCACTCTTTATTTCACCCAAAACTTTTAACTGTGCTTTTGTAAGTTCAAAAGAAAGAGTATTTAGAAAGTTGTGAACAAGATTTGTCTTGATGTTCATTTTATTTCCGGCAAGCTTGGTCTGGTAATTCTGCTTTCTCAACGCAACGAGCAATTCCAGGTAGAACAATTCTTCAAATTTAAAACGGATTTGTGCAGAGATAAGTTTATTTGATGATTCCGGGAAATGATAATTACGTATAGCTTCTGGTAGTCCCATCAGTTTATTTTCCTTAATAATCTTTTCAGGAAGAGTTTCTTCAACCAGATCAACATAATTCTCTACCGCAAGATTGATGATTCTTCGCAAACTTAAATCTCCGATGTTACCTGACTTAAGTTCTTTCGGGATTCTATAAAACGGAATGATTTTTCCGGTGTTCAGAAAACTTTTTTCTTCTTCTTCGCTTAACCTGTCGAAATCAGGATGGATAAATTGTAGAGCGCCGAATTTCGATTTATCAGGTTTGGCGGAAATAGCAAACACATCACCTTCATTAAAAACAGAATAGAAATATTTTGTACCACGAAACCAAACACATTCAAAAAATCCGGTTTCATCCCTGAACTGAACTTTAAGAATTTCTTTTTTCCCAAATCTTTTCTTTTCTTTCTCAAATACTTTACCTATTACGGTCAGCTCACCATCGTACCCATTCATTAAATAGCCGTAAGCCTGCTCTGCAGTTAACAAAGTTGTTCTGTCAAGGTGACGTGAAGGGAAATAGTAAAGCAAATCGCCAATAGTTTTAATGCCGATTTTAGAAAAAGATTCGGCTCTTTTTGGCCCAACCGACTTTAAATACTGAACCGGCTGATCAAGCGTGTTTTTGGAATCAGATTTCATCAGATGAAAAATAATCTTTCGGATTACCAAACTCAAAAGAACTATTTAATTCTTTTAGTTAAATTATATTTAATTTTAGCAAAGAAAATAAAGAAGGAAATAAAATTTGGAATGGGAAAAGCTTTTAACCGATATACGCCTTGAAGAAAACGGTTCATCAAAACAAAAATCACAAGACGTGCGGAGTGAATTTCAGAAAGATTTTGACAGAATAGTTTTTTCTCCGGCTTTCAGAAGGCTGCAGGATAAAACTCAGGTGTTTCCTTTACCGGAAAGTGATTTTGTTCATACAAGATTGACTCACAGCCTTGAAGTCTCTTGTGTTGGGAGATCGCTGGGAAACCTTGTTGGTGAAACGATAATTGAAAGAAACTCTTCCTTAAAAAACAAATTTACCAAGTTTCATTTCGGAGAAATTGTTGCTGCTTCCTGTCTTGCTCACGATATCGGGAATCCTCCATTCGGACACTCTGGTGAAGATGCAATAGCTGAATACTTCCGCAGTGGCAATGGACAAAAGTTCAAATCTAAAATTAAGGACGAAAAAAAATGGAATGATCTAATTCAGTATGAAGGAAATGCGCAGGGATTTAGAATTATTACCAATCTTCAGGATCCTAAAGTCAAAGGGGGATTACGGCTTACTTATTCAACACTTGCTGCGGTTACAAAATATCCTAGGGAATCTTTTATAAACATTAATAGTAAATTTTTGTTGAATAAAGCCTACAGAAAGTACGGATTCTTCCAGGCAGAAAAAGATTTATTTAAAGAAGTTGCAATTGCGATCGGTCTTAATTCTCAGAAGGGTGAAAAAATTTATTGGTGGTGTCGTCATCCGTTAGCTTTACTTGTTGAAGCAGCCGATGATATATGTTACAGGGTGATGGATCTTGAAGATGGATTCAGACTTGGATTGATTAGTTTTAAAGAAACCGAAGATATGCTGATTCCTCTAATTAATAAAAAAGCGTTAAAAGGTTATAAAGAAAAAGATGAGAAAGACCGCGTAGGTTACTTACGGGCAGTTGCAATAAGCGAATTGGTAAATGAGCTTGCAAAAGTCTTTCTGGAAGAAGAAAAAAATATTTTACAGGGAAATTTTGAAAACGATCTTATCAGTGAAATAAAAAGAGCGAATGCAATGAAGACGATAAAAGATATATCCATAAAGAAAATATACAAGTCGCGAAGTGTTGTTGAGAGAGAGGTTGCAGGATACGAAGTTCTTGGCGGACTTCTGGATACTTTTATTAATGCTTATAATGAAGCTTACGAGGGAAAAATTTCCTCAAAGAATAAAGCTGACTTTGCACTGCTTCCGGGAAGATTTACAGAAGAAATTCCGGATGATCTTTATCTTCGTCTTTTAAGAATTATTGATTTCGTTTCCGGTATGACAGATTCTTTTGCAATTTCACTCTTCAGAAAGATTAAAGGAATTTCTCTGCCAGGTGGAAGGGTTACTGAATAACTAAAAAATGATCCCTGAATTTTTTCTATGAGCTGGATATTTGGATATTTTGGGAACTGTGAAAGACTTCAAATCAATTCACCAGAAACTTATATATATTCTTATCAAAGTTCCAGCCTTATCCTTTACGCGGGAGGAAACAATCAAACAGTATTTCATAAATCAGATGCTTTAAATTCAAGCTGCTGGTCTGCTGCCGGTGTTGGACTTAGACAATCGGGTAATGGATACAAAAACTTAAATACCAGTGATTGGAATGATTATCTTAGCCCTAAAGAAGTTGATCTGTCTGCAGTAAACGGACATTTTGTTGCACTAAAGTACGTCGACAATGAATTGAAATTCTTTACTGATGAGTTGGGACTTAGAGAGATATTTCTTGTAAAGCTTTCAGAAGGTTGGGGATTTACAACCAGAATTGATTGGTTAAAGTATTTTATAGATCCTGAGATTGACTTGCAGGAGTTTGGTGCAAGGTGGCTTCTGCAAAATCAGATTTCCCGAAATAGTATAATAAAAAATGTTAAACGGCTTGTATGTGCTAATGCAGTCATAAGAAATAACATCCTTAAAGTTGAAGAAAATCCATGGCAGCCTGATTTTGATGTTGAGCGCGGAAAAGAAAACTTTGAATCTATCTTAAAAAAACTCCTTTCATTTGGAGATAAGAAAGTCTCTTTAAGTTTATCAGGAGGATTAGATTCCCGGTTACTCCTTTCTTATCTTCTAATCAAAAATTCTGAACTATGGGAGACACACACTTTCGGAGATACAAATCATCCGGATTCAAAGTTCGCAACTGAGCTTTTAAAATCTGTAAATCTTAAAAATATAATTGTAAATGAAGCTTTACCTTCTAAAGAAAAAGCTATAGAGCTTTTAAAAAACTATGCTATGCAGTCAATTGTAACAAGTAAAGTCAGTTCGATTTTAAACTTGAGATTTTACAATCTTATAGCCTCAGAAAATAAAATAATTGTTGACGGTGGATTTGGAGAAATGTGGAGGAGGGAGTTCGCAAACAAATTTTTAATATTAGGTAAGAAGACTTTACTGGCAAAAGATGTCGAAAAAACTTACAAACTTTTTAGTCACTCTAAGGCAGATATATTTTTAGAGGATGGACTAAAAGAGATGAAGAGTGGATCAATTTTTCAAATTGAAAAAATTTTTTCAGAGTTACCCGATGCAGAATTAATAAATCTGGAAAACTGGCTTGATATTTTTACAATCCGGGCAAGATTAATAAATACTTCCGCACCCGAGCAGGCAAGAGTTGATAATTTTGCAATTTCGTTCATGCCGTTTATTCAAAAGGACATCCTAAAAATCTTATTCAGTTTTACCGTTAAGGAAAGAAAGAACGGAAAACTCTTTAAGGATCTAATCAGAAGAAATGCAATAGCATTAACAAAATTTCCATTGGTAAAAGGAAACATTACTTATCCATTTGATGCATCTTCTTTGTCAGCCAGAGTATATTCAAAAGTAAAAAAGAAAACAGGTCTATTTTACAAAGATCAAAGAATTGATGAACTATTCACTTTGCTTAGAGATTTTATTTTGGATTTGCTTTATTCAACTCAGGTTAGGAATTGTGAACTTTATGACCGAAGGAAAATTGAGCGGTTAGTGAAAGGGTTTTCGTCGAATAGTAATGAATTCAATTCTGAAATAGATTGGTTTCTATCATTTGAGTTGTTCAGGCAGGGAATATCAAAATAATTGTTACTACTTATTTACTCAATCTTCATATCACGCGTCATCAGGTCGGTTGTTGCTTTTACAGGATCCTTATCTTCGTAAAGAATTTTGTAGACCTCATTTGTAATCGGGGTTTCAATATCATTTTTTGATGCTAATTGTTTAGCGGAACGTGTAGTCTCCACACCTTCAGCCACTTGTTCCATTGATTTTAAAATTTCTTTAAGTGTTTTCCCCTTTCCTATCTGTTCACCTACAAATCTGTTTCGACTATGTCGGCTCATACAAGTAACTATTAAATCTCCCATTCCGGATAGTCCTGCAAAAGTTTCCGGCCGTGCACCCATTGCTAAGCCAAGCCTTGAAATTTCAGCAACGCCTCTGGTCATTATTGCAGCTTTTGTGTTATCTCCAAAACCTGCACCGTCAATTATTCCTGCACCTATCGCAATAATATTTTTAAACGCTCCTCCAAGCTCTACACCAAGAATATCTGTTGAAGAATAAATTCTAAAGTAAGAAGTCATAAATGCTGCCTGGATTGTCTTTGAAGTTTCTATATCGGCTGAGGCGGCAACAACAGCAGTTGGCACTCTTTGACTAACTTCTTCAGCATGGCTTGGGCCCGATATTACACCAATCTGGTTTTCACTTATGTGAGGGAGAATATCTTTTATCAACTGTGACATTGTCATCAAGGTGTTTTTTTCAATTCCCTTTGAAACGCTTACCAGAATTGCATCTTCAATTTTGTGGTAATTTATATTTTTTACTACTCCTCTTAGAAATTGGGATGGAACGGCAAGCACTATAAGATTTTTATCGTCAGTTGATTCTTCCACATCATGAGTGATGATTATTCCTTTGGGGATTTTTATTCCGGGAAGGTAATCACTATTAACACGTTTTTTAATCAGTTCTTTGGCGTAACTTTTCTTGTATTCCCAGAGAGTTACGTTATGACCGTTGTAGTGGAGTAAAATTGCAAGGGTAGTTCCCCAGCCGCCGGCGCCGAGAACCGAAATTTTCATTTAATTACTTTTAGTTTTCTTCCTGAAACTTAATTTATTTTCATTGCCGTTAATTATTCTCACCAGATTTTTTCGGTGAGTAAAAATAACAAGCACAGTCACACCAATTATAAACGGAAAGAGTGTGCTGTATCCGGCAATATCAACGTGGAAAAGATTTTCCCTGATAAATAAAGTTGACGGGACACTTATTGCTGCAATAATAGATCCAAGCGAAACATACCTGGAAACTAGAACTACTAACGCAAAGATCCCGACGGCAATAAGCATATCAACTGTTATTAACATTAATAGCATACCGAGTGCAGTAGCAATTCCTTTTCCACCTTTGAATCCGGCAAAGATTGTCCAGATATGACCAATCACTGCGGACATTCCGGCAATAATCTGGACTAAAGTAAAATCATCGAATGGAGAAACGTTTTCAAACGGAAGTGGACCATAAAATAACCTGGAAATAAGAACAACCGCAATTGAACCCTTAAGTGCATCAAGAAAAATAACTAACAAACCGGACTTCCAACCCAAAACACGCATAACATTCGTTCCGCCGGCGTTTCCGCTGCCATGTTCCCTGATATCAATTCCACCAACCATTTTACTTATTATAATACTATTCGGTATTGAACCTACCAGATATGACAGTATTACTATAATTGCTAATAACAACATTTAGTTACCATAAAATTATGTTTAAAACCTAAAGAATTAACAGTTAATAAACAACGAAAATTCGTACCATAAAATTATCGTCAAATTGAGCATATTGGATGATACATTAATTAATAGGATTCAGGAAGAAGTATAATTTTCTTTGTAAATAGTCAAAATGTTTTTTTTTGAGGCTGATTTTGATATATTTGCGCCTCAAATTAAAGGAGTTGATATGGCTAAACAGCAATCTTTTGCAGATAAATTAAAAAAGAAAAAAAAAAACGATTTAATTTCCGTAAAGCTTATAAAAGCTGTAAAAACAGCCAGTGGGAATTATAAATTCAATGAAAAATTTATTCAGATAGAGGATATTAATAAAATTACTGCAGTTAAGTGATTTTTTAGAATTCATTGTAATTATTGGAAGCGCGATGGATTTAGATATCATCTGTCGCGTTTTTTAATTAATAAAGCCTTATTCTTCTCTGAACAGATTTAATGACCAGCTTCCTTCCAGTTCAAGTAATTTCTGTTTTACATCCAAACCGCCACCATAACCCACGAGATTTCCATCTGATCCAATAACCCGGTGACATGGAATAACTATCGGCAGAGGATTAGCGCCATTTGCTGCCGCGGCTGCTCTAATTACTTTTTTATTTCCAAGATTTATTGCAAGCTGATTGTAAGTTATAGTTTCTCCGTAGGGAATTTTTAAAAGCTCATTCCAGACTTTCTTTTGAAAATCTGTACCGATAATATCTAATGGCAAATTAAATTCTCTTCTTTCTCTTTTAAAATATTCTTTTAATTGCTTGAAGACATTTACAATCCCAGGATCTTCGGGTGATACTTTCTGCAAATCAGCAAGCTCGTCTGATTTTCTGTTAATCAGAATATTTCTGATACCCTCGTTTGATACGACGATATAAAAATAAATTCCACTAATCGTATCTGAAGCAAAATGTAATTCTTCTCTCATTAAAAAATTGTTTAATATTTCCTGAAAATAAAAAAGGGAAGAAATCTTAACCGACTTCTTCCCCGTAAACTATGAAGCAAATAATTTAGGCAGCAACAACGTTGATAGAAGGATTTACATCTCTCCTTAATAATCCTTCAATTGCCATCAGCGTTCCTGTGATTGAACTTGGACAGCTTCCGCAAGCGCCCTGGTATCTGATCTTCACTGTGAATCCGTCAATTCCTAAAACTTGTAGACCGCCTCCATCTCCGGCTAAAGCAGGTCTGACTTTATGATCAAGTAAATCATTTATTTTTTTAAGAAGAGCGTTTTCCTCATCAGCAGTCGGAGCTTTAACTGTTTCTTCAGGAATTAATTTCTGATCAAATGTTTTAAGAAAATCTATAAACGGTCGCTGGATCTGTCTCCAGTCTGCTTCGGGAGATTTTTCTAACGTTACAAATTTATCCATATAAAAAACAGAGACAATGCCGTCAAGTTCAAATATTCCCGCTGCAAACGGATCATCCTTTGCTGATTCTTTATCGGGATACTGTCTGGTTTCCAAATTGAGTAGTTTTTCATTCAATATAAACTTTAGTGCGTGAGGATTTGGCGTCAAATCGACGTCTTGTACCATCAACATAATTACCTCTTTTTTTGAAGATAAAGTTAATGCAACCTGACTTTACCTTCAAGTTAAATAATAATACATCCTGTGCCCGGTAATGAAAATTAAATGGCATTCTCTTAAAATAAGTTTAACTTTAACCTTGAATCTTTAAGAAAAATTTAATTATGGCTGAAAAGAAAAGAATACTTATTGTTTTTACCGGTGGAACATTTTCGATGAAAGTCGATAAGAAAACAACCGGAGGTGTTAATCCACGTTATTCGGGTGAAGAGCTATTAAAGAAAATTCCCGAAGCAAAAAAGCTTGCTGATATTTTCTGTTATGACTTCGGAAAATACCCGGGACCTCATGTAACTCCGGAAATAATGATTGAACTTTCGAAACAATTGAATAGAAAGCTGGCAGAAAATAAATTTGATGGGATTGTTGTAACTCATGGAACCGACACTCTCGAAGAAACCGCTTACCTTATTGACCTTACAATAAAAACAGAAACACCGATTGTATTTACTGGTTCGATGAAGAACAGTTCTGATCCTGATTGGGATGGTCCCAGAAATCTTTGTGATTCAATCCAGGTTTGCTTGAATAAAAACTCCAAAGGCATGGGCGTGCTTGTTTGTCTGCACGGGGAAGTGAATGCAGCAAGCGAAGTAACAAAAATTTATTCGGATGAGTTTGAAACATTTCAAAGTCTTGATTTTGGTTCAGTCGGTTTTGTTCAGCAAGGGAAGGTAATTTATAACCGCATTCCAAGGCACCTTGAAATAATCAATACTGAAAAAGTAAACAGCAATGTTGATTTGCTTACAGTCTATGCTGGAATGAATGAAAAGTTTTTTAAATATTCTGCCGATAGCGGCACAGATGCGTTAGTTGTTGAGGCGCTTGGTATCGGCAACGTTCCTCCAAAAGCCTTTGAAGGAATTAAATATGTTGTTCAAAAAGGAATCCCCGTGGTTCTAGTTTCCCGCTGTCCTGCAGGAGAAACAGATTATGTTTACAGCTACCCGGGCGCGGGTAAACATCTGCACAAGCTGGGAGTTATTTTTACAAATTACCTGAACGGACAAAAAGCAAGAATAAAACTTATGCTGGCTTTAACTAAAACAACTGACAAAAAAACTCTTACAAAACTTTTTGAAGGTGAGATAAAGGAAATTTAATTTTTATTTCAACAGCAACATTTTCTTTGTTTCGATATATTTGCCTGCATTGAGTTGATAAAAATAAATTCCAGTTGGTAGATTAACTCCGTTGAATTCAACTTCATACTCTCCGGCAGATTTTTCTTCGTTGACGAGTGTTGCAATTTCTCTTCCGAGAATTTCGTAAACTTTTAGTGAAGCCCTCACCCGTCCTTCGGACACCCTCTCCCCAAGGGAGAGGGATGGGGTGAGGGTAAATTTTATTTTTGTAACCGGGTTAAACGGGTTGGGGTAGTTTTGGGAGAGTGAAAATTTATTAGCGACGGGAATCTCTATTTCTACAGTCTGCGAATACTCAAACGCTCCATCGTAATCAATTTGCTTTAATCTGTATTGATACTTACTCGGACTAACTTCGCTATCTGAAAATGAGTAATGCTGAGTCTCAGTTGTCGTTCCGTGTCCGGGAACAAATCCTATTTTATTCCATTCTGACTCCTGACTTCTTACTCCTGACTCCTTTCTATAAATCTCAAATCCCTTGTTGTTTGCTTCGGTTGCAGTTGACCAGTTAAGAGTTACTAAATTTAAATTTGCAGTAGCAGTGAATAAAAATAACTCAACGGGCACCACACCTCCAGTAACTGTTTTAAGGATAGCGCCGTACTGTCCAACTGTATACCAAACACTGTCATTTATCATTGAAGCAGATTCTAAGTAATCGCGAAAGAGATCATAAATCTCCCAAGATTGGCCACCATCACTTGTGTGTATAACACTTTTTCCGGCAACAATGCCATTGTATTCATCAATAAAGTGAACTTGCTTAAGGCCAACATCATTTGTTAATCCTGAATTTATTAATGACCAATTCTGTCCTCCATCAGTAGTTTTAATAACATTACGACTTCCAACTGCAAAACCTGTTAATGAGTTTAAAAATTGGATACCACCTAAACCTGTATAAGTTGAGTTTATAGTTATCCAATTATAACCCCCATCTGTTGACTTTAACACTCCATTGCCACAAGCATAAACTGTTACCGAATCTATAAAGCACATATCTTTCAGGTCATAACCTCCTAAAGTATTAATATGTTGCCAATTTTCACCGCCATCGAATGTCCGGAATATTTTTGGAGATGAACCCGATAGTGTGCTTGCAATGCCATTCAAGGTATCTACAAATGA
>Ga0326726_10001092_pt1 | contig 25014 bp, 26 predicted proteins | sample MHFenrmetagenome_2_FD_207603 | JGI IMG/M metagenome (GOLD analysis project Ga0326726, IMG submission 207603) | Lab enriched peat soil microbial communities from Michigan Hollow, Ithaca, NY, United States - MHF15MN | ecosystem: Environmental > Terrestrial > Soil > Wetlands > Peat | place: USA... | reverse complement strand
ATTTCCAGAGACAGCCGAGATCAACTCCATAGGTGAATTTCCCGAAACGGAAAAACACTCCCCAACCCAGAGCCAGAAACAACATGCCCAGAAGCCAGGTAAAAATATAGTAGTAATCCATCCACCATGAAGGATAGATCACGGGATAGTTGAAAACCTCTGGCATATAGGTATGGGTTGTTTTTATGAAAACTGGTAACCGGATGGTAAGGCTTGCTTTGCAAGCGTGCCATGTTTCAAAAATCATTCCGGCCATCGGGCAGCCGACCGCCAGCAGAATGACTGAAAAAACTCAACTCAAGATAAAAAAAGCCGGTATAATATCGCGGGATACAACCGGTTAAATTTTTTGAACCGGTTTAATGAAAATTCCTGCTGCAGGAAAATGTAAATCTGAAAAACCAACGAAACACGGGATATATGACTCGTAAAATTCATTATCGATCCATCAACGCGTTGAAGCCTGAAACCACATCAAACAGCTCTTCGTCAATTCCTGTCTGGCGCTGATTATTATAATGCCGGGAAAGCTCATCGAGCATGTCAGCTATGTTTTTATCAGCCCTCTGCATAGCCGCAAGCCGGCTTGCATTTTCACTGGCGAGTGAATTAGCGCAAGCTCTGAAAAATGAAACGAAAAGATACTCTCTTACCAGTGCCCAATGAACGCTATCCAGACCGTTCAGCAACTCCGGCAAAGCCTTTGTCGGCCATGCAATCCGCTGCATCTCCTGTTCCCATGCTTCATCGAGCGGAAGTAATCGCTGCGATACCGGAGAGTAAAACTCCCCGCTTACCGGAGTGTTATAAAACAGGTACAACTGTATATTGAATGCTTTTTCACGCAGCTCTTCAACTGCGGCGAGCATATCGCCCACGAGCGGCGTAATGGCTTGAACGGAATTTGGAACCGGGAACAATCTTTCAGGCTTAAGCGCTGCATCGACAAGGCGAGTCTGTATTCGTTCTCCGACTGCAAGGAGATGGATTCCGGTTTTCGATTCAGCAATCGAATGCGCAACAAAATCAGCAAGCTGATCATTAAACTGTCCAACAAGTCCCTGATCGGAACCGAACACAACGGCAATCGTCTGGAGTGGATTTTTTTTATGCGCCTCTGACTCGAACCCAACACCCTCCGACCGGCGCTGACATACGCCAAGCCCCAGCTCTATTGTATGATAGTAATCACTCAGTGATTGAACCGCATCCTCATACTGTCTGATATTCGAAGCTGCCAAGCTCTTCATGGTACGCACAACTGAACCAAGCGTTTTGGCTTTTTCGATTGTCCTTCGAAGCGTTACGATTGTCTCACTCATAAGCTTTCCCGGAATGGTTTAAGGGCGCCAAGAGCTCTCTGGAGCATAAGTTTACGATCGTCCGGGGCAAGATCCTGGTTAGCAAGGATCCTGCCGGTCACTTCATCAGGAAATTCAGTTGCAGTACAACACACGTTCAGCATCGCATCGCGAACCTTCTCTTTTGCTATTGTATCGAAGTACCCCTCGGAAAGGGCAAGGAGCAAAACTATCTGCTGGGATACCGTCAAAACATCAAACTCATCCTGCTTGAAACACTCGCGTATTCTTTCGCCGTTATTGATAACCTTGCGGCTCGATTCGTCCAGCCTTGTACCGAAACGGGCAAAGTTCTCCAGCTCCTCGAATTGCGCATAAGCAAGCTTGAGAGTACCGGTCACGGAACGGTAGGCTGCAAGCTGTGCCTTACCTCCGACTCGCGACACCGATTTACCGATATCAACTGCGGGAAGAATTCCAAGTTCGAACAAGATGGGTGAAAGATAGAGCTGACCATCGGTGATCGAGATCAGATTGGTCGGAATGTATGCCGCTATATTCTGGGCTTCGGTCTCAATAATGGGTAGTGCCGTCAGGGATCCGCCGCCAAATTCTTCACGAAGATGGGTCGCACGCTCAAGGAGACGGGAGTGAATGTAGAAAATATCTCCCGGATAGGCTTCTCTCCCGGGCGGCCTTTTCAAAAGCAGAGAGAGTTCGCGGTATGCCCGCGCATGATTGGTCAGATCATCATAAACGACAAGAACATCATGCCCCTGCTGCATGAAATACTCTCCGATACTTGTTGCTGCATAGGGCGTGATGTATTGCAGTCCGGAAGGATCATTGCCTTCTGTGACGACAACTACCGTATACTTCATGGCACCTTTTTCACGCAGCTCCGATACAACTTTCGCGACGGCTGATGCCCTCTGCCCGATGGCGCAGTAGATGCATAATACGCCCTTATCGTGTTGATTGAGTATTGCCGCTACAGAAATAGCCGTTTTACCTGTCTGACGGTCTCCGAGAATCAGCTCCCGTTGCCCGCATCCGATCGGAATGAGAGCATCAATAACCTTGACGCCTGTCTGGAGCGGTTTTGTGACTGGTGCGCGATCCATGATATGAGGTGCCGTGCGCTCAATAGGCAGTCGCTCTGAACAGGTAACCGGACCAAGGTCATCGAGCGTTCGTCCAAGCGGATCTATGACCCTTCCAATTAACGCATCTCCAACAGGAACATCCATAACCCGTCCGGTTCGTTCAACTTTATCGCCCGTATGCAGTTTTGAATAATCTCCGAGCAGAACAACCCCAACCTCATCACTGTCGATATTGAAAGCAATACCGTATAAATTCCCCGGAAATTTCACGAGTTCCTCATATCCGACTCCCGGCAGTCCGCTGATTTTGGCTATACCGTTCAAAACCGTAGCAATCACCCCGGACTCGACAGGCGTTATACTTGATGCATAGGAAAGCCTCGCTGTCTGTATTTGAGCAAGAGCTTCGTCAAGGGAGGTTTTCAGTGTGTTGTGAGTCATTACTGTTCTCCCCTGTTTTCGGGTTACCATTATGCAGCGCTTCTACCCTTTTTTTCAGAGAATCAAGATAATCCCTGAGATTCCATGAAATGCTGTGGCCGTTCATGACCAATTCAACACCGGAAAATAAGCTGTCGGCTGTTTCAAACGTGATCGGCAGTTCACTGGATACGAGTTCCCGGACGGTTTCCTGGATACGCCGACGCTGCTCCGCTGAAAGGTTGAATGCCGTGCGAATGACCGGCGGAGCGTGACTTGCATTAATTAAAGCTGCCAGTTCAGCGGCATCAGGCTTGCCGGTATCTCGAAGATGTTCGCAGAAAACCGTTACGACTCGATCTTCAAGACTCACTCCGGCAAGTTCTTCCAATATTTGCTCCGCTATGGAAAAAACTTCGGAACTGATCCTTTTGATAATTTCCGCCTGCAGATTTTTCTGTTCGTTGCTCAACGTCAGCTGAAGTCTTGCCCGCAGAGCTTCGTACTCTTTTCGGGCTTCATCAAGCAGATGAACCTTCTTTTCAGCAGCCTCTTTTTCGGCCTGCTGCATCATGACAATCCTCTCTTTTTCAAAATTTTCATTTTTCTGCTGCCACTCTGAAAGTTTATGGCCGGCTTCCTCCTGAACCGCTGCTGCACTTTGCAGTTCAGCAGCAATTTTTTTCTCCCGTTCATCAAGAGCCTTAAGCACCGGCTTATAGAGAAAGCGATTCAGCAGCCATACAAGTATCAGAAAATTGACAAGCTGTGCGATGAAGGTAAACCAGTCAATAAGCATGGTTCAGTGTCCTCCAGCCTGTGCTATCACATGATTCCAGAAAGGATTGGCAAAAATCAGAATCATGGAGATCACGAAGCAGTATATCGCAACTGATTCAATCATCGCAAGACCGACAAAAAGGGTTCTGGTAATGGTCGGTGCGGCATCCGGCTGCTGGGCGAGCGACATCAAAGCCGATGCCACTGCCCTGCCCTCACCAAGCGCAGGTCCGATACAACCGATACTTGTTGTAAGACCGGCAGTAATGATCGATGCCAAAGCAACAATGCTCACTAAATCCATAGTTTCTCCAGATTTGTTAAAAGAGCTTATTCATCCCTTGTCTGAGTTGCCGCCGCGATATAGACCGTTGCCAGGATGCTGAAAATATAGGCCTGAACCATACCGGTCAGGAGGCCGAGTATGCTCATCAGAACCGGAAACACAAACGGCGTGATGGTCAGGAGAATTGCGAGAATCATGGCACCGCTCATCATGTTTCCGAAGAGACGGATGGCAAGTGCCAGTGTGCGCGAAAGTTCACTGATGATATTGAAGGGCAGCATTATGACTGTTGGCTGCAAATAGGAGTGCAGGTAGCTTTTCAGACCACTTTCTGCAATTCCGAAGAGAGGAACAGCAAGAAAAACCGAAATAGCCAGCGCAGCAGTTGTAGAGAGCGAACCCGTGGGGGGTTCATAACCCGGAATTATGGTACACAGGTTTGCCGTTGCAATAAAAAGAAAGAGTGTGGCGAGGTACGGAAGATACTTTTCCGGACGGCGCAGTCCAACCTCATCAAGCTGCTTAAGGATAAGGGTTACAAGAATCTCAAGAAAACTCTGCCACCTGGAAATATGTACGCCCTCTGAGAGCTTTCCGGTAATCAGCGCTGAACCGCCCGCAAGTAGCAGCATCAGCGCCCAGGTTACAAGAATCGTTTCATTGAGTGTAAAAAAACCATAGCGCCATACAACGATTTCATCTCCGCTCAGATGCATGAATCAGCCTCCTTTCGGCCTCGGCTTTCAGTGAATTTGAAGATGAACACTCGTGCGGCGGTAAAACCTGCGAGAGAGAAAAGCATACGTTGCCAGTTGCCGCCGGAAATGAGATAAAAACCGGCCAGCGTGATGGCTGTTCTCACAATCATACTTGAGAGAAACCATATTGAGGCCCATTTTGATACCACGCTTTTTTGTACGGTCAGCCAAAGTCCGCCGAAAAACACTATCCCGAGGAAAAAACCACCGGCAACAGCGGCAGTCAAAACAATGAATTCATTCATCAGTCTCATCCTCCTTATGCATATTACGGTTCTCTTCCATTATCCAGCGCCATGCATTCAGGCAGCCAAGAGCCAGCCCGATCACGAGCAGCATCAGTGTCCAGGACCGCTCCCCCAGATAGTGATTATCCAGCCATACTCCGATTATTATGCCAAGCAGAGTCGGAATTGCAACCGACCAGCCAACCAGACCTATCACGGTAAAACCGGACCAGATATTTTGGACCGCCCGTTTGCGGGCTTTCAGCTTTCGCAATTCACTGAGTCCAACTTTCCTGCCCAGTGGAGTTTGATCAGCGGCAATCTTTTTATCATCCTGTTCATCCATGATGAAATTCTGCATACTTGCGAATAAAACTGCTCTCCAGCTTTGCAAGAGAGCTCCTGACACTGCGTTCGCGTTCATCGAGATCAAGAAAATCATGTTCCACTGCCGCCTGGAGTTGCCCGAGGTCAACGCCGCCGATCGCATGACGCACTGAAACGACAACCGATCTGCCTGTTTTGACCAGTATACCCTGATCAACAGCGATATACAGCTCACCTTCCCCTTCCTTTTCGAACATCAGGATTCCGGGAACAAGCGGCGCCACACAATCAAGCCGGTTGGGTAAAAATCCATAGGAACCTTTCGGCGTCTCAGCAACTATTCTGACGACCATCTCCTCTTGGGTAAACATCCTGAAAGGAACAAGGACTTCAAGATTCATTGCAGCAGCTGTAAGCGTACGAGATTTATCGTTCATGACTTTTTTGCAAAGATTGCCTGCGTCATTTATTGTTATCATCAACTCCAATCGTCACTTTTTGCCTTGCTTCTTCAATATTGCCGATCAGATAAAGCGCACTTTCAGGATAATCCTTGAATTCATCGCGAAGAATCCGTTCACATCCGTCGATAGTTTCGCCAAGCGGAACAAGCTTGCCGGTCGTACCGGTAAACTGTTCCGTTGTAAAAAAAGGCTGGGTAAAAAACCTCTCAAGCCGTCTTGCCCTGCCGACTAAACTGCGATCCTTTGCGGAAAGCTGTTCAAGCCCGAGCATTGCAATGATATCCTTGAGTTCGGCATACTGGGCAAGAACCTTTCTGATTTCACGTGCAAGATCATAATGGCGTTGACCAATAATACCTGATCCGGTCATTTTCGAATTGGACAATAAGGGATCTACAGCAGGGAAAAAGCCTTCACTGGCACGTTTTCGGGATAGTACCAGCGATGCCGAAAGATGGGCAAAGGTATGAACGGCAGCAGGATCGGTGAAATCGTCTGCGGGCACATACACAGCCTGGATCGAAGTAATGGCACCGCTGCCGGTGTTGGCGATCCGCTCTTCAAGTTTCGACAGTTCAGTGCCCATTGTCGGTTGATAGCCAAGTCGGGACGGCATTTGTCCCATCATGCCTGATATCTCGGATCCCGCCTGAATAAAGCGGAAAATATTATCGATGAGCAGCAATACATCACGGTGTTCATCATCCCTGAAATATTCAGCCATGGTCAATGCCGCGTGACCAACGCGAAAACGACTGCCCGGAGGTTCGTTCATCTGGCCGAATACCATCACCATATTATCCAGCACACCGGCACTGCTCATATCGCGGTAAAGCTCTTCGCCTTCCCTGCATCGCTCTCCAATACCGCAAAATATGCTCACCCCGCTGTGACGGCTCAACATGTTATGGATCATTTCAGTCAACAGCACCGTTTTACCTACACCGGCACCCCCAAAAAGCCCGGCCTTGCCGCCCCGTTCGAGAGGCGCCAGCAGATCTATAATCTTGATTCCTGTTTCAAAAACTTCTGCGTGAGTGGAACGTCGTGCAAGCGGAGGCGGATTCTGATGCACAGATCGCCACTCTACGTCCTTGAGAGGTCCCAGGCGGTCGATCGTATTTCCGAACACATCGAACATCCTTGACAGAATCGCCCTGCCTACAGGCGCCCTCAAGGGGCTTCCCGTATCTTTTACCGGCATGCCGCGCGAAATTCCTTCAGTACCCGTCAAGGCTATTGCCCGCACATGTCGGGAATCCAGTTGGGTCAGAACCTCTATCGTTACCTCAAATTTTCTGCCCGTCTGCAGAATGGCATAAATGGATGGAAGAACACCTTCAAACCGGATATCAATGATCCCCCCCCGAATCGAGACTACTGTTCCGGGATTTCCAATTGATGTTGAATGATCCATCACTATGCTTCAGGATTGGAATTCTCAGATCCGGAAAAACAACCCGCTTATCGACTATAATCCCTTATCAGAACTACTTGACAGCTATATACATGATCAAGGAAAACCCAAATGCTCAGCAACAGATATAGCAACAGCAGAAATTGTTTAAGAAGTCCCGAATTATTTCATAATCGTCTGGATTGTAGTAATGGCTGATTGAAATGATATACGCGATATGCAACGTATTTTCAGTACCACCTGTCACAGTAAAGGATTTCTCATATGCAATGGTCACGTTATAACACGCTCTTTCATTCCGGACAGTTCGGTCACTTTCTCTACAATGCCCTTTCCAATACGCTGATAGAACTGGATAAGACTCATTATCTGCAACTTGAAGAATTTCGAAATGGTGAGGATAACGCTCCTGAAATCAAAGAGACGGACTTCTCCGATCTTTTGCACGAAAACAGGATTTTTGTCGAGACAGGAGAAGAGCGCCGACAACTTCTTTGCCGGCAATACCGGCGTCACTCGATATGCTATGACTCATCCCGGCTTGGACTCACCATATGCCCTACACTGCAATGTAACTTCCGCTGTCCCTACTGCTTTGAGAACAGCCAGCAGGACTCAGCCATTATGTCGCCTGATACCATCTCACGTCTCATCAGTTTCATCAAAAGTCACAAGGATATACGTCATCTTTCGATAGCCTGGTACGGTGGAGAACCGCTCCTCGCTTTTGACGTCATGTGTGAGGTTACTGAAAAAGTCAAAGCGCTTGACCTCGATTGTGAGGGCGTCGGCATTATCACCAACGGTTATCTGCTCGACAGTAAAAAAATAGCCCGTCTCAATGAGCTGAACATCAATTCAATCCAGATCACGCTCGACGGTTTGGAGCAAGCCCACAACAAGCGCCGCATGCTTGCCGGCGGTGGTTCAACCTTCCAGTGCATCATGAACAATATCGACACCCTCATGAATTCGACTTATGCGGGAGCCTGCACTATTCGGGTTAATATTGACAGGCGTAACCTGGATCAGTTCGTTCTTCTCCGTTCAGCACTACTGGAAAAGTTCAAAGGGAAAAAACTCTCCGTCTATGCCGGACAAGTCAATACCGGAGTCGGACACTCATACGACAGTGCCTGCAATCTGGACCTTCATGCATGGAAGGAGTTCACTTTAGAAGTGCTGCGGCAAAGCGGTCAGCCGACAGGGGGATTCTATCCCGGAGGAAATCTGGACAGTATCTGTGTCGCTACGACGCATAACGGTTTCGTTGTCGGTCCAGCGGGAGAGCTGTACAAGTGCTGGGAAGATGTCGGTAAGCAGGCAATGGCAGTTGGATCAATACATCAGGACACTCCTGTCACCAACCCGGAACTGCAGGCGCTCTATTGCCTCGGCACCGATGCCTACAGTGATCCTGAGTGTCTTGAGTGTGAAGTTTTGCCAATCTGTGGCGGCGGCTGCGCCAACAAAAGGTTACGGGCAAAACAGTTCAGTGAAAAAGGACTCGAATTTTGTTCGGCATACAAGGATAACCTGACCATCTACCTCGAAGCCTACATCGACTATTTCAGAAGCATGGAAATCACAAAAGCATTGCTCCGGCAAAGCGACGAAAAGCAGAACCATAAAGGCTTCCGGGTGATTTCACCGGAGAAAAACAAGATCTGAACTTTAAGCAGACGGCACTATAACGACATTATCCAACCTCACACATCGTTGTTTTATGGTGCTTGCACAAGCCTAATTCAGAACACCATAACAGATTGCCGCCTGCAGCGCCCTCTATCTGCTCAGCTTTTAACTCATTTTGTACCTGCTCAATATCAGCCCAGGAACAATGATAACCTTCTTCGTTGATGAATGCCATACGTGCATCGATGTCAGTTATGGCCAGTACACGCTCCATGAATGCTGCATCAGATTTCATTCTTGTGATAAGCTCTTTTGCCTGTTCCTGTGACATAATTAGCTCCAATGATTATAGTTAGTTGTATACAACTGTTTAATGATCACTGCACTGATGCATCCGTAACCTGAACATCTCAAGCTGTTTGGCTTCAAAAAAACCTGTTTATCCAATAACGAGGAGCATTGATAAAACGTTGATGATACAAAAGCAATTTTGGATCCATGGGGGATTTTATGAAGACCTGATTCAGATGCTTTCAGATTGAAAAAGACTCAAGGGATGAGTGGTGAGCCCCTGCTAAAACACTGTTTCCTGGTGATACAGAATTCAGAAACATGTTGACAGCAGTGAATTTTTCTTAACGGGTCGGTTGGGCTTGCCGTCCTTCGGCATCATTGATGTTCTGCAGTACGAAGCCACCGGGTGGCGTGAGTTCCTCAATCCGGGACTCTTTGAGAAAAGAGGCGAGGGAGTTGTTTCCCTCCAGATGCCGCTCGAACAATCGGGTGCGGGACTTAGGCTCATAACAGGCAAACAGGGGTTCAATACCCTTTGATTCAGGATTTCTGAAGACGGTTGCAAAACGAAGACGGTTGCGATGCTCACAGAGCTGGCGAACTGTTTCGGCATCAAGAAAGGGCATATCGCAGGCTGCGATCACCCAAGCTGCACCGGGGTTGGTCTGCCATGCGGACAAAAGCCCGCCCATGGGTCCGATTTCAAGGTAGCGATCGGTAATGAGCGGAATTCCGAAAGGAGCATATGTGTCCGCCTGCTCCCGGCGGCAGGAGACAAACACATTACTGCACCGCTTCTGAAGGAGTGCAGCGGTATGCTCCAACTGGTTTGCGGTATGATATTCGATAAGGGCTTTGTCACTCCCCATGCGTGAACTGCGGCCGCCGGCAAGCACCAGGCCAAAAAGCGGCACATCTTTTGATGAGCGCTCCAGGAGCAATGTTTCAATAAATCCGGCGATTTCATGAATGCTGTCACGCCGGTAGACCGGCATACCGAACTCTGCGTAATAACCCGGATCGTCAGGCACGATGAGGGCGGCCACACTCTTGAGCGTGCCGTTGCGGATAAGCTCAAGTATGCGGTGGTCGGAGTCTACCAGAATGAGCTTCTGCACCGGCAGCTCCTTGAGACCTTCGACAAATAGCAGGTCACTGTCAATGAATGCCTGATGCTCAAGCCGGCCTGTGCCTGAGCGATGATCGGTAATGATCGCCTGTTTTTCAGGATCGTCAATCATCACGGTTCCAGCTCCTGCTTGACGGAGAATCCAGGAATCTTTACCTTCACGGTCAATGTCAAACCGGTGGCATCCATGCTTGTAATACGCAATGGTATACTTTTCTGTAAGAGAGCGGACAAGAGCGGCCACAAGGGTTGTTTTTCCGGAGCCGGAATAACCGCAGAACGCTATTTCAAAAGGGTGAAAAAGCATGAACGTAGAGTTTCGCTGTTTTATGCCGCGGTTTTTCCGCAATTACAATGGTATCGGGATGTGAAAAAATTATCCATGCTGTCATGTTGCTACAACCCTGCCCACGGCAGCATGGTAACGGCTACCCTGGAACCTGCAGGAAGCGGTTCGCCGGACGGCCCGGCTTCAATCAGGCAGTTTGAACCCGGAAGAGAGGTAATCATATGAGATTCCACTTTCGGTGATATCCGGCAAAGCAGCCGACCCTCTTCAACCCATACGTTTCCGCAGAGAAATCGATGGCGTTTTCTGTCAGCCGGAAATGGTTCGGCAAGAACAGCCTGCACTTTTTCTGCCGTCTTTTTCCCCTGAAGAGTATTGAGCGCCGGGATGCAGTACTCCACAAAGCAAAAAAGGGCTGAAACAGGATTGCCGGGCAAAGAAAAGACCGGTGCGCCGGTTCCTGAACAGCCGAAATAGAGTGGTTTGCCGGGTTTTTGAGCGACTCCCCAGAACTTTTTCAAAACACCGAGCCGCGAAAGTTCCTCCTGAACAAAGTCGTACTCTCCGGTAGAGATACCGCCTGCGGTAATGAGCAGGTCACATTCGGCAAGTGAATGTTCAAGCACTTCACGTAAAGACTCCCGATCGTCTGGAGCATGGTGAATTCCGACAGGTTCAATGCCGACTGAGCGGCAGGCGGCCGCAAGCAGAAAGCGGTTGCAGTTATAAATCTGGGCTCCGGTAACTTTTTCGCCGGGCAGGCGCAGTTCATCGCCGACGGTCACTATCGAAACACGCGGCGTTCTCTTTACCGAAGCTGATGAAGAGCCGAAGGATGCAAGAACGGCTATTTCGGATGGGGTGAAAACGCTCCCTTTGCCGAGCAGCTTTTCACCAACGGCAACTTCTTCTCCTGCAAAGCGGATATTGGCACCGGATTCAGGCACCCTGTATATTTCAACAAAAGCAGAGCCGAAACCGCTTGTATCCTCAAACGCAAGAACCGTATCGGCCCCTTCCGGCAGCGGCGCCCCTGTCATGATCTCGGCACAACAGCCGGAAACAACCGGCATGGTTGCATGACTTCCTGCCGGTATCACCTGCGTCACATGCAGCAGTACGGGAGATTCGGCTGATGCATGTCGGATATCTTCCCATTTAAGTGCAAAACCATCCATGGCCGCATTGGTGAAACGGGGAAGGGAAAAAGAGGCCGTAATATCCCCGGCAAGAACTCTCCCCTGAAGCCGGTCTAGCGAAATATCCTCAATGCCGAGCGGCGTAATCGACTCCCTGATGAGGCTTAGCGCCTCCTTAACGGTTACCATCATTAATGACCCTCCCCTTTGATCATTGCAAAAGCATGGAAAATTGCCGGCACAAGCACTTCGAGCGCATCACTTGCCGCGCCGGTGCTTCCCGGGATGCATATTACAAGTGAACTTCCCACCATACCGGCGGCAAGCCGTGAGAGCATCGCTGTTTTGATTTTGCCCTGTCCCCAGTTAAAGAGCGCCTGCTCGATCCCCGGCAATTTCCGGGAAAACTTTGGAATCAGCGTATCTACGGTAACATCGCGAGGGCCGAGACCGGTCCCGCCCGTTGTAATGATAAGTTCAATATCACCGGAAGTCCACTCATCGATCACCGATGAGATCGTCTCCTGATTGTCTGCAATGACCCTCACCTCTTCAACCGGGCACCCGGCAGCCTCAAATCCCTCACGAAGCAATTGACCCGAACGGTCAGTTGCCCGGCCCGAGGAAACAGAATCTGACAACACCAGTATAGAAGTTTTTGGTCTGTAACCGGGATGTTCCTGTGATTTTCCTCCGGTTTTTTGTTCAAGTTTTATCGAACCGATCTCCATGGATTTATCCACCGCTTTGCACATGTCATAGATGGTCAGTGCAGCTACCGATACGGCCGTCAAAGCCTCCATCTCCACGCCGGTTGACTCCTTTGTTCTGACTGTCGCCTGGATCCCGATCCTGTCTGACTGGATGTAAAAGACAATATCGGCCCAGGAGAGATTGAGCTGATGGCATAGTGGAATAATGTGAGCGGTGCTTTTTGCGGCCATGATTCCGGCAAGTTTGGCTGCGGTTAAAACATTGCCTTTCGGCATACTGTCACTGACAAGCAGTGCCACTGTTTCCGGCTGCATGGTAATGTGACCGGAAGCTTTCGCAGTCCGAAGTGTTCCGGGCTTGCCCGAAACATCGACCATGGCGATATTTCCCTTGCTGTCGAGATGAGAAAACGACATTTTTTTACAGTTTGAAACACCGTTTACGAAAATGTCATGACCAGTTCATAGAGCGAACGGAATGGATTACCCTGTTATTAATCATATTTTCATAAAACAGGATTAATAGAAGTTACAGAGAAGTTCGGGAGGAACATGTCACAAAGAGAAAAAAAATGACGAAAATATCTCGCAAAAGTGCGTTAAAAAAATCATCCTTTCTCATAGTACAAGTTGGAATCTGAGTATAGTGTTCATTCCTGTAAAGAAACGGCTCGAATGAACAACAATAAATCAGCCCTAACCGCTCCATAACGTTATAATATTTTATAATAATATCTTATAAGCCTTTTTCGTATTCAATTGAAAAGTGCTCTCTTTCAGGATAAGGTTCACATCAACTTCATACATAAACAGAGGCATCAAAATGAAAAATGTCGGAGTATCGCTTTTAATGACCGGAATATGTTTACTGATGCTGTTCACCTCTGCATTGGGCGAGGAGCGTCGGGTTATCTCCCCGAACCCTGTAACAAACCCTCAAGTGACCTTTGTTGAGCTTGGCTCTAAAAGCTGCATACCTTGCCGATTGATGCAGCCGGTGATGCGAGCTGTTGAAAGCAGATTCGGAGCGCAGGTCAAGGTTATTTTTTATGACGTTGCAAGTTCTGAACAGCGTCGTTACGCAGATATTTACTCCATCCGGCTTATTCCGACGCAGGTTTTTTTAAATAAAACCGGCAAAGAGTTTTTCCGTCATGAGGGATTCTTCTCTGAAGCCGAGATCACCAGACTTTTGAAAAGTCAAGGCCTGAAACCGCTGAAAAACAATTAAACCATGCTCGACACTCTATTTTCAGAATTGACACTGGCGCTTGGCCAAAGTTTCTGGTTCGCCCTGGCGGCCTCATTCGTCTGGGGAATATTGAGCGTGCTTCTCAGCCCCTGCCATCTTTCAGGTATTCCTCTGGTTATCGGCTATATCAGCAGTCATGGACAGATAAAAGTAAAACGAACGATTGCCCTCTCGCTCTTCTTCGCATCCGGCAGTTTGCTGACGATTGCGATTATCGGAGCGATCACTGCCTCGCTGGGTAAAATGCTGGGCGATACCGGTGACTGGGGTACCTGGCTTGTCGCTGGTATGTTTATTATCATGGGTCTTTACCTTATGGATCTTTTACGCCTTAACTGGAATCAGACTCCATTAGCCGATGAGCAGCGTGGCGGACTTTGGGGAGCTTTTCTGTTGGGCATCATCTTCGGCGCAGGTCTTGGACCATGTACATTCGCTTTTCTTGCTCCTGTGCTTGGCGCAGTGTTCAGCATTGCTTCTGACAGCTTGCTTAAAGCGGTATTGCTTATTGCCGCATTCGGCATAGGGCATGCCGCAGTGATAGCCGTTGCCGGCAGTATGACCAATCTTGTTCAATATTACCTGGACTGGGCAGGAAAAAACCAGGCTATGGTCTATGTCAAGCGGTTTTCAGGCTTTGTGTTGTTCATCACCGGGCTGTCGTTTATCTGTTCCATTCTGTTGTAACACTCGACCGAGGCAAATGTGTGAAAATTTTTACTATGCAGATTAATTTATTAATCGTACATTTACGATGAACTATTATCAAGGAAAGCGAAGTTATGAAAAGAACGTTACTGTCGGTTGAGTACAGTGGAGAGGAGGAGATAATAGCCTCGATTGCCAAGGCTATAGGCCATCCTGTAAGGGTAAAGATATTGAGGCTGCTTGCCAGTCAGACCTGCTGCTTTACAGGTGAGCTGACGGAACTGATTCCCATGGCGCAGTCTACCATTTCACAGCACCTCAAAGCACTGCTTAATGCCGGCCTGATCAGAGGAGAAATTAACCCTCCAAAGGTCAAATATTGTATAGACAGAGAGAACTGGCTGAAAGCCTCAGCTCTTTTCGGGAAGTTTTTCATATCCGACAGGGAGTACAACTGCGAATGCGACTGACCCTTTATTTTATTAATAAAAAATCATTTACAATAAACTTATAAAACAGAACAACTATGAAAAAGGTAAAAATACTTGGCAGCGGCTGTGCAAAATGCAATCAGCTTGAAGAAGCCGTAAAGGCAGTTATTTCGGCAGCAGGCATTGATGCTTCAGTTGAAAAGATTGAAGATATCCAGCAAATCATGGCTTACAATGTCATTTCGACTCCCGCGCTTGTTGTGGACGAAAAGGTTGTCAGCAAAGGGCGGATTCCTTCTCATGAAGAGATAAGGGAACTGCTGACGGTAGCTCCGAAAGGGTGCTGCGGCAGCCACGGCTCACATGACAGCGCACAGAAAAATGGCGGCTGCTGCTGTTAACAGTACTATAGTTGGTCGTGCACTAAAGAGAAGAATCAGGCAAATCAGGATTATGTAACCAGATGGACAGCTCTCAACAACATTCCGGCAAGGCACTTCAGGTGAAAAACCTGAAATGGATTTCCGGCGTTCTTGCCGCAGCCATCCTCTGGGCGCTTTTGTACGGTAATCTGGAATGGTTTGCCGCCCTCTCTCTTCAGGTAGCGGGAATCAGCCGCGCCAACCGGTTCGGCGAGGCGCTCTACTTTTTTATTTATGAGGTGCCGAAAGTGCTGCTGCTGCTGACCGCTGTTGTGTTTCTTATGGGAGTGGTGCACACCTTTATCTCCGCCGAACGGACCAGGGCACTGCTTTCGGGGCGGCGTACCGGCGTCGGAAATGTTATGGCGGCATGCCTCGGCATTGTGACGCCCTTTTGTTCGTGCTCGGCTGTTCCGCTTTTCATCGGCTTTCTTCAGGCGGGAGTGCCGCTCGGCGTAACATTCTCATTCCTGATTTCAGCGCCGATGATCAATGAGGTTGCCCTTGCGCTTCTCTTCGGCATGTTCGGCTGGAAGGTGGCTCTGCTCTATTCTGCAATGGGTCTGGCTGTTGCCATCATTGCCGGTATGGTGATCGGAAAGCTGAAAATGGAGCGATTTCTGGAGGAGTGGGTACAGAAATTGCAGGAGAAAACGGTTTCTGCGGAAGCCGAAAACGACGCGATGAGCGTGGATCTTCGGATAAGGGAAGGGGTGCGCCATGTTCGCGAAATAGTGGGTAAAGTGTGGCTTTATATTGTGATCGGTGTCGGGCTTGGAGCGGGAATTCATGGCTATGTGCCTGAAAATTTCATGGCTTCGCTGATGGGTAAAAGCGTCTGGTGGTCGGTGCCCGTTGCCGTACTGATCGGCGTTCCCATGTACTCCAATGCTGCGGGTATTCTTCCCGTCGTGCAGGCGCTGCTCGGCAAGGGAGCTGCTCTCGGTACGGTTATGGCCTTTATGATGAGCGTTATCGCACTTTCTGCACCGGAGATGATCATCCTGCGCAAAGTGCTGAAACCCCGGCTCATTGCGGTATTTGCAGGCATTGTTGCGGCAGGACTAATGCTTGTTGGTTTTGTATTCAATCTTGTTTTATGATTATGGGGCCAGCTATTTATTCGTTCCCCCGACTTTGTCGGGGCTCATGACAATAAGACAGAGATCTGCTTATTATTTTTTTTAACAATTGTTTAGCTGACAATGAAAAAATCAGTTCTTATTCTCTGTACCGGAAACTCCTGCCGCAGCCAGATGGCCGAAGGGTTTCTTCGTTCGTTCGACACCTCACTCGAAGTCTATTCAGCCGGTACAAAACCGGCAGAAGCGGTTCATCCGCTTGCCATAAAGGTAATGCGGGAAGAATGGATCGATATCAGTTTGAACAAGCCGAAAAGTGTCGATGAGTTTCTCGAAAAAGCTTTCGACTATGTAGTCACAGTCTGTGGCGGGGCTAAAGAGTCCTGCCCGACGTTTATCGGCGAGGTGGAGCATCGGTTGCACCTGGGGTTTGATGACCCGGCTGAAGCGACAGGGACAAAAGAGGAGATACTTGCCGTTTTTCGTCGAGTCCGTGACGAGATCAATTTTGGTTTCCGGAAATTCTATAACGAAAATTTAGCCGGGAAGTAATCATGGCGACAGCAGCAAAACAGTTATCGTTTCTCGACCGCTATCTGACGCTCTGGATTTTTCTTGCAATGGGTATCGGTGTGCTCTCCGGCTGGCTCTATCCCGGTATTCCGGGGTTCTGGAACCTCTTTCAGTCGGGTACGACCAACATGCTGATAGCCGCAGGGCTGATCATCATGATGTACCCTCCTCTGGCAAAGGTAAAGTATGAGGAGCTGGGTGACGTTTTCCGCAACACGAAGGTGCTTATGCTTTCGCTTGTGCAGAACTGGATAATCGGACCGATACTGATGTTCGTGCTCGCAGTGCTCCTGCTCTCCGACATGCCGCACTACATGGCAGGTCTCATCATGATCGGTCTTGCCCGCTGCATCGCCATGGTCATTGTATGGAATGAGCTTGCCAAGGGTGATACGGAGTATGCCGCAGGACTTGTCGCTTTCAACTCGATCTTCCAGGTGCTCTTTTTCCCGCTCTATGCCTGGATATTTCTGACCGTGCTGCCGAAGTGGCTCGGCATCAGCTCCTTCACCGTCGATATATCCATAGCCGAGATCGCCGTGTCGGTGTTTATCTATCTCGGTATTCCCTTTATCACCGGCTTCCTGACCCGCTTTATTCTGCTTCGTCTGAAAGGAAAGGAGTGGTATGAGGCTGAATTCATTCCCCGAATCAGTCCGCTGACGCTTGTGGCCCTGCTCTTTACCATTGTCGTGATGTTTTCGCTGAAGGGTGAGTATATCGTTAAAATTCCCATGGATGTAGTGCGTATCGCCATTCCTCTGTTGATCTATTTCGTGATCATGTTCCTGCTGTCGTTTTACATGGGCCGCAAGGTTGGCGCCGACTACTCCAAAACCGCAACGCTCTCATTTACCGCGGCAAGCAACAATTTTGAACTCGCCATCGCGGTTGCCGTAGCGGTGTTCGGCATAAACTCAGGCGAAGCTTTTGCCGCTGTTATCGGGCCTCTGGTTGAAGTACCTGCCCTGATTGCACTGGTGAATGTATCGCTCTGGTTCAAAGGAAAATACTTTGGTGTTCCAGTTTAAATGTGTTCGGCGATATGATGGCGTTGTTGGTCCCGACTGCATCGGGAGCTGGATAATTTATTAAAAGGCATCTCTATTAATTGTCGTGAGCGGTTTGAGAGCGAGGCGGACGGAGCGCAGAAACCGGAATGTACACTGAGTACTTGAGGATTTCGAGCACCGCCCAACGAAACTATCGAATCGCGGAACAAATTAATAGAGGTGCCCTAAACTCAATAGTTTTCAGGAGGCTTAAGATGAAAGGAATTCAGGTTTTTGATCCGGCGCTCTGCTGCAGCACAGGAGTATGCGGAACTGAAGTCGATCAGGCACTGGTCAACTTTGCGGCTGATGCTGACTGGGCAAAGCAGAACGGTATCGTAATCGAGCGATTCAACCTGGCTAAAGAGCCGCTCTCTTTTGCACAACACCCGATTGTAAAATCTTTCCTTGAAGATTCGGGACAGGACGCTCTTCCGCTGATTCTTGTGGATGGTAAGATTGTTCTGGCCGGTCGGTACCCCAATCGCTCCGAACTGGCCAGGTGGGCAGAGTACGTCCCGCCAACCGAAAGCAAGTGCTGTTCAGGCAAATGCTGCGGCTGAATTTAATTGCGGTGCCCAAAAACTATGACAATGACCATGAAATTTCTTGATCATCCCCCACGCTTTCTATTCTTTACCGGAAAAGGCGGTGTGGGAAAAACGTCGATTGCCTGCGCCTCGGCGATTCAGCTCTCGGAAACCGGAAAACGTGTGCTGCTCGTCAGCACCGACCCGGCCTCCAACGTTGGTCAGGTGTTCGGTCTCGGCATCGGCAATCAGGTCACCCCCATTACGGCGGTTACCGGTCTGTTTGCTCTGGAAATCAATCCTCAGGCGGCAGCGGAGCAATACCGTGAACGCATCGTCGGGCCGGTACGCGGCATGCTGCCCGCATCAGTAATCGCAACGATTGAGGAACAGCTCTCCGGAGCCTGCACAACCGAGATTGCAGCCTTCGACGAGTTCACCTCACTCCTGACCGACCAGGCTCTTTACGCCGACTACGACCACATCATTTTCGATACGGCACCGACTGGTCACACCATCAGAATGCTGCAGCTACCCGGAGCCTGGAGCGGATTTCTTGAAGAAGCAAAAGGAGATGCATCCTGCCTCGGCCCGCTGGCAGGCCTCGAAAAGCAGCGCACACAGTATAAAGATGCCCTCGAAGCGCTCTCTGAGCGCTCGCGCACCCGCCTGATTCTGGTCTCTCGACCGCAACAGGCCGCTCTCGGCGAGGTTGCCCGAACCTGCGAAGAGCTGACTGCTATCGGTATAACACAACAGTTTCTTGTCCTGAACGGCATTATGCCCGACAACGAATCTGCACAGGATGCTCTTGCCCGGGCAATCGTCAAGCGTGAACAGTCTGCATTGGCTGCGGCGCCTGACATACTTAAACTGCTGCCGACTGATCACCTGGCACTGAAGCCATTCAATCTGGTCGGTCTTGATGCCCTTCGTCACCTTTTCACTGACCTGGTGACACAATATCCGGCTGAGGCAAACCAGCCCGTAACACTCGACGCACCTGCACTTTCGCTGCTGGTCGATGAAATAGCCGCCGATGGTCACGGCCTCATCATGTTCATGGGCAAAGGCGGTGTCGGCAAAACAACGCTGGCTTCAGCCCTCGCCGTTGAACTTGCTCATCGTGGAATACCGGTACACCTCTCCACCTCCGATCCGGCGGCTCACCTTATCGAAACGGTGACCGGTACACTGGAAAATCTTACAGTAAGCAGAATCAACCCGCAAACCGAAACCGGGCGATACCGGCGCGAGGTTCTCGAATCCAAAGGAAAGCAGCTTGACGACGAAGGCCGGGCACTGCTTGAAGAGGATTTACGTTCGCCCTGCACCGAAGAGATCGCCATCTTCCAGGCGTTCTCGCGTATCATCGCAGAAGCCGACAGGAAGTTTGTGGTGATGGACACAGCACCAACCGGCCATACGCTCCTGCTGCTCGACGCTACGGGCGCTTATCACCGGGAGTTCACCCGTCAGACGGGCAGTAATTCGCCAGAGATCGTCACACCGCTGATGCGGCTGCAGAACCGGAAACAGACAAAGGTTATAATCGTAACGCTTGCGGAAACCACACCTGTGCTGGAAGCGGCCGATCTGCAGGAAGAGTTGCGCCGGGCCGCGATTCAGCCCTGGGCATGGATCATCAACAACAGTGTGGCAGCTGCGGTGACGCACTCCCCTCTTTTGATTGAACGCGCAAAAAACGAACTGGTTGAAATAGATGCCGTGGCTCAGCGACATGCCCGCCGGTACGCTGTTGTCCCGCTGCTTGAGGAGGAACCTGCTGGTGAGAAACGGTTACGCGCGCTCATCTATCCTGATGTTCAGGAGTAAAGCGCGGATAAGTGAAATATCCCGCCACGGAGGAAAAAATGATGTTACCGCTTTGTGTTCATAAGATACTCCGGGAAATCCCTCCTCTCTCCCCAGTAGAGATGCACGTAAGAGGCAACGGTGTTGTTTTGCCGGTAGAGTGCACTTCCCGTCTTTTCGTTTCGGGCATTGGTAATGGAAGCAATGTTCTGAAGCGCTCCAGCTCTGCGGATCTGTGAATAATGGAATTCATGGCCTCGAAGCTCCCTTCCGTAACCGCCGTTCAGCGAAACTTTTCTGTAGCCGAGCGTCATCTTCACATCCTGCATGGTCGTATCGAGATCCAGAACTCCGCACATCGGGTAGCGTGAACCATCCTTCAGAGTAATTGAATTTCCCAGATACATCATCCCGCCGCACTCGGCATAGGCAAAACCGCCATTCCGGCAATATGCTGCAATACAACCGCGCATTGCGCTGTTGGCGGAGAGTTTTTCCGCATAGAGTTCAGGGTACCCCCCGGCAAGATAGAGCAGGTCAGCTTCAGGAAGCTCAGCATCATCCATCGGACTGAAAAAAACGATCTTTCCATACTCTTTGAGCACGTCAATATTCTCCCGGTAGAAAAAGTTAAAGGCCTCGTCACGAGCCACTGCGATCACCTTACTTCCGACTGAGGGTGTGAACGGTATGCCGGAGCATAAGGGAATGTCGTTCCTCACAAGCTCAAGCAGTCGATCGATGTCAACTGTTTTTTCGACATGTTCCGCCATAGCGGTAATCATGGCGTCGTAATCGTATTCTGCGGAAATATTCAGGCCGAGATGGCGCTCTCTGATCGTCATGGAGTCGCTCCGGGGAACATAGCCCAACGGTTCAACCCCTGCATCACGAGCCGCCGTTTCAAGATAACGGTAATGCGATGACGTGTTGACTCCGTTGAAGATCACCCCGACAAGGTTCAGTGCGGGATCGAAAGTACGAAAACCGTAAAGCAGGGGGGCTGCCGAATAGGCCATGCTTTTAGCGTCCACAACCATGATAACAGGAAGACCAAGCAGCCCGGCAATCTCCGCGCTGCTCCCTTCCGACTTTTCGGCCCCGTCAAAGAGCCCCATTACGCCCTCGACTATGGAAGCATCTGCACCTGCCGAATAGCGAAAAAAGAGTTCCTGAACATGCTGTTTCGATGCCATCCAGGTGTCGAGATTGATGCCTGTACAATTATTGCCTCCCCATGATGCCGCAATGGTGTGCAGCCAGGTATCGAGGTAATCCGGCCCGCACTTGAACGGTTGAACCGCAAGCCCCCGCCTGGCAAGAGCTCTCAGAAGCGCAAGCGTCAGTGTTGTTTTGCCGGATCCGCTCGATGGAGCTGCCAGAAGAAATCCTGTTTTGTATTTGTTATTTTTCACTTCTTAAAATCCTGTTTATGATATCACAGACTTCCCTGCCGTTCAACCATCCCGGCACAACGCTCACAATGCGCGAGGCCCTCACTTATGGATTATCTGACGTAACTGTTCAATTCCCTGAAGCACTCTCGGCCCCGGGCGAAGAAAAAGGCTGTTGTCGAACCGGTCATAGACCCTGCTGTTTTTAACTGCCGCAACCTGATCCCACCCATATCGGCTTTTTATTTTCCCGGAAGCGGATATGTTTTTTGCCATATACATGCAGGCAATAACCTCAGGATTTTGCCTGATCACCCATTCAGGAGAGATTTCAAAATACTCCTTCCTGACAACGTCGCCGATATTGCGCCCTCCGCCGTAAGCAATGAGTGCGGATATATAGCTCTCACTGCCGCCCGTCCAGAGCGGACTGTCCCAGATTTCAAGATAGACCCTCTTTTTGTTATTCCCTTTGTCGGCGTTTAGCCGAAAGTTCGCGAGACCGTTGCTGATGGACAGGGCAAGGCTGTCAGCTCTCTCTTCATGACCGGTCAGCCTGCCGAGCTTATGGAGTGCCGAAGGAATTTCGTCCGGTGTTTTGCAGCTTATGGTCTCCCGTCGAAAACCCCCCGTTGTCGATAGCTTGTTTCCACCATCCTGATTCGACAAATCAGCATCAATAACCAGATCGGGACGAACAGAGGCAATAACTTCAAGCGACGGACGACCGAATGCTCCCGTAACGGGTACACGTAAAGCTGCTTCAGGCAGGTTGCAGGCACTTGTTCTTCCGACCAGCTGATCGCCGGCGCCGATTGCAAAGAGCATCTCCGTTACGCTCGGTGCCAGACTGACGATCCTCAGCTTGCCCTTAGAATGTTCCGCACGGCCGACCGGCTTGCGGCTGCATCCGGAGGTGAACAGCAGAAGTCCGGATAAAACAGTAAGTATGAAAATGTTGCTTCGCAAAACGCTTTTCCTGCTTCGGATGTATCTACACATAAAGGGCATCTCTGGAAATTGTCGTGAGTGATTTGATTACGAGACGGACGGAGCGCCGAAACCGGAACGTATCCCGACTGGTCGGGACCAACGAAGTAATGGTATTGCGAAATAAAGTTATAGCGGTGGCCATGATTGCATATTCACCTGTTTTCAGTTTCAGGAACATCAACTGACAGGCGTAAATAAAGGCGGCATGTAACGGAATCGACACTGCTGCGAGGTGCTGAGCCTGGATTTTTCTGAAAAACAGAAATCCACCCAAGCGGAAATCACTTGATTACAAGACGGTTATGCTGAAAAGCCCGATAAAAAACCCGCCAAAAAATCATGCGATGAGCAATGTTCAAAGAAGTACAGCTTTGCCTCGACTATCACCCGTAGTCCGATCTTGATTGCAAATATTAACTGGCAGGTCTCCTGACTATCACGGATTCATCCCGTTTCGGCCTTCCCGCAGTTTTCCGAAGGAGGAAAACTTTGCAGTGACCTGAAACGACCATCAAAAGCTGAGCATGTGGCCATGCACAATCTTTTACGGCTTCCGTTATACAGTTGCGGGTACAGTTTACGATTTTCACGTAATTCCCTATTCTCCGGTTTTTAAACCGGCACCAGCTACGACAAAAGGGGCTGCTGTTTATGGCCGCGAGTCCCGACAAGTCAGGAAATCGCAAAACAAATAAACAGAGGCACCAGAAAAGAACAATTATGGTGTATTAGATACTGAATTCCACTCACTGAGCCAAATATTCAGACCGCATAAACTGTTATGCAAAAAAGTTTTGCCAACTCAACAGAGTTCCGGGCGACATTGATCAATCGACATAGTTCTGATTGATCAGGCAATGGAAACCTGCATTCATTTAGCTGATCAAGTTCGAAGAGCACATGCAGCCGTGTCTGCGAACCGGACTGTTACACAAAAAAATTTCCCAGACTCACATCAAACGCTCTACTTATACTTCAAGTTCTTTATAACCGACATTTTGTGTTTGCCAAAATCCCGATCCTTCTTTCTCTTTTCAGCATAGCTCATCTGATTGAACTCGGACTCTTTTGTGAGTTTCAGAAAGTTTTCAAAGTGCTCCCGGCTGATTTCGCCGGACTGCAAGGCCTCAAGCACAGCACAACCCGGTTCACCGGTATGGCTGCAATCCCGATAACGGCAGCTTGAGGAGAGGGCCTTAATGTCAGAATAACTACCCTCTATGCCGACTTCCGCGCCCAGAATGCCAAATTCACGCATACCCGGATTGTCGATAACTAGCGCACCTCCCTCAAGACGAATCAGCTCACGACGGACCGTGGTATGACGCCCTTCGCCTGTACCGCTGACAGCTCTGGTTTCCAACATCTCACGACCGATCAAATGATTGATCAGCGTACTCTTGCCAACCCCTGACGACCCAACAAAGCAATAGGTCATACCTGAGAGCAACAGCCGCTTGAGATCATCCATGCCATCACGCGTCACGTTGCTCAACGTTACTATCGGTGCAGTGATACCCGCAGAACGTATTTCCGCCAGCTGTGCAGCAAGAACAGCAGGGTCCACCAGGTCTGTCTTGGTGAGCAGAATGCAGGGCTCAGCGCCACCATCCATCACCATTACGAGATAGCGTTCCAGCCGCTTCAGATTGAAATCAAACTGGCATGACTGAACGATAACCACGAAGTCCACATTCGCCGCTATCATCTGATACCCGATAGCGTTCCCTGCCGACTTTCTGCGCAGTGAACTCCTTCGCTCCAGAAGCGTGTGAACCAACCCAATGTCGTCGTTTGAGTGCTTCTCCAGGCACACCCAGTCGCCCACGCTCGGCAGCTCATGCGGCAGGTGATGACGGTGCAGATAGCTGCCGGTCAGCTTTGCTCTGAAATGGCCTGTCTGATCCACGAGCAATAACTGATCACGATCGACAGCCGCAACGCGGGCGATGGTATCCGTTTTTGTGCATTCTGCCCTTTGCTCGAACCAGTCGTTCCAGCCCAATTCAATTAATTCACAGTGCTGATCTTTCATGTACCTCCGTTCTTCTTCTGATCTCATAACCCTGCTGCAGCCAATAACATGGCGTTGACTCGCCGGTGTGTGGTCTGGCATACCCTCACGCATGCCAGATCACACACTCCAGAATTTAAAGCAAAAGAATGTTTTCTGCGCAACAAGAGGCATATCTCCGACACGAAAATTCAGGAAAGCTCATGCTTGGAAGATTCAGCATATAATGGAGTTTGATGCGCAAGGAGTACCTCTCCGGTTTTTTTTATTTACAATTAAAATTTTACGTTACCTGTTTATATATATCATCTTAATAAAAAATTCGGGGGCTATTTCATGTAAAATGGCTCTGCACAGGATAAAGGGCACCTCTATAAATTGTTGTGAGCGATTTGAGTGTGAGGCGGACGGAGCGCAGAAACCGGAATGTACATTTAGAGCTTATTCGTAAATAAGTTGATCAGTACAGGAAAAAACGTTATCTTTCTTCCAAAGGCAACTCATTATTATGGGAGAAGATGAT
>Ga0326726_10001091_pt1 | contig 25015 bp, 20 predicted proteins | sample MHFenrmetagenome_2_FD_207603 | JGI IMG/M metagenome (GOLD analysis project Ga0326726, IMG submission 207603) | Lab enriched peat soil microbial communities from Michigan Hollow, Ithaca, NY, United States - MHF15MN | ecosystem: Environmental > Terrestrial > Soil > Wetlands > Peat | place: USA... | reverse complement strand
CCGCGACGGTCGGTACCTGCCATCCGGCCGGCAGCGTGAGCACGTTCGAGCCCGCGCCGGCGTACGGTGTCTGGTAGGTGTCGGATCGATTCCGCCGCAGTTGATCGAAGCCGAAGTTGAACCGGAACAGGCCCTGCGTGCCGACCTCGCCGCTGAGGCTGCGCGTGTCCAACCCGAGGTCGGCGCCCTTGATGCGCCACCGGAGCGCGCTGTCGGTGTCGTACGCCGCGCCGCCCCGCAGATCGAAATGGCCGATGGCGAGACCGCCCTTGTTCTGCAGCCCGTTGTACTCGCCGGCCTTGTACGCCCCGTCCGAGACGTCAGTGCCGCCGACTTCGACGGTTCTGATCGGCGCCGTGACTTCCTGAGCCGTTTGCGCCGCCGCGGTCTGCGCGCATGCCGCCAGCGCGACGGCGAACATCGCGCTCCGGCCGGCCGTCCCCCAGACCGCCTTGGTGAATCCATTCGTGTGCGTTGTCATGACTTCGTCCCCGAATGAATGGCGTCAGCGCTGGAACTTCGCGCCGGCCGGATGATTCGATCCATGGATCAAGACGTGGCAATTCAGACAGGCGCGGGCGCCCGCCTGCGCGCGTGGCGCCGCGGCGCCCGCCATCTGCTGGCCGTTGACGGTCGTGACGTTGCCGCCGATGAGATTGGCGGCGCTGTTGACCTGATTGCCGTGATCGCCGCTGTGGCAGTCCTGGCAGAGGTACGGCGCGCGCGTCTTGAGCAACGGCGCGTTGGCCGATCCGTGCGGGGTGTGGCAGTTGACGCAGCTGTCGACGACCGGCGCGTGCTCCCAGAGGAACGGCCCGCGCTTCTCGGCGTGACACTGCCAGCATGTCTCGTTGACGGTGTTCTTGACGAGCAGCGTCGGCCCGGTCGATCCGTGCGGGTTGTGGCAGTCCGAGCACGCCATCTTGGCGGTCGTGCCGAGGCCGCTGACCGCCAGAGGATGCGCCGAGATGCGCCGCGTCTGCGCGCGCTGCGCCTTGTGACAGGTGAAGCAGACGTCGGCCTGCGTCGCCTTGTTCAGCACCTTCTGATCGGGCACGTGAATCTGGTGGCAGTCGGTGCACGCCACGCCGCGCGCCTGATGCTGGCTCCCGGTCCAGTTCGCCCGCGGCAGCACTTTCGACTCGTGGCACCCGAGGCACGAGGCGTTGCGGTCGTCGGCCGCCGACTTGTTCTTCGACTTCGCCGTGAAGACGATGTCGGGCGCCTTGCCCGGCTCCTTGATGTGGGCGTCGCTCTGCCCGTGGCAGTTTTGGCAGCCGGGCGCGCGCGAGTCGGCCCTGTTGCCGTGCTTCGTCTGGTAGATGGAGAAGATCTTCTTGGGCGACGACGCGTCGTGGCACGTCGTGCACACGGCGTCCTTCTCCAGAAGTGACTTCACGGTGCCCGTCTGCGGCGCGGGCGCCCCTGAGGCGGCGGCGACGCCGCCGAGCAGGAACGCGCAGACGCCTGCCAGTCGATACAAGCGCTTCATCGTTGTTCTCCCAGGCCGGAGCCCAGTCAGAGGTTGCCGGGACATGACGCCACTATGGGCGTCCGGGATGAAACGACGATGAAAGTCCGGTGAAGGATTCTTCACCGGACTTTCATTCTGCTCTCATGCCCGCGGCGCATAGTGACTGCATGACGCGTTCGACACGCACCAGGAGGTTGGTTATGACGAAGTGGTCACGGACGATCGTCGCTGCGTTGCTGGCGACCGTGGCGGTCGCGGGACTGGTCCGCGCCGTGCGCGCCCAGCAGAAAGATGAACCGGTCGAGCCGCGCATTCTCGCCTACGACAAGGGGCCGGCGAAGATCGACGTCTCGAAGTACACGCCGGAGATGAAGACGAAGTACAAGGTCTTCGCTGAGAAGTGCGCCAAGTGCCACACGATTGCGCGCGCGATCAACTGCGAGTTCGCGCTCGAGGACGAGTGGGAGCGGTATATCAAGCGGATGATGAACAAAGCCGGTCCGTCGATCATCTCCGCGGCCGACGGCAAGCAGATCTTCGAGTTCCTCACGTACGACTCGAAGATCCGCAAGAAGGCGCTCTACGACAAGAAGATGAAGGAAGGCGGGACGCAGTAGACGCCGCGGGCGTCCTCCAGAGGAGCCTCGCATGCAACGCTACGCCTTCCCTGTGATCGTGGCCGTCGCCGTGGCCGTCGTCTGGGTGTTCGCGCTTCCGCCGGCGCCGCTGGCCCAGCCGATCGCGTTCAATCACGCCAAGCACGCAGCCGTCGGCTGCGTGCTGTGCCACCAGGGCGCCGCCACCGCCACGCGCGCCGGCATCCCACAGGCCGACACGTGCACCCGCTGTCATGCGACGGCGCCCGGCCGCGGGATCAGCGACGCCGCGTGGACCGACGTCGCGTCGGGCAAACAGATCGCGTGGCTGCGGGTCACGCGCCTGCCGGATCACGTGGCGTTCTCGCACCGGCGGCACACGAGTTCCGGACAGCTCGCCTGCGTGTCGTGCCATGGCGACATGTCGCAGCGCACGACGCCGCCGGCACGCGCGGCCGTGCGGCTCGAAATGACCACCTGCCTCTCGTGCCACAAGCGCGAAGGCGCCAGCGAAGACTGCGCAGGGTGCCACCGATGAGCGACGGTCCTTCCCGACGCGACTTCCTCGTCTACAGCGGCGCCGCCGTCGCGGGCATCACGCTCGGCGAGACCGGCCGCCGCTGGCGCGCGCGACTCGACGCGGACGCGGCCGGTTGGCGCGCGGGCGGCGTCGAGACGTCCGCCAACTCCGTCTGTCGCGAATGCGCCGCCGGCTGCGGGATCCGCGTGCGCATCGTCGACGATGTCCCGGTCAAGATCGACGGCAATCCCCTCTGTCCGATCGCGCGCGGGCGGTTGTGTGCCAAGGGGCAGGCCGCGCTCGAGTCGTACTTCGATCCGGATCGCCTCGTCGGTCCGGCGCATCGCATCGCGCGCGGCGGGCCGGCGCGATGGGAGCCGCTGCCGTGGAAGGATGCGATCGCCCTCGCGGCCGATCGCCTGAAGCGCGCCGCGGGCACCCAGGACGGAATCATCGCCGTGGCGACCGCGGACCGCGGTCCCGAGGCCGAGGCATGGACGCGTGTCTGGCGCGCGGCGGGCGCGCGCCTCGTGTGGACGCCGCGGCCGACGGCTGAAAATCTCCGTCCGCGTCTTCGCGCCCTGACCGGCGCCGACGCGGATCCGATCTTCGACGTCGAGCACGCGAGCTACGTGCTCTCGTTCGGCGCGGCGCTCGCCGACGACTGGCTCTCCGGCGTCTGGGCGCAGCGCAGCTTCGGCCGCTTCCGCCGCGGCGCGGCGTCGAGCCGCGGCCGCCTGGTGCACATCGACGGCCGTCGTTCGGCGACCGCGCGCAAGGCCGACGAGTGGCTGGCCGTCGCGCCGGATCGGCAGAGCGCGCTGGCGTACGGCGTCGCGTCGATTCTGTTCCGCGAGAACCGCATCGATCGCGATCGGCTCGCGCCCTTCGCGGGCAACCTCGCGACGTTCGAGCACCAGCTCCTGACGTACTACACGCCCGACAACGTCTCGAGCGAGACGGGCGTGCCGGTCGTCACGATCCTGCGCTTGGCGCGCGAGCTCGTGTCGACCCCGCGTCCGCTCGTGATCGTGGACGCGAGCGCGACGCCATCGCTCGTGGACGCGGTGTTCTCGCTCAACGTGCTCGTCGGCGCGCTCGATCGGCGCGGCGGGCTGTTCGGAAAGACCGACGATCCGCTGCCCGAGCGCGAGGATGCGCCGGGCGTGCTGCGCGACGTCGCCGACGGCCGCATCCATCCGAGCGCGCTGGTCTTCGCGGACAGTTCCGCGTTGCGCGTCCTCGGCGGTCCGAATCGGCCCGAGATGCTCGCCGAGCGCGTCCCGTTCGTCATCAGTCTTTCACCCTACCTCGACGAGGTCGCCGCGATCGCCGATCTGATTCTGCCGACCGACGTGCCGCTCGAGACCTGGCATGCGGTGATGCCGGCCACCGCGATGGGCGCCGAGATCGTTCCGGTCGCTGCGCCGGCGGTGAAGCGCCGGCTTGACACGCAGGACAAGGGCGCGGTGCTCTGTTCGCTGGCGACCGCGCTGGGCGGCGCCGTCGCGGAGGCGTGCTCGTGGAAGTCGTCGGAGGATCTGATTCGCACCGAGGTGAAACGTCTCGCCGGCGCGCGGCGAGGCACGCCGTTTGTTTCGTCGTACGAGACCGAATGGATGCAGCAGCTGGAATCGGGCGGCTGGTGGGCGCAGGCGGCCGAGTCCGGTGCCGCGTTCTCCGAACGCGTGCTCGCCGCCGGCGGCTGGGTCGATCCGTACTTCGACGCGAGTCAGCTGACCGAAGCGCTCCGCGTCGGCCGCGGCTTGTCGTTTCCATTGCCCGAGGCGCTGCCGGCGTCGCAACCCGCCGGCCGCGGAGCGGGTGCAGGCGCGGCGGCGGCCGGGCCGCCGGACCCGCGCTTCCCGGTCGCGCTCGTCGCGTTTCAGCCGTCGGTTGGCGCGACGTCAGGCAATGCGAATCAGCCCGCGCTGTTCGAGCTGCTGGGACAGCCGGAAAGCGTGCCGTGGTCGCTCTGGGTCGAGATCGGATCGGAGCTCGCGGAACGTCTCGACGTTCACGAGCGCGCGCGCGTGCGGCTGACGTCGGCGCACGACTCGCTCGACGTGATTGCCGTGCATGTGAACGGCATGCCGGCCGGCGTGGCGGCGCTGTCGATCGTGCCGGGCGCGCGGACGGCCGGACGGTGGTCGAAGTTGCTGGGCAAGGATCCGCGGCAGCTGTGGGGCACCGACTCGGCCGCGCGCGCGTGCGCGGTCCGGATCACGCGGATCTAACGGAGGTAGGAGATGGCGCGCTGGGGTCTCGTCATCGATCTCGATCGCTGCACCGGCTGCCAGGCGTGCGTGGTCGCCTGCAAGCACGAGAACAATCTGCCGTTCTCGACGCCGGAGACGGCTGACGCGGGCCGCATGATGACGTGGATTGGGCTCGTCAACGCCGAGCTGCCCGGCAGGCCCGGGCCGTCGGCGCTGCCGCTCATGTGCCAGCAGTGCGATCGCCCGCCGTGCACGGACGTCTGCCCGACGAGCGCGACGTATCTCAATCCCGAAGGCATCGTCGCGCAGATCTATCCGCGGTGCATCGGGTGCCGCTACTGCACCAACGCGTGCCCTTACGCCGTCAAGATTTTCAACTGGACCACGCCGGACTGGCCCGAGTCGATGGCCGCCATGCACAACCCCGACGTCTCGCAGCGGCCGAAAGGCGTCGTCGAGAAGTGCACGTTCTGCCACCACCGCCTGATCGCCGCGCGCGAGCGCGCGCGCGCCTCGGGCCGCGATCTCGCGCCGGACGATTACGTGCCGGCCTGCGCGCAGGTCTGTCCGGCCGAAGCGATGACCTTCGGCGATCTCAGCGATCCGCACAGCGATGTCGCCGCGCTCGCCGGCGGTCCGCGCGCGTTCAGGTGGATGGAAGAGCTCGGCACGCAGCCGAAGGTGATCTATCTCCGCGAAGGGGAATGAGATGAGCGAACGCCCAGGCAACAACGACAGCAACACCGCGCATGCGCCGGTGATCGACGCGATCCTCACGGTCGGGCCCTTGTTCAAGCGCTGGGTCGCCGTCCTGACCGCCGTCATCGTGTGGGCGATCATCGCGTGGACCTGGCAGCTGTACCACGGCCTCGGCGCGACGCACCTCGGGCGTCCGATCTACTGGGGTCTCTACATCACGAACTTCGTGTTCTTCATCGGCGTGTCGCACGCCGGGACCTTGATCTCGGCCATCCTGCGGATCGTGCAGGCCGAATGGCGCCGGCCGATCACGCGGATGGCCGAGGTCATTACCGTGCTCGTGCTGTTCTTCGGCGTCGGCAACGTGCTGCTCGATCTGGGGCGGCCGGACCGCGCGCTGAACGTGTTGCTGCACCCGCACCTGCGATCGCCGCTGCTGTGGGACGTGTCGAGCATCACCGTGTACCTGACCGCGTCGTCGGTGTACCTGTTCATTCCGCTCATCCCCGACATCGCGCGCATGCGCGACCTGACGACGGGATGGCGGCATCGGTTCTACACGCGGCTGGCCTTCGGCTGGACGGGCACGCCGCAGCAGTGGCACAAGCTCGAGCGCGCGATCAGCTTCATGGCGATTCTCGTCATCCCGATCGCGATCTCGGTGCACACCGTCGTGTCGTGGGTGTTCGCGATGACGATTCAGCCGATGTGGCACTCGACGATCTTCGGGCCGTACTTCGTCGTCGGCGCCATCTTCTCCGGCATCGCCGCCATCATCACGGCGATGGTCATCGTGCGGAAAGTCTACGGCCTCGAGAAGTACCTGACCGAGGAGGCGTTCAACAACCTGGGCCTGCTGCTCCTCGTGATGGCGTGCCTCTGGTTCTACTTCACGTTCGCGGAGTACCTGACGACGTGGTACGGGCACGAGCCGCGCGAGCTGGCGGTGTTCAACTCGAAGATCTCCGGCCCGTTCGCGCCGTTCTTCTGGACGATGTTCGTCTGCTGCTTCGTCGTGCCGTTCACGATTCTGGCGAATCCGCACACGCGGACGATCAAGGGGACGCTCATCGCGTCGATCTTCGTGAACATCGGGATGTGGCTCGAGCGGTTCACGATCGTCGTGCCGTCGCTGTCGAATCCGCGCGCGCCGGTGATGACGTTCGGCTACTGGCCGAGCTGGGTCGAGTGGTCGCTGATGGCGGGGTGCTTCGCCGCGTTCGCGCTGCTCTACATGGGGTTCACGAAACTGTTCCCGATCATCTCGCTCTGGGAGCTCGAGCCGGTGCCCGAGGCGCACGCGCCGGCGCCGGTACCGACACTTCAGCCGGCGGAGGCTTCATCATGACGCGCACGAACGTCGCCTGCGCCACGACATTCGCTCTCGCGGCGGCGTGCATCGTCGCACTCGCGGCCGCATCCGACGTCACCGTGCCGCTGTCGATTGAATTGCCGGACAACCCGACGGCGGGCGCGCGCGTCTTCGTCGAGAAGAACTGCGTGCGCTGCCACGGCCTCGGCGCCGACGAGGGCCGCATCGGTCCCGATCTGGGCCGCATTCATTTTCCAGGCACGGTCCTCGATCTCGCCGGCGTGTTCTGGAATCACGCGCCGGTGATGCGCGAGAAGATGCAGGACCTCAAGATCGTCCAGCCGCACCTCGAGCCGCGCGAGATGGCCGACCTCGTCGCGTTCCTGACCGCGTATCGCTACTACCTGACCGAGGTCGGGCACTCCGGCAATCCGATCGCGGGCCGCGCGGTGTTCGAGAGCAAGAGCTGCCCGCAGTGTCACGCGATGGCCGGCGCGACTACGTTCGACAAACCCGGGCCGCGTCTCGATCGCTACAAGGGCCAATATTCGGCGATCCTCCTCGCGCAGGTGATGTGGAACCACAGTCCGGAGATGGCGAGCCTCATGCGCGGGCGCGGGATGGCGTTCCCGCGGCTGACCGGTGTCGAGATGGCCGATCTGCTCGCGTACCTGCAGGCCGGCAACGTCAGCGGCAAGCTGGAGCGCGTGTATTTCGAGCCGGGGAGCCCGCGGCGCGGGAAAGAGGTGTTCGCGGCGAAGCGCTGCAGCACGTGCCACTCGATCGCCGGCGTTGGGGGAAAGGGCGGTCCGGATCTCGGCGCGCGGCCGCAGGAACTCGTGGGATCAGTTTCGGCGATCGCCGCGCTGATGTGGAATCACAGCCAGGCGATGACGGCCGAATTCGCGCGTCGTGGCTTGCCGCGCGTGACGTTCTCTGGCGGCGAAATGGCCGACATCATCGCGTATCTCTACTTCGTCAACTACGCGAACGTGCGGGCGAAGCCCGAGCATGGCGGCGTGATCTTCGTCGACAAGTGTTCACCGTGCCATACGCTCGGCGGCGGAAAGCAGGTCGGGCCGGATCTTCAGACAGAGCCGGGGCTCAACGATCCGGTGGCGATCATGTCGGCGATGTGGAATCACTCGTCGGCGATGGAGCAGGAGCTGCGCAAGCACGGGTTCCCGTGGCCGCGCCTCGAGCCTGGCGACGCCGCGGATCTCACGGCGTTCCTGCTGGCCCGGCGGGCGGCCAAGTAGCGCCACGCTACATCTTGAACCGGACCTCGAGCACGGCCGACGTCTTGAGAATGTCGCCGAAGACGTGCTGCTGCACGTCCTGATTCAGGATGTTGTTCACCTTCACCAGCGTGATCACGCGCCCCTGATCCCACTTCACGCCGAACGCGCCGCCCACGAGCGTGTACGCGTCGGAGAATCCGTGGTACGCGCTCGTCAACACGTCGCTCCAGAACGCCCGGTCCGCGTAGCTGACCGAGGCGCTGGCGAGGAGCCGCGGGCCGTCGTAGTTGACGCCGGTGTTGAAGCGGCTCGTCGGCGGCAGCGCCAGTTCCTGCGCCGGAAACGGATGCGCGTCGGCGAGGACGACGGGATCCCCCTGCCATGAGTAATTCGCGTACGCCGACACCCCTCTGGCGATCCGCGAGTCAACTGAGAGCTCGAGTCCTTTCTGGCGAATCGGGCCGAGGTTCAGGTAGGTGAACGCCGTTCGCGGCAGCAGAATCCCGCGCTGCGCCATCACGGCGAGAATCGACGCGGGCAGCGGCCAGCCCGGCGGGGGATTGGTCGCCGTGTACGGATCGAGCGACGACGCGAGCTGCGTGAAGTTGATGCTGTCGTTGAGGTCGTTGACGTAGAAGGCGACGCCGATCGAGGTGCGCTCCTGAATCGTGCCGCTGTAGGCCACTTCGTACGCCGTCAACGATTCCTCGGTCAGCGGCTGCTGAGGCGTCGATCCAATCGGCAGCTCGCTCCCCACGGCTTTGACGACGAGCGGAAACGGCTTTGCGACGGCGGGCTGGAGCGACGGCGGCAACAGCGGCGCGAGCGCGCCGAGATCCGTCGGCACGATGATGCTCGTGTCCAGATAGTTGTTGACGACCGACGGCGAGCGGAAGGCCTTGGCGAAGGAGACGCGGAATGAATGATCGCGCGTGGCCTTGATGACGGCCGCGAGCCGCGGCGAGAACACCGGATCGCTGAGATTGCCGAATTTGTCAACGCGGCCGCCGAGCGTGAAGCGCACGCGCTCCAGGAGGATCTCGTCCTGCAGGTACGCGCCCGCTTCAGTCCGGTTCTGCGCCGCCGGCGCGATGGTGAGATTGAAGTTGTTGCGCCGGATGTTGCCGCCGAACGTCCAGACCTGTCGCGCTCCCGCGGCGATCGAATCACCCGCCTCGATGTCGTAGGTCTGCGTCTTGAAGTTGAGCTGCAGCGGCCTGGCGGTCGCCGGATCGGTGAGCAACAGGTTCGGCGCCTCGGAGTTGGTGAAGTTGGTGAAGAAGTTCACCTTCAGCGCCGCCTTGCTGTAGTTCACCTTCGTGTAGCCCATGTAGGAGCCGGGCTGGATGTCGAAGGGGCCGATCCCGGTGTAGATGATGCCTCGCGTGCCGGCAACGCCGCCTTCATACGTCACGCGTCCGCCGCCGGTCACCTCCTGGTCAACGCGCACGTCGAACTTGGGCTGGCTCGTGCCGACGTTCACGAACGACGTGCCGGGCGCGCCCGTGCTGCTGTCGGCGGGATAGAACGCGCCGCCGACCTTCGCGGTCGGATCGCGCGGATCGGCGATCACGGGGATTTGGCCGACCGGACGCGGAAACGGATCGGAGTTGAAGTAGCCGGCCGACACACGGTACGACCAGACGTCGTTCGGCGCGTCGGCGTAGGTCCCGTTCGCGTTGAAGAGGTTGCCGATGCCCTGGCCCGCCGTCGATCCGGCGTTGCGGTTCACGAGGCCGCCGCTGAGCGTGACCTCCGATCCTCTCGCCTCGCGCGGCGACTTCGTGATGATGTTCACCACGCCGGTCATCGCGTTGGCGCCCCACACGGCGGACGCCGGTCCGCGAATGACCTCGATCTGTTTGATGTCCGACAGATTGGTCGGCACGAAATCCCACAGCACGATGCCGAAGAAATCCAGGTAGATCGATCGTCCGTCGAGGAGCACGAGCTGTGAGTTCGACAGCGTGCCCGTCGCCTGACGGCTGGTGAGGTTCACGTCGCGCGCCGAGAGCTGGATGACGTTCAGGCCGGGCACCGCGCGCAGCAGGTCGCCGTAGCTCAGCGCCGGCGTGCTGGCCAGCACGTCGCCGGACACGACGCTCATGCTGACGGGCGAGTCGATCAGGCGGCTTTCCACCTTCGACGCCGAGACGACGACCGTTTCGTCGACGCGCGCGATCTTGAGGGTGATCGGCGGCACGACGGTGTTCGCGGCGCCGACGGCGATGTTGTCCACCGCGCCCGGCGCGAAGCCGGAAAGCGTCACCGTGATCTGATATGTACCGTTGGGGAGATTGCGAAAGGCGTAATCGCCGGTCGGTCCGGTCGTGGTGAAGTGTCCCTGCGCGCCGGTCAACTGCACGCTCGCGCCGGGAACCGTTGCGCCTGATTCGTCAACCACGGTGCCCGAGATGCTCGCCGTCTGCGCGTACACCGTTCCGCTGAGCACCAGAACACACGCCCACGCGGCCAACATGCGGATGTTCATGCGCGCCTCCCTGGAGAAGATGCCAGTGGCCACGTTACACCCGCTTCGCGCGTGCGCATCGCCGCGCCCGAAACTTTGGAATCAGAGAGAACGGCGCCGTTTCATCTGAATGTATGGACGACCGCATCGCCCGCATGTACGCGCATGCCGGCGACGCGGATTCGGCGATTGGCTGGCTGGAAACGGCCTACGACAACCGCGAATCGCCGCTGGCGCGCGTCGGAGTGTTCTGGGATTGGCAGGATCTGCACGGCGACCCGCGCTTCCAGAGCCTGCTGCGGCGCCTCGATCTTCCCCAGCAGCGCGCCTCGAGGCCGCTCACGTGATCGCGGGGAACACGCGGTCGAAATTTCCGCCGAAGATCAAGTCGACGACGTCCGTGCCGGCGCCGATGCCGGCAAGCGCGCGCGTCTGTTGCTCGTGGACGTCTTTCACCCAGCCGCGCGGGAAGAACGACGAGTCAGTCCCGAAGAGAAGCCGATCGGGACCGGCAACCGCGAGCGCCTGGCGGAACACGTCGCTCAGCGTGAGGCCGGGCTGATATTTGATCCAGCCGTTCGAGCTGGATGTGTCGAACAGGACGTTCGGACACAGGTCCGCAACCATCAGTGCCTCGCGGAACATGCCCGCGCCGAAATGCGGCACGATGAACGGCACGCGAGGGTACGCGAGCGCGACGCCGTGCAGATCGAGCGGATTGCTGAACCGCATGTCGAATGGGCTCGGCAGGCCGAGCTTCCTGCGGACGCCCACCGACAGCACGCCGCAGTGGACGAGCACCGCCGTGCCTGGCCGCGCGGCGGCGACGTCGATCACGCGACGGGCGCGCTCGTCGTGCAGCGAGTACCGATGCATGGCGGGGTAGAGGCAGATCGCGCGCAGGCCGTCGCTGTCGATCGCGTACGCGGTGGAGACGGGCGCCGCAGGCTGCGTCGGATCGACCATGAAGAAGCCGACGAACCGGTTGCGGTGGCGGCGCAGCGCGGCTCCGACCGATGCCGCGTCGCCCGGCATGCTCGCAATCAGCGCCGCGCGCGACACGCCCGCGCGATCCAGCTCGGCGACCCAGCGATCTGCGAGCGCTTCAGCGGTCCCGGGCGCGTCCCACCCGAGCGCCGCCAGCGCTGCGTCACCGCCGAGCGCGCCAAAGAAAGGAGCGGAAAAGAAGTGACAGTGGGTGTCGTTCAACATAGGAATCCAAGAGCGCTATCACGAAGAACGAAGAGCACGAAGGTCACGAAGCGGTTGTGTACACATCACGCGCATCACACACTTCGTGATCTCCGTGTCCTTCGTGTCTTCGTGATGTTCGGGCTTTCGTATCAGGAAATCTCGCTCGTGATCGCCTTGGCGACGTCCTGCGTCGTGGACGTGCCGCCGAGGTCGGGCGTGCGGACTGTGCCGCCGGCGACGACGCGCTCGATGGCGCCGAGCACCTTGTCGTGGAGATCTTTCCGTCCGAGATGCTCGAGCATCAGCGCACCGGCCCAGGTCGCGCCGATCGGGTTGGCGATGCCTTTGCCCGCGATATCCGGCGCGGACCCGTGGATCGGTTCGAACATCGACGGGTGCGTCCGCCCGGGGTTGATGTTCGCGCCTGGCGCGATGCCGAGGCTGCCCGAGATCGCCGATCCGATGTCGGTCAGGATGTCGCCGAACAGATTCGACGTCACCATCACGTCCAGGGACTGCGGATGCGTGATCATCCGGGCGGCCAGCGCGTCGACGTGGTACTTCCGGTACTCGACGCCCGGGTAGTCCTTGCGCACGATCTCCGCGATCTCGTCCCACATCACCATCGAATGGGTGAGCGCATTGGACTTCGTCGCGCTGGCAATCATCTTGCGCGGCCGCTTCGACGCGATCTCGAATCCATACCGCAGGATGCGTTCGATGCCGACGCGCGTGAAGACGCCGACCTGCTGCGCGACTTCATGCGGCGTTCCGCGATGAATACGGCCGCCGACGCCCGAATACTCGCCCTCGGAATTCTCGCGCACGCAGATCATGTCGATCTCCGCCGCTGTGCGATTCCCCAGCGGCGACGTCAGCCCGGGCAGCAGTCGCATCGGCCGCAGGTTGACGTACTGATCGAACTTCTGGCGGATGGCGAGGATGAGTCCGGCGGATACGACGTCCGACACGCCGGGGAAGCCGAGCGCCCCGAGGTAGATTGCGTCGAACGTCGCGAGCTGCTCGAAGCCGTCCTCGTCCATCATCCGGCCGTGCTTCGAGTAGAACTCGCAGCCCCACGGGAGTTCCGTGAACGCGAGCGACGTATCCGTGCCGCGCGTCACGGCCTCGAGCGCGGCGACGCCGGCGGGAATCACTTCTTTGCCGATGCCGTCACCGGCGATGACAGCGATACGAAAACTTGGCATAAGAGAAACTTAAAACAGAAAAGTGAAAAGAGAAAAGTGAAAGTGAAAAGTTGAGAGGGAGACTCTAGCGCAGATCCCGAATTGCGGGGTAATCAGGAATGCTCTTCGCCTGCGTGGCCGCGCGGACGATCGCCTGCGCGATGACCGTGGACGCGAGCGCGCCGATGCGCGTGACGTCCGCGTCGCCGGCCCTCCCGCCGGTCGCGAGCGCGAAGATCGTGTCGCCGTCGCCCATCGTGTGGCTCGGATAGATCGCACGCGCAAAGCCGTCGTGCGCCATTTCGGCCACTTTGGTCGCCTGCGTCTTCGTCAGCGTCGCGTTCGTCGCGACGACGCCGAGCGTCGTGTTTTCGCCGGGCCGGGGCTGCTGCAGCGTCGCGCCCGTCGTCATGAGGACGCGCGCATCGGCGAGCCGCTTCCCGTCTGCGGTCCGCGTGCCCGCAACGACTTTTCCGGTCGCCGGATCGATCACGTCGCCGGCGGCGTTCACGGCGACGAGGGCCGCGACGATCAATCCGTCCGGCATCTGAATCGCCGCGCTGCCGATGCCCGCTTTCATCGCGCGTCCGCGCCCGCCGATCTTTCCGATCGTCGCGCCCGCGCCGGCGCCGACGTTGCCTTCGGCGACCGGACCCGTCGTCGCGGCTTTGGCGGCTTCGTAGCCGCACTCGGCGGTCGGGCGGATCTTCGAGTTGCCGCCGACGTTGAGGTCGATGAGGCTCGCGGCCGGCACGATCGGCACGTTGATGTTGCCGAAGGCCTTGAAGCCGATGTTCTTCTCGTCCAGGTACCGCATGATGCCGCTGCGCGCGTCCAGCCCGAACGCGCTGCCGCCGGACAGCGAGATCGCGAACACCTGTTGCACAAGATTGATCGGCTTCAGCAGATCCGTTTCCGCCGTCGCCGGCGCCGAGCCGCGCACGTCGAATCCCGCGGTGACGCCCGCTTCAGCCAGGATCGCCGTGCATCCGGTCGGCCGTTCGGTCAGCGTGTGATGACCGACCTTGATGCCGGGGACCGCCGTCAGCGTCGCGTTCAGGTCGGTCGCGCCAGGCGCGAGCGCGATGGGCGGCATTCGTCCGCGCTGCGCGCTCGCCACGATGGCCAGGACGGCGACGGCGGCGAACAAGGTGAAGGTGCGGACGGACATATATATAAGGTTGCGCCTGTCGCTCGGCTAAAGCCTCGCGCTACGAGTCATGGGCTATTGTAGGCCCAACGCATGCACCCCATCGACCGCATCGTCTCCGAGATCGATCGCGCGACTGACGAGATCGTCGAGTTCACGCAGGATCTCGTGCGAATCCCGACGGTCAATCCGCCCGGCGACGAGTACGCGCGGTGCGCAGAATTCCTCGGCGGTCGCCTGACGCGCGGCGGCTTCGAGATCGAATACATCGCGGCTGATGGCCGGCCCGAACACACCCGTGAGCATCCGCGCGTGAACGTTGTCGGATCGCGACGCGGCGCCGGCACTGGGCCGGTTGTGCACCTGAACGGACATATGGATGTTGTGCCGCCGGGCGACGGCTGGACCGTCGATCCCTTCGGCGGCGTCGTCCGCGACGGCCGGATGTACGGCCGCGGCGTCTGCGACATGAAAGCCGGCATCGCGGCCGCGATCTTTGCCGCCGAGGCGATCGCGCGGGCGGGCGTTGGGCTGCCAGGCACGATCGAGATCAGCGGGACCGTCGACGAGGAGAGCGGCGGCTTTGCGGGCGTCGCGCACCTGGCGCGGATCGGGCGGATTGCGAAGAGCCGTACGGACTATGTGATCATTCCCGAGCCGCTCAACGTCGATCGCATCTGCGTCGGCCACCGCGGCGTGTACTGGTTCGAGCTGACGACGCGCGGGCGCATTGCGCACGGGAGCATGCCGTTTCTCGGTGTCAGCGCGATCGACGGGATGACGCGCGTGCTCGACGCGATCAGGCGCGATCTCGAACCGGCGCTGGCGAAGCGCGTCACGGCGATGCCCGTCGTGCCGGCCGCGGCCCGTCACGCGACGATCAACGTCAACGCGATTGAAGGCGGCCAGTCAATCGACGGGATCCAGACGCCGTGCGTCGCGGACCGCTGTCGCGCGGTGTTCGATCGCCGGTTTCTCATCGAAGAGGGTTTCGCGGACGCCAAGGACGAGATCACTGGGCTGGTCACGCGCGTGCTGGCGGAGATGCCCGGCGTCGAGCACGACGTGCGCGACCTCCTGGTTGTCGAACCCGTGCGGACGCCGGACGGCTCACCGCTGGTCGGCGCGCTCGACGCGGCGATCGGGCGCGTGCTCGGGAAGCGGGCGACGCTCGTTGCCAGCCCCGGGACCTACGATCACAAGCACGTGACGCGCATCGCCGGCATCCAGGACTGCGTCGCGTACGGCCCCGGTGAGCTCGAGCTGGCGCATCAACCGGACGAATCGTGCCGCATCTCCGATCTCGTCAACGCGACGAAGGTGATCGCGCTGGCGACGCTCGACCTGATGGGCGTCGGGCGATAAACTGAAGCGCTGAAGACGGCCACCTATGAAAAGAATCACTTTATTGCTCGTTCTTACCACCGCCGCGTGTTCGGGCTCGGGCGGCATCGGCGCCGTGTCGTGCGGTATGTCGGCGCCCGCGTCTGCACCGATGGCGGCGCTGCAGCCGACGCTCGGCCAGCTGCCATCGCCGGACATGGACGCGCTGCTCGAGCACGTCAAGAAACTCTCGTCCGATGAGTTCGAAGGCCGCGCGCCAGGGACGAAGGGCGAAGAGCTGTCGGTCAACTATCTGATCGACGAGTTCAAGAAGGTCGGGTTGAAGCCCGGCAACACGGACGGCACCTACGTCCAGAAGGTGCCGCTCGTCGGTATCACGCCCACGCCGGCGCCTCTCATCTTCAAGAAGGGAATCGCGACCTCCGGGGTGGGGGCCCCGGATAAGACGACGTCGTTGAAATGGAAAGACGACTTCGTCGCGTGGACCAAGCACGTGGCGCCGTCGGCCAGCCTCGAGAATTCCGAGCTGGTGTTCGTCGGGTACGGCGTCGTCGCGCCCGAGTTCAACTGGGACGACTACAAGGGCGTAGACGTGAAGGGCAAGACGATCGTCATGCTCGTCAACGATCCGCCCGTGGCGGATCCCGCGAAGCCGGACGAACTCGATGCGAAGACGTTCGGCGGCAAGGCGATGACGTACTACGGCCGCTGGACCTACAAGTACGAGATCGCCGCGCAGAAGGGCGCCGCCGGCGCGCTGATCATCCACGAGACGGTTCCCGCCGGCTACGGCTTCAACGTCGTCCAGGGCAAGACGGGCGAGCAATTCGACCTTGTCACGCCCGACAAGAACATGAGTCGTGCGGCGATCGAAGGCTGGATCTCGCTCGAGCAAGGCAAGAAGTTGCTGCAAGCGGCGGGGCAGGACTTCGACAAGCTGAAGGCGCTCGCGGCGACACGCGACTTCAAGCCGGTCCCGCTCGGCGCGACGGCGTCGATGACGATCAAGAACACGCTGCGCACGATCGATTCGAAGAACGTGATCGCGAAGCTCGAGGGCTCGGACCCGAAAGGCAAGGACGAGTTCATCGTCTACACCGCGCACTGGGATCATTTCGGCAAGGGGCCGGAAGGGATCTTCCACGGCGCGGAGGACGATGGCATCGGGTGCGCGGCGCTGATCGAGATGGCCAGGGCGTACACGAAGCTGCCGTCGCCGCCGAAGCGTTCGATTCTCTTCCTCGCGGTGACTTCTGAAGAGCAGGGCCTGCTCGGGTCGCAGTACTACGCCGTCACGCCGATCCATCCGATGGCGAAGACGCTCGCCGATCTGAACATGGACAGCTGGAACGTTCACGGGCGGACGAAGGACATGACGCTCACCGGCTTCGGCGCGTCAGAGCTCGACGATTACGCGCAGACGGCCGCCGCGGAACAGGGCCGCGTCGTGCACGGAGATGCGGAGCCCGAGAAGGGGTTTTACTACCGCTCGGATCATTTCAACTTCGCGAAGGAAGGCGTGCCCGCGCTCGATCCGGGCGCCGGCGTCGACTACATCGGGAAGCCGGCGGAATACGCACAGAAGACGCGAGACGACTGGACCGCGAACCGGTATCACACGCCGAAAGACGTCGTGATGCCGGACTGGGACCTCACCGGGACGCGCGAGGATCTGAAGGTGCTGTTCGCCGTCGGCTACCGTGTCGCGCAGGCGGACAAGTATCCCGAGTGGAAGCCCGGCAACGAGTTCAAAGCCAAACGCGAAGCGATGTTGAAGAAGTGAACCACAAAGAACACGAAGGTCACAAGGAAGAGAATCAGCGATGGCAATAGAAGCAGCGTCGAAGTCCATGACCGGTGAGGAAATGATCGCGCTCTCGAAGAAGCACACGCTCTTCGAGTGGTCCGCGCAATCGAAGGTCGATCCGATTCCGGTCGCGCGCGCGAAGGGGATCTATTTCTGGACGCCCGAAGGCAAGCGCTTCATCGATTTCAACAGTCAGCTGATGTGCGTCAACATCGGCCATGGCGACGAACGGGTGATACGCGCGATCCACGAGCAGGCATCCGTGCTCGCCTACGCGAACCCGTTCATGGCCACCGAACCGCGCGCGCGCTTGGGCGCGAAGCTCGCCGAGATCACGCCAGGCGACATCGACGTCTTCTTCTTCACCAACGGCGGCGCCGAAGCGAACGAGAACGCCATCAAGCTCGCGCGGATGGCGACGGGCCGCCACAAAATCCTCGCGCGCTACCGGTCGTATCACGGCGCGACGGCCGGCAGCATCACGCTGACCGGCGATCCGCGCCGATGGGCGGCCGAACCCGGCATCCCCGGCGTGGTCCACGTCCTCGATCCGTACCACGGCATCGAACGAGGATGGGATTCCGCGGACCAGTCGCTCGCGATGATCGACGAAGTGATTCAGCTCGAGGGCCCGCAGACGATCGCGGCGTTCATCCTCGAAACCGTGACAGGGACCAACGGCGTGCTCGTGCCGCCGGACGGCTACATGCAGGGCGTGCGCGCTCTCTGCGACAAGTACGGAATCCTGATGATCTGCGACGAGGTGATGGCCGGCTTCGGCCGCACCGGCGAGTGGTTCGCGATCGATCACTGGAAAGTCGTGCCCGACATCATCACGATGGCGAAGGGCCTGACGGCCGCGTACGTGCAGCTCGGCGCGGTCGGGATGCGACGCGCGATCGCCGACAAGTTCACGGACAAGGTGTTCTACGGCGGCCTCACGTACAACAGCCATCCGCTCGCGTGCGCCGCCGCGTTAGCGACGATCAAGGTCTACGAAGACGACAAACTGATCGACAACGCGAAGAAGATGGGCGCGCTGATGGCCGATCTGATGACCGACCTCGAACTGCGCCATCCCTCCATCGGCGCGGCGCGGTCAATCGGATTGTTCGGCCTCGTCGAGCTGATCGGCAATCGCGCGAAGAAGACGCCGCTCGCCCCGTTCAACGGCACGTCCGAGCCGATGCAGGCGCTCGCGAAGTTCTTCAGGCAGGAAGGGCTCTACACGTTCGTCCGCTGGAACACGTTCTTCACGAACCCGCCGCTGTGCATCACGGAAGCGGAACTACGCGAAGCGTTCGCCATCATCGACCGCGGTCTGGAAATTACGGATAGGGCTGTCAGTTGAAAATTACTTGCCCGGGCGCCACGGTTTCTTGTTGAGATCGCGCGCGAGCAGCAGCTTGAACGTCAGCCGATCGGTCGCGTCGGTGAGGCCGATGCCGATGCCGGCCTCGACGTCGATCGATCCAAACGTGTGGTTGACGACGCCGAACAACTGATGCACCTGCTCGCCGCCCGAGGCGGGATTCGCAAACGTTCCGTAGTCCGCGTACTCCTCGGCGGCCAGCGCCCAGCCCGATTCGAAGTTGTAGGCGATGCGCGTCGCCGGGACAAAATTCAGATTCTTCAACCCGTCGTACGACGTGTCGAAAATCGGATTGATGATGATGTCCCACGGTTTCAGGTGCCATCCGATGATCGGCCGGACTTCCGACGTGAAGCGCTTTTCGTCCCACCGCGTGGCGTTGAAGCTGAACTCGAAGTTCGCGCCGTAGAAGAACTTCCGATCGTCCGCTTTCGGCACGGCGAACAACAGACGCAGCTTGGTGCCGTCGATGCCCCACCCTTGATTCTTGTCGTGCGTGTACAGCGGAAGATACAGGCCGGCCTCGAACCATTCGGTCACGCCGTACGCCCACTCGGTAACGCCGTTGAACGACTGATCGGCGACGACCGCGCCGGGAAACGCGCTCGTGTCGATGCCCCGCGGCGTAAAGTTGTTGTGCCACGTCAGATTGAACACGCCGGGCGCCGCGAGGCCGCCGTCGTACACCTGAATCTCGTCGGTCTGCGCCGACGCGTGGCGCGCCGTCGCCATCAGCAGTGCACACACGAAAACAAAAACGACGACAGCACGTCTATGCATAAGAAATTGGGATTGTAACCCAGAGCTACACTTCCTCGGAGAAGGGACCGACATGACGACGATGCACGAGGTGGACTACAAGATCTTCGGCGATGACATGCAGTACGTCGAAGTCGAGCTGGACCCAAACGAAGCGACGGTCGCCGAGGCCGGCGGCATGTTCTACATGGACGACGGCATCGAAATGGAGACGATCTTCGGCGATGGCTCCCAGCAGCGCGGCGGATTGATGGACGCGCTTCTCAGTGCCGGTAAGCGCGTGCTGATTGGCGAGTCGCTCTTCATGACCGTGTTCGCCAACCGCACGAATCAGAAACGCAGGGTGGCGTTCGCCGCTCCGTACCCGGGGAAGATCGTGGCCGTGAACCTCTCGGAAATCGGCGGCGAGTTAATCGCACAGAAGGACTCGTTTCTCGTCGCGGCGAAGGGCGTCAGCATCGGCATCGCGTTCCAGAAGCGCCTGGGCGTCGGCCTGTTCGGCGGGGAAGGCTTCATTATGGAGCGGCTGCAGGGCGACGGCCTCGCCTTCGTCCACGCCGGCGGCACGCTGCTCGAGCGTACGCTCGCGCCCGGCGAAATCGTCCGCGTCGACACCGGCTGCATCGTCGCGTTCGCACCGACGGTCAACTACGACATCGAGATGATCGGCAACGTGAAGTCCGCGCTCTTCGGCGGAGAGGGACTGTTTTTCGCGACGCTGCAGGGGCCGGGCCGCGTGTGGCTGCAGTCGCTTCCGCTGAGCCGTCTGGCGAACCGGATCATCGCCGCGGCGCCCAGAGCCGGTGGCCGGCGTCGTGAAGAAGGATCGATCCTGGGCGGGCTGGGCGACCTGCTCGACGGCGACAACCGCTGACGGACTATTCGATGAGCGTCAACGCAGACCCTTCCGGATCTGCGTGAGAATCTCGTAGTAGTGCCACGCTGCAGGCGCGTCGGGCTCCTCGTAATGGTCGGGCTTGAGAACGAGGTCGCCCGTTGCGAGCAGCACGCGCCGGACGTCCGGGTTCTGCTTCACCTTCTCGCGGGTCGCCTCGACGATCAGCCGATAGTGCTCGCCCGGAACCGCGGGCCGGTAGTCGATTCTCCGCCCCTCGAACGTCACCCACCCGATCCTCATCCGCGTCATGTTCTCTTCCGCCAGCGTTCCCGCCTCTTTTGCGTCGAAGCTGACCATCTGCGCGACCTGGGCTCGCGTGAATTTCCACTGGAGGCCGCGGTACGTCGCGCGCGGATCGTCCTCGCCTTCGGGATACAGCATCATCTGCCAGAACCCTTCGAGGCTGGCGTAGCGCTGACCGCGATAGGTGAACGGCGTCGCGGCGAAGTTGGAGAGCAGACCCAGCTCGTTGCGCTTCGAAAGGATGACCTCGCCGGGCTTCACTTCCTGCGGCAGGATCTCCCAGGCCGGCGCGCCTTCCTTCGGCGCCGGAGTCCACCAGTGCGCCGGGTACTGCTGGCCTGCCAGCAGGCCCGCAAGGACGCTCAGAAGAACGAGCGCGCGATTCATCGGGCAGACAGTATCATCGGTCCCCGACGTGACCGTCATCGTTTCGCTGCTCGCCCTCGGGTTCCTGATGCTGGTCGCGTACCGCGGCTACAGCGTCATCCTGTTCGCGCCCGTGGCTGCGCTCGGCGCCGTCGTCCTGACGATGCCCGGCGCTGTGCTGCCGGCGTACAGCGCCCTGTTCATGGAGAACATGGCGACGTTCATCAGGAACTACTTTCCCGTCTTCATGCTCGGCGCGATCTTCGGCAAGGTGATCGAGCTGTCCGGGTTCGCCAAAGCGCTGGCCGCCGGCATCAGCCGCGTCGCCGGCAGCGGCCAGGCGATGCTCGGCGTCGTCGTGATTTGCGCGTTGATGGTCTACGGCGGCGTGTCGGTCTTCGTGGTCGGCTTCGCGGTCTATCCGTTCGCGGCCGAGCTCTTTCGCGCGGCGCGCATCCCCAAGCGCCTGATCCCGGCGACGATGGCGCTGGGGTCGTTCACGTTCGCGATGGACGCGCTGCCGGGCAGCCCGCAGATCCAGAACATCATCCCGACGACGTTCTTCGGCACGACGACGATGGCCGCGCCAATCCTGGGACCGATCGGCGGCGCCGCGATCTTCGCCGTCGGCATGGCGTATCTCGAGTGGCGCCGGCGATCTGCGGCCGCTGAAAACGAAGGCTACGGACTCGTGCACATCAACGAGCCCGAGCCCGTCGACGCGCACGCGCTCGCGTCGCCGCTCCTCGCGTGCCTGCCGCTCGCCGTCGTTGCCGTCGCCAACATCGCGTTCACGCTGTTCATCCCGCGCTGGTACGGCGCGACCGCCACACTGGCGCTGACGCCCGCCGCGAAGCCGCTCCTGCTGGACGTCTCGCGACAGGTCGGGATCTGGGCCGTCGAAGCCGCGCTCGTGCTGGGCATCGCGACGGTCGCGATCTTCGCGTGGACGCGCGTGGCAGCGACGTTCGTCAAAGGCACGCACACGGCGATCACCGGCTGCCTGCTGGCGTCGGTCAACACGGCGTCTGAATTCGGGTTCGGCGCGGTGATGGCGGCGCTGCCGGGCTTCGTCGCGATTCAGTCGGCGCTGCAGACGATCTCGAATCCACTCGTGAACGAAGCCGTCACGGTCACGGCGCTCGCCGGAATGACGGGGTCGGCATCGGGCGGGCTGAGCATCGCGCTCGCGGCCATGGCCGATCAGTTCAAGGCATCGGCGCTCGCCGCGCACATCCCGCTGGAGGTGCTGCACCGCGTGGCCGCGATGGCCGCCGGCGGCATGGACACGCTGCCGCACAACGGCGCGATCATCACGCTGCTGGCGATCACGGGCTTGTCGCATCGCCAGTCGTACCCCGATATTTTCGCGATTACCTGCATCAAGACCAGCGCGGTGTTCGTGGTGATCGCCGTGTATTACTTGACCGGAATCGTCTAGAGTCTGGGGGCTAGAGGCTGGGGGCTGGGGGCTGGGAAGGCATTCCCAATCTGAAATCTGAATTCTGAATTCTGAAATTCAGGAGGCTGTCATGATCCGCACGCGGTCGCTCGTCGTCATCGCCTTTCTTGCGTCGTTGGCGCGACCGCAGGCTCAGGATAATCCTCAAGCGACGTCGGGGAGCTGGCGGCCGACCATCGTCGCGCAGCATGGCATGGTCGCGGCGGGGCATCCGCTCGCGGCGGAAGCCGGCATGCGGATCCTCAAAGCCGGCGGCAACGCGATCGACGCGGCGATCGCGACGTGGGCCGTGCAGGGCGAAGTCGAGCCGGGCATGACCGGCCTCGGCGCCGACATGTTCATCCTTTATTACGACGCGAAGAGCGGCGAGGTGAAGTTCATCAACGGCACCGCGTGGGCGCCGCAGGCCGCGACGATCGACTTCTACAAATCCAAGGGCGGGATTCCGGACGAGGGGCCGCTCTCGAGCTCGATCCCGGGCGCGGTCGGTGGCGCGGCGTACGCCGTGAAGACGTACGGGACGAAACCGCTGACCGAGATCCTCGCACCGGCGATTGAAATTGCTGACGGCGGCTTCCCGGTCAGCGAAGCGCTCGCCGGCGGCATTCGCAGCGCGCGCGCCAAGCTGGCGAAGTTCCCGTCCTCGACGAAGATCTATTTCCGCGACGGCCAGCCGCTGCAGATGGGCGACGTCATCAAGAACCCCGACCTCGCCGCCACGCTTCGCGCGATCGCGGCGAAGGGCGCGGATCCGTTCTATCGCGGCGACATCGCGAAGAACACGGTCGCGTTTTTCAAGGCCAACGGCGGCATCTTCTCCGAGTCCGACCTCGCCGACTACCAGCCCTTCGAGGACGCGCCGGTCCACGTGAACTATCGCGGCACGGACGTCTACGAGTGCCCGCCGAACTCGCAGGGTTTCGTGATGCTCGAGGCGTTGAACATCCTCGAGGGCTACGACCTCAAGGCGATGGGGCGTAACAGCGTCCCGTACCTCCACGCGGTCACTGAAGCGCTGAAGCTGTCGTTCGCCGATCGCAACGCGTACGTCGGCGATCCGAAGTTCGTGCCGAACATCCCGATGGCACAACTGCTGTCGAAGGAATATGCGGCGGCACGACGGACGCAGATCGATCCGAACCGCGCGATCGTCGGCGAGCCGGCGCCCGGCGATCCCCGCCGCATGCGCGCGACGACGGCCGGTAGCCGGCAGGCGTACGCGTCGCCGCTGGCGACCCCTACCGACGTCCGCGCGTTCGATCCGGACGAGATCCTGAATCTCACGACGTATCTCGCCGTCGTGGACAAGGATCACAACATGGTCTCGATCACCTCGAGCCTGCTCAGCGGCTTCGGCAGCGGCGTCGTCGTCGAGAAGGGCGGCTTCGTGATGAACGACCGCATGCGCTACTTCTATCTCGATCCGAAGGACGTCAACGCGCTCGCGCCGCGCAAGCGCGTGCGGCAGACGATCAACCCGGCGATGGCGCTGAGGAACGGCAAGCCGTGGATCGCGTTCGGCACGCCGGGCTCGGACACGCAGCCGCAGACGCAGCTGCAGTTCTTCCTCAACGTCGCCGAGTTCGGGATGAACGTGCAGGAGGCCCTCGAGCAGCCCACGGTGATTAGCAACAGCTTCCGCGATTCGTATCAGCCGCACGACGTGAAGGGCAAGTTGCTGACGCCGGCCGTGCTGGCGCAATCGGTGAAGGACGGACTCGCATCGAAGGGACATCAGCTCGACATCAGAAACGTCAAGGGCGTCGGGTCCGTGAAGGCGATCCTCATTGATCCGCGTACCGGCGTACTGATGGGCGGAGTCAGCCCGACAGGAGACAGCTATGTCATGGCGTGGTAACGACCGGTGGCTGGTGACAGGTGGCTGGTGGCTGGCCGTTGTCTGTCTGCTGACGACGGCGCCCGCGTCCGCGCAGCGCGGACGCGGTGGGGCGCCGGCCGCCGAAAAGCCAGGTCCGTGGTTCAACACGCCGGTTCCGCCTCCGGTCAGCGATCCGCGCAAGCCTGTCATGAAGTACGACGATGCGTTCGGGCCGCTGCCGGCGACGTTCAAGCACCGGCAGGGGAAGGCCGACGAACTGCTTGACGCCGCGGCCCTGAAGCAGGATCAGAAGAAAATCGTCGGCTTTTCGCTCGAGAGCCTGAACGCCGGCGACAAGGTGTGGGGCCGCCGCGCGGCGACGCCTGCGTTTCAGCACACGCTCGAATGGGTCGTCGGTGAGTTCAAGAACGCGGGCTTGAAAGAGGCGCGCGTCGAGTCGTACGCCGTCAACGGCACGATGTGGGTTCCGCAGTCGTGGCGCGTGCAGATCCTCGGCGATCCCGCATTCGGTCCAGGCACCGCGGATGTCACGCTGCAGTCCGCGTTTCCGCAGCCCGGCGGCGCGACGATTCCCAACGGCGTGCTCGCCGCGCCGGTCGTCTACGTCGGCCACGGCACCGAGGCCGATCTCGCCGGCCGTGACGTCCGCGGCAAAATTGCCGTCGTCCACATTCGACCGGAGCCGTCGCTCTTCGGATCGGCGGAGCAGGGCGTCGCCGCCAGGCTCGTCGAGAACGGCGGCGCCGTCGGCGTCATCAACGCGATCGAAGGCCCGGGCAACGCGCAGTACTTCGATGCGCGATTCGCCTGCGGCAAGGCGCCGTGCTTCATCGTCGGCGGGCAGGACGCGTGGTTTCTGCAG
>Ga0326726_10001090_pt1 | contig 25017 bp, 29 predicted proteins | sample MHFenrmetagenome_2_FD_207603 | JGI IMG/M metagenome (GOLD analysis project Ga0326726, IMG submission 207603) | Lab enriched peat soil microbial communities from Michigan Hollow, Ithaca, NY, United States - MHF15MN | ecosystem: Environmental > Terrestrial > Soil > Wetlands > Peat | place: USA... | reverse complement strand
TGTCGATCACCTGCGATGTGGGTGCCCATCACGCGCACCTCTCGGAGATCGACCTCGGCTACTTCGACTCGCACTGCCACGTCGTGCCCCCGTTCCGCAGCCTTCGTGACCGCGATGCGCTCCGGGCAGCGCTCGCCGACGGTACGATTGATGCGCTGTGCTCGGACCACGCGCCGGTGGATGAGGACGCAAAACAGATCCCGTTCGCCGAGTCTGAACCCGGAGCCACCGGGCTTGAGCTCCTCCTTCCCCTTACGCTCAAATGGGCCAAGGAGATGCGCGTCGCGCTGCCCGAGGCGCTCGCCAAGGTGACCTCCAGGCCGGCGGCGATCCTGGGCGTGCCGGCGGGGGACCTTGCCGTGGGGCGGGATGCGGACTTGTGCGTGTTCGACGGCGACGACCACGTCAAGATCACTCCGGAATTCCTGAAGAGCCAGGGCAAGAACACGCCCTTCATCGGCTACGAGCTGCCCGGCCGTGTGCGCTACACGCTGGTCGGCGGGAAGATCGTGTACGAGGGTTAGCCCCCTCCGGGCACCAGGCGGGCGATGTTCTCGAGCAGGATGAGCAGGATCTGCGCCACGAGCAGGACGAATAGCGGCGAGAGATCCACATTGCCGATCATCGGGACAACGCGACGGAACACGGCGTAGAAGGGACGCGTCAGCGCGTCGAACACCGGCGCGAGCGGGGCGTGGGGATTGACCCAGCTGATGATGACCTGGACGATGATCACGCCGATCAGCAGATACAGGGACGCGCGGAGGAGTTCCATCGCCGCGATGGTGAAGAGCAGGCCCGCCGCGATTCCGGGCGCCCCCGCGAACGAGAACCCGCGCAACCAGTAGAGCAGCACCAACATCAGCGCTTCCGCGAACCAGGCGATCAGGATGGTCGCCAGATCCAGCCCGAGAAGCCCCGGCACGACGCGGCGGGCAGGCTTCACGATCCAGTCGGTCAGCGCGGAGACGAACTGTCCTACCGGGTTGCGGAACGGCGCCCGAAGCCACTGCATGTAGAAACGCAAGAGCAGCGCGTACACGAAGAACCCGAAAGCCGTCTGAATCAGGAGGTGCGCGATCTGGGTGAGCATCTTGCGCCCTCCCGCCTATTCCTTGCCCAGCTCTTCGCCGAGTTCCTTGCCGCGCTCGTTCGCGGCGTGGATCGCGCGGATGATCGCGGCCTTCACTTCGTCCTTCGCCATGCTCGCCAGCGCCCGCTCGGTGGTGCCGCCCTTGGAGGTGACGCGCTCGCGCAGCACCGCGACCGGGTCGGGGCTCGAGGCCGCGAGCTTGGCTGCGCCGCTGAAGGTGTTGAGCACGAGCTGGTGGGCGATCTGCACGGGGAGCCCCAGTTCGCGCGCCGCGTCCTCGACCGCCTCGATGAAATAGAAGACATAGGCCGGGCCGCTGCCCGAAATCGCCGTCACCGCGTCCATCTGCGATTCGTCGGTGATCCAGATCGTCGCCCCGACCGCGCCCAGAATGGTTTCGGCCTGCTCGCGGTCCTCGCGCGTCACGGCCTTCGAGAACGGAAAGAGGCCAGCGATCCCCTCGCCGATCATGGAGGGCGTATTGGGCATCGCCCGCACCAGGCGCGAGTGCCCCTTCAGCCACTTCGAAATGTTGGCCAAGCGCACGCCGGCGGCGATGCTGATGACAAGATTCGCGTTGTCCGCGATCCCGGATTTCGCCGCCGCCTCGCGCAGGTGCTGCGGCTTGACTGCGAACACGATGACGTCTCCGGCGCGCACCGCGTCCTTGGGCTTGTCGAAGCAAGTCACGCCGTACTTGTCGACCATCCTGCGGCGCGCGTCGGCGCTGATCTCGACCACGCGGATGTCCTGCAGCGGGAAATCCTTGCGCAGCATCCCGCCGATGAGCGCGTCGGCCATGTTGCCGCCGCCGATGAATGTGACTCTCATGACTTTCGTTCTCCAAAAATCGCCGTGCCCACGCGCACCATGGTCGCGCCCTCGGCGATCGCCGCCTCCAAATCCGCCGACATGCCCATCGACAGCGTATCGAGTGCGAGCCCTCCCCGGTTCAAATCGTCGCGAAGCGCGCGCAGCTGAGCGAAGCGCCTGCGCTGCAAGCGCTCATCGGGGGTCGGCTCGGGAATCGCCATCAATCCGCGCAGCTTCAGGCGCGGAAGGCCCGCCACCTTCTTCGCCAGCGATGCGAGCTCGCCCGGAGCCACGCCGCTCTTGCTCGCCTCGCCTGAAACGTTGACCTGAATGCATACCTGTAGCTCCGTTTGCCCCGCGCCGCGGGCTTGCGAGAGCCGCGCGGCGACTTTCTCCCGGTCGATCGTGTGGACCCAGTCGAAGTGCTCGGCGATCAGCCGGGTCTTGTTGCTCTGGATCGGGCCGATGTAGTGCCAAATCAGGCCGAGCGTCCGAAGCTCGCGGATCTTGTCGACGCCCTCCGTGACATAGTTCTCACCGAAATCGCGCTGTCCCGCAAGCGAGGCCTCGCGCACCGCCTCCGGCCCGAAGGTCTTGCTCACCGCGACCAGCTGCACCGATTGCGCGGGTCTTCCCGCCGCGCGGACTGCGGCCTCGATGCGCTCTTTCACGGCTTGCAAGTTCGCTGTAATTGAGGACATAATCAACGCGGCGATGCAAGCGCGGGAGCTCGAAAAGCCCCGCTCTTTCATTTGCTTAGGCCCGGGCTCCGGCCGCACAAACCCAGGGGGATTATAGAGTGGATATCTCCGAACTCCTAGCCTTCGTCGTCAAGAACAAGGCGTCCGACCTGCACCTCTCGTCGGGGCTGCCGCCCATGATCCGCGTGCATGGCGACGTGAGGCGAATCAACCTGCCGGCGATGGAGCACAAGGACGTGCACAGCATGATCTACGACATCATGAACGACGGCCAGAGGAAGCACTACGAGGAGAACCTCGAGTGCGACTTCTCCTTCGCGATCCCGGGCCTCGCGCGCTTCCGCGTCAACGCCTTCGTGCAGAACCGCGGCGCCGCCGCGGTGATGCGGACCATTCCCTCGAAGATCCTCTCGCTCGAGGAGCTGCGGGCGCCCAAGATCTTCGCCGAGATCGCTGATCAGCCGCGCGGCATCGTGCTCGTCACCGGCCCGACCGGCTCGGGCAAGTCGACGACGCTCGCCGGCATGATCAACCATATCAACGACAACGAGCAGGGTCACATCCTCACCATCGAGGACCCGATCGAGTTCGTCCACGAGTCGAAGAAGTGCCTGATCAACCAGCGCGAGGTCGGCCCGCACACCTTGTCCTTCGCCAACGCCCTGCGCAGCGCGCTGCGCGAGGACCCGGACGTGATCCTGGTGGGCGAGATGCGCGACCTGGAGACCATCCGCCTCGCGCTCACCGGCGCGGAGACCGGCCACCTGGTATTCGGAACGCTGCATACGAGCTCGGCCGCCAAGACCATAGACCGCATCGTCGACGTGTTCCCGGCGGCGGAGAAGGAGATGGTGCGCGCCATGATCTCCGAGAGCCTGCGCGCGGTGATCTCGCAGACCCTGTGCAAGACCAAAGACGGCTCGGGGCGCGTCGCATCGCACGAGATCATGATCGGCACCCCGGCCATCCGCAACCTGATCCGCGAGAACAAGATCGCCCAGATGTACTCGGCGATCCAGACCGGCCAGCAATTCGGTATGCAGACGCTCGACCAGAACCTTCAGGAGCTCGTGCGCCGCAACGTCATCTCCGCTGCCGAGGCGCGCGGTAAGGCCGCCAACAAGGACAATTTCCCCGGCTGAGGGCGCCGGTCAACCATTCAGAGGAAAGCATGGAACGCGAACAGGCAACCAAGTTCATGTACGACCTGCTTCGGCTGATGCTGACGAAGAAGGGCTCGGACCTATTCATCACCGTCGGCTTTCCGCCCGCGATCAAGATCGACGGCAGAATGACGCCGGTGTCGAACCAGCCGCTCACCCCGGCTCACACCGTGGACCTCGCGCGCTCGATCATGAACGACAGGCAGGCCGCCGAGTTCGAGGCGAACAAGGAATGCAACTTCGCGATCAACCCCGCCGGAATAGGCCGCTTCCGCGTCAACGCCTTCGTCCAGCAGGCGAACGTCGGCATCGTGCTGCGCACGATCACCACCACCATCCCGAAGATCGAGGACCTGGGGCTGCCAAGCGTGCTGAAGGACGTCGTCATGACCAAGCGCGGCCTGGTCATCATGGTGGGCGCTACCGGCTGCGGTAAATCGACGACGCTCGCGGCGATGATCGGCTTCCGCAACGAGAATTCGCACGGCCACATCATCACCGTCGAAGACCCGATCGAGTTCACCCACCCGCACAGGGGCTGCCTTATCACGCAGCGCGAGGTGGGCGTCGACACCCAGTCCTGGGAAAGCGCGCTCAAGAACACGCTGCGCCAGGCGCCCGACGTCATTCTCATCGGCGAAATACGCGACCGCGAAACGATGGAGCACGCGATCGCGTTCGCCGAGACCGGCCACCTGTGCCTCGCGACGCTGCACGCGAACAGCTCCAACCAGGCGCTCGACCGCATCATCAACTTCTTCCCCGAGGAGCGGCGGCCGCAGCTGCTGATGGACCTGTCCCTCAACCTGCGCGGCATGGTCTCGCAACGCCTGATCCCGCTGAAGGAAGGCAAGGGCCGCTGCGCGGCGGTCGAGATCATGCTGAACTCGCCGCTTATCTCCGACCTGATCTTCAAGGGCGAGGTGCACGAGATCAAGGAAATCATGAAGAAGTCCCGCGAGCTCGGCATGCAGACCTTCGACCAGGCGCTGTTCGACCTGTTCGAGCTGGGCAGGATCAGCTACGAGGACGCGCTCAGGAACGCCGACTCGGTCAACGACCTGCGCTTGCAGATCAAGCTGCACTCCAAAGAAGCGAAGAACCGCGACGTCACGGCGGGAATCGAGCACCTCAACATCGTCTGAGGCATCGAAGCGCCCGCGCGGCGCGGATCCGGGGGCATATATGGCCGCATGGTTGGTTCCGGCCCTGAAGGCCGTCCTCCCGCATGTCGCGACCATCATCTCGGCGGCCGCACCGGTATTCACGAACAGGAAAGCCGAGGCGGTCGCGAATCAGGCCCAATTGCTGCAGGAGCAGATCGCTGAGCTCCAGGCGGCGGCTTCGCAGAACTCGGCTTACATCAAGGAATTGGCGGCGCAGCTGGAGAGCACGGTGACCGCGCTGGAGGAGGCCGCGTCGCTCGCCGAGGCGAGGTTGCGCCGGGTTCAGCTCGCCTGTCTCGCCGCGTTCGCCTTCTCGACGCTCTCGCTACTCGTCGCCTTGTTCTTTGCGTTCCGCTAGCCGCCCCCGCACATGCTGATCCGCGGCAGGTGCCACTGCGGGAACATCGCCTTCTCCCTGAGCTGGGAACCGGATCCCGCCGAGATCCCAGCTCGCGCATGCGACTGCTCGTTCTGCACCAAGCACGGCGGCGTATGGACCTCGAACCCGAGGGGGACGCTCGAGGTGCAGGTCAGGGACCCCTCGCTCGTGTCCCGGTACGCGTTCGGCACCCGGACCGCGGAGTTCCATATTTGCGCGCGGTGCGGCATCGTGCCGGTGGTGACCAGCCGGATCGACGGCCGTCTCTACGCGGTCGTCAGCGTCAACGCGTTCGAGGGTGTCGATCAGTCTCTCCTTTGCCGGGCGGCGGCGAGCTTCGGTGGCGAAGGCGAGGGGGCCCGGCTCGCGCGAAGGAAGCGCAATTGGATCGCCGATGTTCGGTATATCGAAAGCGGAAATGTGAGCTGAGGAAGCCGAAGTGCTCAGGGAGTTGCCTGCCGTCAAGCAAGTCAAAGGCGAGCATCGCCGCAGATGGTTCAATTCCGAGAGCGAAGACCTGATCGTGTGGTATGCCGATGACGGGTCGATTTTCGGATTTCAGCTTTGCTACGACCGCCCGCGATCGGAGAGAGCATTGACGTGGCTGCCTCAAACAGGCTTCTCGCACGATCGTGTCGACGACGGGGAAGGCGTCGGAATTGCACATAAGCGCTCGCCCGTGCTCGTCCCCGATGGCGTTTTCGATCCCGGAGCCGTGGCGATGCGGTTTCGCGAGATTTCCGCGCAACTGCCCGGGGACGTTGTAGAGTTCGTTTCCGCCAAGCTCAAGGAGCACATCGATCTTGTACCGAACACCTAACTTGTCTTTGTGCTGACGACGGTATGAACAAGGCGCGGCTGGAAGCCTTCAGCGACGGGGTAATCGCCGTCATCATCACCATCATGGTGCTCGAGCTGAAGGTCCCTCACGACGCCGATCCCGACGCGCTCGTGCCGCTCATCCCGGTGTTCCTGAGCTACGTGCTGAGCTTCGTCTACATCGGGATCTACTGGAACAATCACCACCACATGTTCCACGCGGTGCAGCGCGTGAACGGCGCGACGCTGTGGGCGAATCTGCACCTGCTGTTCTGGCTGTCGCTGGTGCCGTTCGTCACGGGCTGGATGGACGAGACCCATTTCGCGCCGCTGCAGGTCGCTGCCTACGGAGCGGTGCTGCTCTGCGCGGCCTGCGCGTACTACATCCTGACGCGTGTCCTGCTCGCCAGTCACGGCAAGGATTCCTTGCTTGCGAAAGCCCTCGGCAAGGACTTCAAGGGCAAGATCTCGATCGTCATCTACATCGTCGCGATCGCGCTCGCCTTTCTTTACCCGTGGGTTGCCTGTGGGCTATATGCGCTCGTCGCTGCGATCTGGCTGTGTCCGGATCAGCGGTTCGAGAGGTTGTTCAACGAAAAGCCGAAGGCCTGACCACCGTGATCAAGCTCTACCGGGTGTAAGATGCGCGGGCATGAACGATCTGTCTGAATTCTCTGCGAGGACCCTGAACGGCAGCACCCGGACATTCGACGCCTATCGCGGCAAGGTGGTGCTGGTGGTGAACACCGCGAGCGAATGCGGTTTTACGCCGCAGTACGAAGGACTCGAGGCGCTCAGCAGGAAATACCGCAAAGAAGGGCTCGAAGTGCTGGGGTTTCCCTGTAACCAGTTCGGCGCGCAGGAGCCGGGTGACGCTGCGGAGATAGCCGCGTTCTGCCAGAAGAACTACGGCGTGTCGTTCCAGATGTTCGACAAGATCGAGGTCAACGGATCCGGCGCGCATCCGCTGTACCAATGGCTGACGAAGTCCGCGCCGGGGATTCTGGGTATCGAAGCGATCAAGTGGAATTTCACCAAGTTCCTGCTGGGGCGGGACGGCAAGGTGTTCAAGCGCTACGCGCCTCAGACCGCGCCCGCCGGGCTCGAGGGCGACATCGAGCGCCTGCTCGCCGCATGAAGCCGATCATTTCATGACCATTAAGGAGATTTCATGGCCCACACGTATCCCGAGCTGAAGGCCAAACCGCTCGCTGAGCTGCGCGAGATCGCAGCCGGCATTGAGCACGAAGCGGTGAAGGGCTATACCCAGCTGAACAAGGACCATCTGCTCGCGGCCCTCTGCAAGGCGCTCAACATCGACATGCACGTGCACCACGAGGTGAAGGGCATCGACAAGGCGGCGACCAAGGCAAAGATCCGCGAATGGCAGAAAAAACGCGACGAGGCGCTCGCCGCCAAGGACCGCGGCAAGCTCAAGGTCGCGCTCAACCACATCCATCATTTCAAGCACCAGCTCAGAAAAGCCATGGTGTAGGCGCAACCCAGGGGGCGGAATGAATCCGGACAATGTCACTGACGTCGCGCGGCTCATCCAGCTCGCGGTCGCCCCGGTGTTCCTGCTCACCGCCGTGGGAACGATCATCGGCGTGCTGTCCACCCGGCTCGGCCGCGCGGTGGACCGCAGCCGCCTGCTCGAGGACCGGCTGCGCCAGCTTTCGCCCGAAGGACAGAAGGGGGTGCGCTGGGAGCTCGATCTTCTCAGCCGGCGCGTGCGCCTGGTCTACGCCGCGATCGTGCTCTCGGTGATTTGCGCGCTGTTCGTGGGGCTACTGATCGCGGTCGCATTCGTCGACGCGTTCATCAACATCGACCTGTCGAAGTTCATCGGCCTGTTGTTCATCGGCGCGATGCTCGCTTTCATTCTCTCCTTGCTGGTGTTTCTGCGGGAAATCTTTCTCGCGGTCACCGCCGTCCGCAACCAGATGCGCTAGCGGTTGGAGCCTGCCACCATCCGGTACTCGTAAAGCCGGCACTCGAGGGGGCCGTTGTAGAGGGGCGTGCGCCGGGAGGCGCTCAGGTGAATGAGTTTGGGCAGCCGCGTATCTCCCGAGAAGATGTAGCAGCGCCAGCCCGCGTAGTATTTCTTCAGCGTGTCCCCGAGCTTCGGATAGAACTCCGCCAGGGCCGCGTCTTCGCCCAGTCGGGTGCCGTAAGGCGGATTGGCGATCATCACCCCGGACTCGGCCGGGGCGCCGCTATCGAGAACGTCCGCCTGCTTGAGCTCGACGCAGTCCGCCAGTCCCGCCGCCTCTAGGTTGGCGCGGGCTTTCTTCAGCTCTTCCCCGTAGCGGTCGCGGGCGAAGATCGGCAGCCGCTGGACCGGCTTGCGCCGAGCGAGCGCCGCCTCGCGCACCTCGTTCCAGGCGCGGCGGTCGTAGTCCGCGAGGCGCTCGAAGCCGAAAGCGCGCGCGTGTCCTGGAGGGATCGCGAGCGCCGCCATCGCCGCCTCGATGACGATCGTGCCACTGCCGCACATGGGATCGAGGAGCGGCTCCCCGGGGAGCCACCCGGTGAGCCGGACGATCCCGGCGGCGAGGTTTTCCTTCAGCGGCGCCTCGCCGGCGTCCCTGCGGTAGCCGCGACGGTTGAGCGCTTCGCCCGAGGTGTCGACGTAGAACACTGCCGTCTCCTTGTCGAGGAAAGCCTGGATGCGCACCCCGGGGTTGCGGGTGTCGACGTCGGGCCGACGCCCGCGGTCGGCGCGGAAACGGTCGCACACCGCGTCCTTGATCGTCAAAGTCGCGAACTCGAGACTCCTCAGCGGTGAGCGGATCGCCTTCACGTCGACCCGGATGCTGTGCTCGGCGCTGAACCAGTCGGGCCATCGCACCGCGAGAGCCGCCTCGAACACGTCCCGCTCGCTGCGGTAGGGGGCGCGGCCGACCTTCGCGAGGATTCGCGTGGCGAGCCGGGACTCGAGGTTGGCCTGGTAGCAGGTCAGCAGATCTCCCTCGAACGCGACTCCGCCGGGAACTGGCTCGATTCCGCGAGCGCTGAAGCCCCCCAGTTCTTCCGCGAGAAGCGCTTCGAGGCCTCGCGGGCAGGAAGCGAAGAAGGCTTGCGAGGTCACGGCCGATTCAGCATGATGAAACTGTGAGGACTCGTCCGGCGGGAGGGGGAGCCTAACACAGGCGCACCATGGCCAACATCGCAAGCCTTCTCAAGGCCCAGCTCGCGACGCCCGAGCGCGCCCTCTATCGCCAGTTCATCGAGGGCGCCTGGCGCGACATCGCGGCTGGCGAGATCGCCGCCTACGCGGCGCGCTGGCAAGCGTTCATGAGAGCCGAAGGCATGGCGCGCGGCGACCGCGTCGCGCTGTGCCTCAAGAACGGCGTGCACTGGGTCGCGGCGGACCTGGCTGCTCTCGGTCTCGGCCTGGTCGTCGTTCCACTCTACGCGGACGACAACCCGGAGAACGTCGCCTGGTGCCTTGAGAACAGCGGCGCGCGGCTGCTGCTCGCGGAGAGCAGCCGCATGATCGCGGCGCTGGCGCGGCCCGGTGCATCGCGTCCGCCGAGAATCCTTTGCCTTGCGGCCGATCCTGGAAGCACCGACAACACCGTCGACGCGGCGCTCCCCAAGGACGCGGGTGCGTTCGAGGTCGTCTCCCTCCAGGACGGGGACCTTGCCACGATTTGCTACACCTCCGGCACCGTGGGAAAGCCGAAAGGCGTGATGCTGACGCACGACAATATCCTCGCCAACGTCGTAGCCTGTCAGCGCTTGCGGATCGCGCGCGGCGACGACCTGTTTCTGTCGCTGCTCCCGCTTTCGCACATGTTCGAGCGCACCGGCGGCTACTACCTGCCGCTCTCGCTCGGTGCCAAGGTGGCTTATGCGCGCTCGGTATCGCAGCTTGCCGAGGACCTCGCGAGCCAGCGCCCCACGGTGATGTTCGCCGTGCCGCGCGTGTTCGAGAAATTCGCGGTGCGCGTCGAGGAGGCGCTCGCCCGGTCCCCGGTGAAGAGACGGCTGTTCAAGATCGTGGCGGCCGCGGGAGGGCGCGCCGTGCGCGGCGAGGCCGGGCTCCTCGACCGCCTGGTGCTCGCGCTGCTGCGGGCGCGCGTCGCGGGCCCGGTTCTGGCGAGGCTGGGCGGGAGGATGAGACTGGCGGTGCTGGGTGGCGCTCCGCTCGATCCGTCGATCGCGTGGCTGTTCATCGGCCTTGGGCTGCCGGTGCTGCAGGGGTACGGCATGACCGAGGCCTCACCCGTCATTTCAGTGAACCGGCCGGAGAGCAACGTTCCGGAATCGGTCGGCGCTCCGCTCGAGAACGTGGAAGTGAAGATCGCGCAGCACGGCGAGCTGCTTGCCAGGGGCCCCAGCATCATGAAGGGCTACTGGAACAACCCGGAGGCTAGCGCGAAGTCGCTCGACGGTGAAGGCTGGCTGCATACCGGCGATCTCGCCGAGATCCGCGACGGCCGGATTTTCATACGTGGGCGCCTGAAGGACGTGCTGGTGCTCTCCAATGGGGAGAAGCTGCCGCCGCAGGACGTCGAGCTCGCGATCCTCGGCGACCAGATTTTCGAGCAGGCGATCCTGGTGGGCGAAGGCCGGCCGTTCCTGACCCTGGTGACGGTTACCCGGGAGACCGACGAGAAGAACCTGATCCAGCGCGCAAACGCGCGCCTGAAGGAGTTCCCGCGCTATGTCCGCGTGCGCCGGGTCGTGGCGAGCCGCGAGCCCTGGACGGTGGACAACGGCATGCTCACCCCGACCATGAAAGTCAGGCGCGAAAGGGTGCAGAAGCGGTTCGACCCGGAAATCGAGCGCGCGTACGCCTCGGGCGCGCTCGACTGACGCGCTTCAGGAAGCGGCCGCGAAGCGCGCGCGGATCTTGACCGTGCGCGCGAGGCCGTCCATCGCCTCGAGGAGCTGCAGCTTCAGATCGGGGTCGAGACCCGGCTGCTCGGCAAAGCTCGCGACCTGCTCGAGCGCCTGGACGTCGACCTGCCCGCCGACGAAGGCGGCGAGCCAGTCGTTGACGAAGAAGATCTTCCGCTTCTTCTTGAGCTCGGGCAGCGCGGCGAGCGCGAGGTCGAGGAACGGCTGGGTGAGATCGGCGTGCTCGACGGTGTTAAAAGGGGCGAGCGCGGCGTCGATCCAGCTCTCGGGCAACCCTTTTTCGCTGAAAAATCGCTCGAAGTAGGCGCGCTTCGCCTCGGTGCTGCGCTCGGCCGCTCCAGTGGCAAACGCGTAACGCCGGCCGTCGGTGCCCGAGTCCGCCGCGGCCTGGGCCTCGAGCAGCTTTTTCGCATCGGGATCGTCGAGGGCGAGCAGTCGCGCAATCGCGCGGAAGCGATCGCGCGAGCTGAGCTTGACCCCGGGAATCTCGAGCGCGGCCGCGAGGAGCGCCTTGAGCTGCGCGCGGCCGCCCTCCGACCACGCGCTCGCCATGAACGTCCGCAGGAAAGTGATGCGGCGGCCCGGGGTGTCGGCATGCAGCATGCCTTCCGCCAGAAACTGCTCGAAACGCGGCGCCGCGAGGTCCCGCTGTGCATCCGAAGAATAGGTGAGAAAGGCGACCTGGGCGCGCTGGAGCAGACTCGCGAGCGTTACCGGGTCGCGCTCGACCGGAGCCACGCGGACGACGAGATCGAGGTACTCGAGGGGAGCGAGCTCGGCGTCGCGCACCGATTCCCAGAGCGAGCCGAACACGAGGGAGCGCAGCAGCGTTCCCGGCACGATCTCCGGCCGCTCGAGGACGGCTTCGCGGCTCGCGGGGTCGAGCAGGAAGCGCCCGTACCCGTAGTCGCCGAAGTTCGCGAACGCGACGTCGATCACGGGCATGCCGTCGAGCTGAGGAACCGGGGTGCGCTCGCCGCGCAGCTCTACGTCGACCGACCGGGGAAGCCCCGCTTCCGGGAGGGCGAAAACCGTCAGCTTCATCGGCCAGCTGCGGCCTTCGCCGAGGACGTCGTGTTGCTCCAGGACCATGTTCCTCGGTTGCCCGTCACGATCGGTGTCCCACGAGAGCCTCACCTCGGGCATGCCTCGGGTCTTGACCCAGGCCTCGGCCCAGCCCTTGAGGTCTCGCCGCGAGGCGCGCTCGAGCGAGCGAATGAGATCGCTCCAATCGGCGGATGCGTAGGCGTGCTTCTTCACGAACTGGCGGATCGCGCGGCGAAACGCCTCGTCTCCGACGAAGAACTCCGCCTGGCGCAGTACCGCTGGCGCTTTCCCGTAGACGATGTTGCCGTAGGCGGATTTCGCCGCGGAAAGATTCGAAAGGGGCCGGTAGATCGGCGTCGTCCCCTGCGTGACGTCGGTCCGGTAGGCGGCGGTCTTGAGCGCGTGGAAAGCGTTCCAGACTGATTGGGTCGGAAGCAGCGCCTCGGCCGCTTTCGCCGCCATGAAATTCGCGAAGCCCTCCTTCAGCCACAGGTCGTCGAACCACCGCATGGTGACCGAGTCGCCGAACCACTGGTGCGAGGCTTCGTGAAAGAGAATCTCCGCGCGCGCGAGGACGTCGGTCTCGTTGGGGACCGAGGGAAATAGCACGGCGTCCTCGCGCAGGAAAGTCGCCCCGGCGTGCTCCATCCCGCCGTACGCGAGCTCGGGGACGAGCACCAGATCGTACTTGGGAAAGGGAAAGCGCGAATCGAAATAGCGCTCGAACCAGCGCACCGCCTCGCGGTTGAGTCGCAACACCTCCGGGGCCTCCTGGCGGGCGCGCGCGAGCTGCGACTTGCGCACGAACAGGCGCGTGCCGCGCGGGTCAGCGAGAATTTCGGCGAAGGGCCCGGCCGCGAAGGCAAACAAGTAGGTGCTGATCGGCCGGGTTTCCGCGAATTGGATCCGGCGCACGCTGCTCCCCGCTTTCTCCCCGTGGGCGATCGGTGCATTGCTGACCGCTGTCCACGCTCGCGGCAGAAGGAGCTCCAGCTTGAAGCGCGCCTTGAGGTCGGGCTGGTCGAAGCAGGGAAACGCGCTGCTCGCGTCCGAAGGAACGAACAAGGTATAAACGTATTCTGCACGGTCCTCGCGGTCCAGGTAACGCGTAACCGCGCTGCCCGACGCGGCGATCGGCGACTCGAAAGAGAAGGTCAGGCGGTTCTTGCCTGGCCTGAGTAACTTGGCTGGAACGATCAGGTGCTCGCGGTCGAACTTGGCTCGAGCTGGCTTGCCGTTGACGCGCACGCGCGAGAGGCGCGAGACCGGCGAAGGACGCCAGTCGAGGACGAGCTCGGGCACCCGCTTCGGCAGACTGACCTCGACTCTCGCCGTCCCCTGCAGTGCCGCCGCGCCCGGGGCGAGCAGCACCGTCAGCGAATAGCGGATGTCACGATACTGTTTCGCTCGCCATTGCGCGAGCTCTCGCGAGACGCCGGGCTCGAGCCCGGGGACCGCTGCGGCCGCGTTCGCGATGAGACCTGCGGAGAGAGCCAGGGCCGCGCCGCGCATGAGGGGCGATCGGATCTTTCGCCGTGTGCGCTGCGGGATTCAGCTCTTCGGCAGCTTGGGCGCAGACCAGGCCGAGAGCGGCATGTCGGGCCTTCTCAGCACCCGAACCATGCGCAGCGCCATTTCACGGCCGCGGTAGTAACCCGGAATGTAAGCGGACTCGGTGAAGCCGAGCGACCTGTAGAAGCTGCGTGCGGTGGTGTTGGCGGCGCGCAGCTCGAGGTGGATGGTGGCGATTCCCGCAGTGTAGGCCGACTCTGTCAGCCACGCGATCATGTGCCGCCCGATGCCGAGCCTCTGGTGCGATGCACGCACCGCCAGCAGGTTGAGGTGCGCATGCTCGTCGCCGAAATACATGATGGCGAAGGCGACGACACGGTCGCGCTCGCAAGCGAGCAGCGTGCAGGTGTCCTTGTTCGCGATCGAGCGCGCCACCCGATCAGGTCCCCAGGACCAGCCGAGACCGGCCTCGATCAGATCGCGTGACATCGCGGCGATCCTTGCGGCGTCGGCGGTCTGGCCGGGCCTCAGGGTGATATTTTTCGCGTTCATGGGACGGAGATCGAAATCATGCGGAAGATTAGCAGATTGCGGAGGAAAGGGGGCTAGAACGGCTTCACGACCGCGAGCACGACCGCGGCGGCGAGAAAAACCACCGGAATCTCGTTGAACCAGCGGTACCAGACATGGGATTTGGTGCTTCGATCCCGGGCAAGATCCGATAGGAGCACGCCGCAGTAGATGTGGAAGGCGATCGTGAGGGCGACCACCGCGAGCTTCGCGTAGAGCCAGTCTCCGGCGTAGCCGTAGCTCATCAGCCATCCGCCGAAGGCAACCGTCAGTGCCGCCCCGGGCGCCATGATGCCCCAGTAGAGCTTGCGCTCCATCACCTTGAAGCGTTCCTTGCTCGCCGTGTCCTCGGCCATCGCGTGATAGACGAACAGGCGCGGCAGGTAGAACAGCCCGGCGAACCAGGTGACCACGAAAATGATGTGCAGCGATTTGACCCAGAGCATCGTTATTTCAGTAGGCGCCGGCGGAAAAGCACGCTGGCAGCATAGAATCCGGCCGCGGCATAGGCAAGCAAGACGAGCGCGTGCAGCGCCGCCTGGCCCGGGATCTCCCCGAGCAGCAACGGCCTGGCGATTGCCACCGCGTGCGTGAGCGGGAGAAAGACGGCGATCGCCTGGAAAAGGGCGGGAAGCTGGTCCACCGGAAAGAACACCCCGCACAAGAGGTTCATCGGCGTGATGATGAGCGTGAAGTAGTACATGAAGAAGTCATAGCTGCGCGCCATCGCCGTCACCGCCAGAGCGAGCGCGCCGAAGGCGAGGCCCACCAGGGGTACCAGCGCCAGCACCCATAGAGACAGGAGCGAATGCGTGAGGCCGAGCAGCCACACCACCGCGAGGATCGCCGCTCCGGAGAGCACGCTCTTGCTCGCAGCCCAGACGAGCTCGGCGAGGACCACGTCGTCGAGATCGAGGGGAGCGTTCATGATCGCGTCCCAGGTGCGCTGCACGTGCATGCGCGAGAAAGCCGAGTACATTGCCTCGAAGGTGGCGCTGTTCATGGTGCTCGAGCACACCATTCCTGCGGCGAGGAATGCGATGTAGGGCACGCCGCCGACCTGGGGCAGCATCGAGCCGAGGCCGTAGCCTAGCCCGAGCACGTAGATCAGCGGGTCGGCCAGATTGCCGAGCAGAGAGGGAACGGCGAGCTTGCGCCACACCAGCAGGTTCCTGCGCCACACCGGCACGAAGCGCAGGCTCATGGAGGGAAGCGCAAAGGCGCGCATCAGTCTCTGAGCTCCCTGCCGGTCAGCTTGAGAAAAACGTCTTCGAGATCCGCGGGCCGATGCAGATAGCGCAGCTCCGGCCGCCGCGCAAGGCTCGCGAGGAGCAGGGCAGGGTCGCCAGCGTAGCAGAACACGGTATCGCCGCTCCTTTCGACGCGCCTGGCGAGCGGACCGGCCTCGCGCTCGGCCCAATTCACGACGCCGTCTCCGTGAACCTCGACCACGTGCGGCTCGATGTGCCGGGAGATGAGCTCGCGCGGGCTTCCCTCGGTGATGAAGCGTCCGTGGTCCATGATCGCTATCCGGGCGCATAGCCTCTCCGCTTCCTCCATGAAATGCGTGGTGAGCACGATGGTCTTGCCCTGCGCGAGGAGCTGCTTCAGCCGCTCCCAGATGAGGTGGCGCGCCTGCGGGTCGAGCCCCGTCGTGGGCTCGTCCATGAAGATCAGGTCGGGATCGTTGATGAGAGCGCGCGCGAGCGTGAGCCGCCGCTTCATTCCTCCCGAGAGCGTCTGGATTCGCGAGCTGGACCGGGCGGAGAGACCGGCGAAGTCGAGCAGGCGCGGAATGCGGTCGCGGATTGAGCGCTCCGGCAGTCCGAAGTAGCGGCCATAGACGAGCAGGTTTTCCTCGACCGTGAAATCGGGATCGAGATTGTCCATCTGGGGCACGACACCGACGCGGACTCGCGCGGGCCGGGCTTCGCCCGGCACGGGCCGCTGCATCAGCTCGACCGAACCGCCGTCGGGATCGATCAGGCCCAGGCACAGCCTTAGCGTGGTGGTCTTGCCTGCGCCGTTCGGGCCGAGCAACCCGAAGCACTCTCCCGGCGCGATGCCGAAGCTCACTCCGGCCACGACCTCCTCGCCGCCGTAGGACTTGCGCAGATTTCTGGCCGCTAGTACCGCCACGCGTTCCTGACGATGCTCTTGATGACGTGGAGCCGCAGGTGGAAGAAGTGATCCGCGCCCGGGATCACGATCACCGGCAATTCCTGTGGCCGCGCCCAGTCGAGCACCTTCGAAAGGGGCACGGTTTCATCGAGTTCGCCGTGGATCACGATCGAATCGGGCGGAACGGTTTCGGAGGGGAAGCGGCCCACCGCCAGGCCGACCAGCACGATCCGATGAGGCCGGGTGCGCTGCGCGACCTGAATCTGGACCGCAGCCCCGAAAGAGAACCCGGCGAGGACCAGGGGCAGGTCGCCGAAAGCTTTCTTGCCGTGCGCGGCGACACGCAGCAGATCCTCGGTCTCGCCGCGACCCTCGTCGTGCACCCCCTCGGAGGCGCCGACACCGCGAAAGTTGGGACGCAGCGCAGCATAGCCCAGTTCGACGAAGGTCCTGGCGAGCGTTTGCACCACTTTGTTGTCGAGGGTGCCGCCATAGAGGGGATGCGGATGGGCCACGAGCGCTACGCCTTGCGGCGCGCCCTCCGGCCGGTCGAGAACCGTCTCGATCCTGCCCGCGCCGCCATCGATGAAAAAGCGCTCGCCGCCGCGGCTCATATGCGCAGGCGCTCGACTACGCGGCCCGCCTTGAGGTGCTCCTCGATGATCTCGTCGATGTCGGCGCGATCGACATAGGTATACCAGACCGCCTCCGGATAGACCACGACGCACGGCCCTTCCTCGCAGCGGTCCAGGCACCCCGCCTGATTGACCCGCACCTTGCCAGGCCCGGCCATGCCCAGGTCCTTCACGCGTTCTTTCGCGTAGTCGCGCATGGCGCTCGCGCCCTTGTCGTTGCAACAGGCCTCGCCGTTCTGGCGCTGGTTGCAGCAAAAGAAGACGTGTCTTTCGTAATAGCTCATGCAGGAAGTGCCGGAACCACCGGCGGAGTGACTCGAACCGGAGCGATTATAACAAGCGGCTCATTGGGCCTTCGCCTGGCCGCGGTCGGCCGCGAGCAGCACCAGATAGAACATCGCCGCGAACGGCCAGACGATGGAGACCAGCCGCGTCAGACCGTTCAAGTTGAGATAGTGCCCTTGCTGCCACAGCGAGAAGGTGGCGGTATTGTAGGGGTTGGCCGGGGCGAGGTTGACGATCGCGGTGGCCGCGAGCAGGCCGAAACCGACGAGCGGGAGCTGCGCAGCCCGCGGCAAGGCGACTGCGATCATCAGCAGCGCGATCGCGCCGGCGATGCCGTAGAGCGCGCCGGGAGTGACCCAGGACAGGATGTCCTGCGGACCCACGAGCAAACCGAAGGCGAGGGTATGGGCCGACAGCGCCGTCGCCATCAGCAGCATGACGATGCCGCGCGCTGGCTGGTTGCGCTCGAGGAGGCACGCCGCCAGCAGCCCCGCGGCCAAGCCGTTGGCGCAGGCGACGCCGGCTTCCACACGCAGGAAGATTTCGGCCGGGTAGAGCTTGCCCGAAGGCGTCTTGAAGAGATCGCGCAGGTCGCCCGTGCCAAAGAGCAGCGTCTCGGGACTGAGCTGCGAGAACAGCCACAGGCCGAGCAGCACCAGGCCCAGATCGACCCGCCCCCCCGGAAGGAACAGCTTCCCGCGCAGGCCCTCCAGCTTGCCCGCATCCATGAGAGGTCGCGTCGCCGCGGCGGCCGCGAGCGCGCCGAGCGCGCCGCCCACGGTGTTGGCAAGCAGATCGAGGTTCGAGGAGGTGCGGGCCGGCAGGTAGAGCTGCAGGGACTCGAGCGTGAAGCTCATGAGAATCGAGCAGGCGAGACCAAAGGCGAACGCGGCAACGCCGCGCAGCCGCGGATAGCTCGCGAGCACCGCGAGCGCGCCGAGCGGCATGTAGCCGAGAACGTTGACGAAGAGGTCGAACGCGGGTACCGGCCGGTTGAAGGACGCGGTGAGAAAGGCGAACGCAGGCAGGCCCCGGGCACGCCAGCCGTAGAAAGGATACAGGCTCGCGATGACGACCAGCAGCAGATACGCGACGAACAGGTAGCGCGCGAGAGTCGACGGCTGCTCACGGGACATGGCCGCGTTATCCTCTCACGGCCCGACTCTCTTCGATTTGAACACCTCGGCCTCGTACAGGGCGAGCGCCGCGGCTCCGACAAGCGCGAAAGTAATGCCCTCGATCGCCGCGCTCTCCCGCGCGAAGCGGCGGCATTCGAGCACGGCGATTCCGGCGGCGAGCTCCATCGGGTAGCCGTAGACGCCGCAGCTGATCGCCGGGAAGGCGATGGTGCGCAGTCCGTGCGCGATCGCGAGCTCGAGGCTCCTGCGATAGCAGGACGCGAGGAGCTGCGGCTCCCCGCTCGCCCCACCGTTCCAGACGGGGCCGACCGTGTGGATCACGTGCTTCGCGGGCAGGCGGTAGCCCCGGGTGATCTTGGCGTCGCCGGTGGCGCAGCCGCCGAGCGCGCGGCACTCGCGCAGCAACTCCGGGCCCGCAGCGCGATGAATCGCGCCGTCGACCCCGCCGCCGCCCAGCAGCGAGTTGTTCGCTGCGTTGACGATGGCGTCGGCCGCGAGCCGGGTGATGTCGGCTTCGATCGCAAACAGGCGGTCCCGCATGCTCTAGAAGTAATGCTGCCCCAGCCACCACGCCAGCCCCGCAATGAACGCAGAGCAGGGAATGGTGAGAATCCAGGCCCAAACGATGTTTCCCGCGACCCCCCAGCGCACCGCCGAGAGCTTGCGCACCGAGCCCACGCCGACGATCGATCCGGTGATCGTGTGGGTGGTCGAGACCGGCACGCCGAGGGCGGTGGCGAGGAACAGGGTAACGGCACCGCTCGTCTCGGCGCAGAATCCTCCAACCGGCTTGAGCGGCGTGATTCTCTGGCCCATCGTCTTCACGATGCGCCAGCCGCCGAACAACGTTCCCAGCGCGATCGCCCCGTAGCACAGGATCACTACCCACGCCGGCAGAGCCTCCGCGCCTGAGATGAGGTCGGAGGCGATGAGAAGCATCCAGATGACGCCCAGCGTTTTCTGCGCGTCGTTGCCCCCGTGGCCGAGGCTGTACAGGGCGGCGGAGACGAGCTGCAGACGACGAAACCAGCGGTCGACGCGGAAGGGGCTCGCCCTGGCGAACAGCCAGGACACGACGATCATCAGCAGAATGCCGAGCGCCAGCCCGAGCAGCGGCGAGAACACGATCGCAAGGGCGATCTTGAGGAGTCCGCCCCCTATCAGCGTTCCGACGCCGCCTTTCGCGACCGCCGCGCCCGACACGCCGCCGATCAGGGCGTGCGAGGAGCTGGAGGGAATTCCGTAGTACCAGGTAATCAAGTCCCAGGCGATCGCGCCGGTGAGCGCGCCGAAGATCACGTAGTGGTCGACGATCTTCGGATCGACGATGCCCTTGCCGATGGTGGCGGCGACCGCAAGGCCGAAGACCAGCAGCGCGGCGAAGTTGAAAAAAGCGGCCCAGAGGACGGCCCAGTGCGGGCGCAGCACACGCGTCGATACGACCGTCGCGATCGAGTTGGCGGCGTCGTGGAAGCCGTTCATGAAGTCGAACGCGAGTGCGACCAGGATCAGGAACACCACCGCTTCGAAGCTGATCGACATGCGGACGCGGGAATCAGGAATTCTCGATGACGATGCCCTCGATGATATTGGCCACGTCCTCGCACTTGTCGGTGACCGTCTCCAGATGCTCGTAGATCTCCTTCAGCTTGATCAGGTCGCGCGTGTCGGGCTCGCTGCGGAAGAGCTTGGCCATGGCCGCGCGCAGCACCTTGTCGGCGTCGGTCTCGAGCCGGTCGATCTCGCCGCAGATCTTCATGATCCGGTCGGCGTTCCCCATGTTGTCGAGGAGATCCACCGCCGCCTTCACCTTCTCGGCGCAGGCGACGCAGATCTCGGCCAGGCGCTTGGCTTCCTCGGGTATGGTTCGGATGTCGTAGAGAAACACGCTCTGCGACACGTCCTCCATCAGGTCGAGGATATCGTCCATGCGCGTGATGAGACGGTGGATCTCGTCGCGGTCGATGGGCGTGATGAAGGTCTTGTGCAGGAGCTGGATCGTCTGGTGGGTAACGGTATCGGCCTTGTTCTCGAGCGTCTTGATGTTGCGGGCGCGGCCCTCGCTCTCGTTGACGTTGTCCGTCATCGCCTTGAGCTCGGTCGCGCCCTCGAGAATCAGCGCAGCGTGCTGGGAGAAGTAGTCGAAGAAACGGCCTTCGTGCGGCATCAGGCGTGCGAACATCGAGCCCCCTTCGAAGTGGCCGCAGATCCGGCCGGGCGCATTGTAGCCGAGTTCGCCGCGGGCGAGGCGCCCTCTAGCGCACCTTGATTTCGATCCACATGCGGTTGAGCAGGCGCCTCAGCCTGCGGTCGAGATCGTGCAACATCTCCATGCGCGCCAGCGCGGCCTTGTCGGGGAACACGGCGCGGTTGTCGGCGATGTCCGGACGGATGTACTGCGTCGCGTCCGCATTGGGATTGCCGGCGCCGATGGCGTTCGTCAGCTCGGCGGAGTTGCGGCCCTCGAGCATGAAATTCATGAAACGGTGCGCGAGGTCGGGGCGCGGGCCGCTCTTGTGCAGCACCATGCTGTCGAGAGCGAGCACCGCGCCTTCCTTCGGGGTCGAGTAGCCGATGGTGAACTTGCGGCCTGCGGCCTTCGCGTCCTGGGCCGCGGTGAACATGTCGTTCGAATAGCCGTGCGCCAGCCAGATGTTGCCGACGGTGAGCTCCTTGATGTAGGACGCCGCGTTGAACGCCGCCCAGTAAGGCTTGGCGCGCAGGATCAGGTCGCGCGCCTGCTTCCAGTGACCCTGGTCGACGTCGTTTACGGAGTAGCCGAGGTATTTCAGCGCGGCGGACATGAGCTCCCGCTGGCTGTCGAGCACGGTGACCTTGCCTTTGACGCGCTCCAGGTACCGCGGCTCGAAAATCGTCGCCCAGGTGTCGGTGGGGATGCCGCGCTCCTTCATTTTCTCGACGTTGTAGCCGATCAGCGTCACCGAGTAGGCGTAAGGGACCGAGTACTTGTTTCCCGGATCGAAGAACTCGCCCATGAACTCCGGCTTGATGTTCTTCAGGTTAGGCAGGAGGCGCCGGTCTATGGGCCGCAGCGCCCCTTGCTGGATGAGGTTCTCGACCGCATTGCCGGTCGGCACCAGGAGGTCGTAGCCGGTCGCCCCTGCGGCGAGCTTGGCGAGCATCTCTTCGTTGTCGGCGTAGTAGTCCTGCACGAGCTTGCAGCCGCAGGATTTCTCGAAGCGCGCAACGGTGTCGGGCGTGATGTAGTTGTTCCAGTTGTACAGGTGCAGCACGTCGGCGGCAAAGACGCGCAGGGGCGCGAGGAGCGCCAGCGCGCAAAGCGGCGCGCGCACGCCCTTCAGCCCTGCCCGCGCAGCGCGTCGGGCGCGAGGCGCGAGGCGATCACGATCATGGTGAGCGTCAGGGCCATGAGGAGCGTCGAGACGGCGTTCACCTCCGGCGTCACCGCCACTTTGATCATGGTGTAGATCTGCAGCGGCAGGGTCGAAACGCCGGCGCCGGTGGTGAAGAAGGTGATGACGAAGTCGTCGATCGAGAGCGTGAAGCTCATGAGGGCGCCCGCGATCACGCCCGGCATGATGAGCGGCAGGGTGACCAGCCTGAACGTCTGCCAGGGCGTGGCACCCAGGTCACGAGCCGCTTCGAAGATCGACTCGTCCATGCCCGCAAGGCGCGCACGCACGATGATGGCGACGAATCCGATGCAAAAGGTGACATGGGCGACGATGACCGTGCCGAGGCTCAACGACTGCTCGCCGAACACCGAGATGAAGAACACGAGCAGCGACACGCCGAGCAGGATCTCCGGCATCGCCACGGGAGTGAGCACCATGAAAGGCAGGAGCCGCGGCCGGTAGCGATGCATCGCGATGCCCGCCATGGTGCCGAGGACCGTTGCGGCAACCGACGCAGTGACCGCGATGAACAGCGAATTGCGCGCAGCGCCGAGCATGGCTTCGTCCCCGAACAGGGTCCGGTACCAGTTCCCGGTGAAACCCACCCACTCGGCGTTGAGCTTCGAGTCGTTGAACGAGAAAAGCACCACGATCGTGAGCGGAACGTACAGGAAAGCGTAGGTCGCCAGCGACGCTCCCCACAGCCACCACGTTCTACGCACGCGCCGTCCCTTGCCTCGCCAGCCACGCGGCCGCCGCCGCCACTGCGAGCACCGCGAGCGTGAGCATGATTGAAAGCATCGAGCCGAAGGGCCAGTCGCGCGTTCCGAGGAACGCCTCCTTGATCATGTTCCCCACCATCCAGTCGTCCTTGCCGCCGAGGATCTCGGGTATCGCGAACATGCCGAGCACCGGGATGAACACCAGCGCCGCTCCCGAGAAGACGCCTGGCAGCGACAACGGAAAGGTCACGCGCCAGAAACGGCTCCAGGCGTTCGCGCCCAGGTCCTGCGCCGCATCGAGCAGCACCGGATCGTGCTTCTCGAGGTTGGTGTAGAGCGGCAGGATCATGAAGGGCAGGTGCACATAGACCATGCCGACGATCACGGCGAAGCCCGAGAAGAGCAGCGACAGGGGCTCGACTCCGAGGTACGCGAGGACGGTGTTGACCGGCCTCAGGAAGATCGACTGATCGCCGAGGATGATCATCCAGGCGTAGACGCGCACGAGGAAGTTGCTCGCGAACGGCAGTACCACGAGCAGGATCATGAAGTCGCGGTGGCGCTTGGGGCTGCGCGCGATGAGCAGCGCGAGCGGATACGCCATCACGAGGCACACCAGCGTCGTCAAGAGCGCGACACCGAAGGACTTGATCAGGATCTGGAAGTAAACCCAGTCGCCGAAGAAAACCCCGTAGTTCTCTGCGGTGAGCCCCGCGTCTTCTCCCGGCCGGGTCGCGGCGAGCGGCGCGAGCCCGCCGAACTCGCCGGGGTAGCGGAATGAGGCCACCACCATGATGAGAGAGGGCAGCGCGAAGAAGACGAACAGGAACAGGAACGGCGGCCCGGTCACGAGCGATCGGGTGATGCTCTCCGCGCGCAGCCTAATCACGCAGGAAATTCCCGGCGTCGTGGCGCCACGCTACTCTGACCGTGTCGCCGATCTCGAAGAAGGTGGCGCGGCCAGGGGCGGAATTGGGAAGCAGCGCCTCGATGCGGGTGCCGTTCGGCAGCTCCACGATGTAGGTCGTGATGTCGCCGACATAGAGAAGATCGTGTACCCGGCCGGTGAAATGGTTCTTCAGATCGTGATGCGAATCCGGCGCGCCGATGCGCACCTGCTCGGGCCTGAGCGCCAGTACGCCGCGCTCGCCCGCTCGCGCGCCTTCGCGCGCCGGCGCCACCACCTCGCCGAGACCTTTCACCTGGAGCCTGAGCGCCGACGCCGACGCCTCGACAACGGTCGCCTCGAGGATATTGCACTTGCCGATGAAATCGGCGACGAAAAGGTTCGCGGGCAAGCCGTAGATCTTGGAAGGCTCGTCGAGCTGCTCGATGCGTCCGGCGTTCATCACCGCGATGCGGTGCGAAAGCGCGAGGGCCTCGTACTGTGCGTGGGTGACGAACACGAAGGTGATACCGACGTCGCGCTGCAGGGCGATCAGCTCGATCTGCATCTCCTCGCGCAGCTTGGCGTCGAGTGCGCCCAGCGGCTCGTCGAGCAGCAGCACGCGCGGGCGGTTGACGAGCGACCGGGCGAGGGCGACGCGCTGCTTCTGGCCTCCGGAGAGCTCGTGCGGAAACTGCGCACCCTTCTCCTCCAGATGTACGAGCGCGAGCGCCTCCTTCACCTTCGAGCGGATCTCCTCAGGCGTCTTCCCGGCCATCTTCAACGGGAAGGCGATATTCTGCGACACCGTCATGTGCGGAAAGAGCGCATAGCTCTGGAATACTGTGTGGATGGGACGCTGTTCGGGCGGCGTGCCCGCCATGTCGCGCCCATCGAGAAGAATCGCGCCGGCGTCCGGCAGGTCGAAGCCGGCGATCATCCTCAGCAGCGTCGTCTTGCCGCAGCCCGAGGGTCCAAGCAGGGTGAAGAATTCTCCGGCCTCGATCGCAATGCTGACATCGTCGACGGCGGTGAGCGCTCCGAAGCGGCGCGTGACGTTCCTGATCTCGAGAAGCGCCATGGTCAGATCTTGCCGATCAATATTCCAATCACGGCGATCGCGGCGATCGCGATCCCTATCGCCATCATGCGATTGCGCCGCCGCTCGACCGCGAGCAGCTCGGCCAGGGCGCGCTCGATGCGTCCGATCCGGTCGTCGGCGAGAGCGCGATGCACCAGCCGCGGCAGCTGCGGCAGCATCGTCGCCCAATGCGGCGCTTCGCTGCGCAGGGTGCGCAGCAGTCCCTTGAACCCGACCTGCTCGCGCATCCACTTCTCGAGGAAGGGCTTGGCGGTCGTCCACAGGTCCAGATCGGGGTCGAGCTGCCGCCCCAGCCCTTCGATGTTGAGCAGGGTCTTCTGGAGCATGACGAGTTGCGGCTGGATCTCGACGTTGAAGCGGCGCGAGGTCTGGAACAGGCGCACCAGCACCCGGCCGAAAGAGATTTCGCTGAGCGGCCTGTCGAAGAAAGGCTCGCACACCGCCCGGATCGCGCCCTCGAACTCGTCCGCCCTGGTGTCGGCCGGCACCCAGCCCGCCTCCAAGTGCGCCCGCGCCACGCGTGCGTAATCGCGCTGGAAGAAGCCGAGAAAATTCTGCGCGAGGTACTGCTGGTCGATCTCGGTGAGCGTGCCCATGATGCCGAAATCGAGCGCGACG
>Ga0326726_10001089_pt1 | contig 25017 bp, 24 predicted proteins | sample MHFenrmetagenome_2_FD_207603 | JGI IMG/M metagenome (GOLD analysis project Ga0326726, IMG submission 207603) | Lab enriched peat soil microbial communities from Michigan Hollow, Ithaca, NY, United States - MHF15MN | ecosystem: Environmental > Terrestrial > Soil > Wetlands > Peat | place: USA... | reverse complement strand
GGTGAGACAGTCCTCTATATTCCATTTTCGGGATGTTGTTCCATGCAGATATTTCAGGGCTGATGAAACCGAATCAAGGGAATCAACATCAATCAGAATGTGATAATGGTTTGGTAGCACTACCCAAGCTATTGTATTAGGCTGGATTTCCTTCATTGCTCCAACCATAAGAGTCTCAAATTCAGTGCGCCTACCCGGTAAAGCCATGATTGGCACATGCTCGAAAATTGCCGCCGTGATCAGATAATATCCGGCCTCACGAAATGGATGCGGCGGAGCATGCAATGGATAACCATGCTCGCGCCGATAAAGCACAATATCTTGGCGTTCTTTCGGAGTGAGCTTTCGATTTTCGTATGCCATGTCATTTATCGGAGTGACTACCCTAAAGGATGCAATTAACGACAAAAATCGTCACTATGTTTTCTAATAAACTGACAACCGACGTCATAACTACGTTCTTCATTTTTAGGACGACTAAAGTCGTCACTACATATGAGGCCAATCCAATAAAACCACTTCCGCCAGCAGGCGGGCGTTGACGTTGCGCTCCAGCTTTTCAATCGCCCCCTCCGCGTCGCTGACCAGTTTGCGGGCTCCAGCCATGGTCAGGGTGGCAGCCAAAGAATCAACCGCTGCGCTGTAGTCAACGTTGGTGAGCGGAGACCCGGAACCAGAGGCACGCAGGAGCACATCCCGCCAGAACGAAAGCCACAGGAGCAAGGTATTCCGGAAACTTTCTTCCGCCTCAAAGGTTTTCCTTTTCCGCTCCGTCAGTTTTTCTGCGTAGGCAAAGCGTTCATGTCGGGTGGAACGCAGCAGGGTTTGCATATCGTCCAACCGATCTGCCCGGGATTTAAGCGCATCCTTGTCCTGCATCAACCGCAGGGCATAGCCTGGTCGTCCACCGGAGATGTGCGCCAGCAGGCGGGCAGATGAGTCATCCGCATTACAGCTTTTCAGATATGCTTCCACCTCCTCCACCCGCAGTGGCCGCAGTCGCAGGGTCTCACAGCGGGAGACGATGGTCGGGAGGAGCTGCTCGGCGTTGTCTGCGGTCAGGATCAAGACATCCTTCGATGGGGCTTCCTCCAGGGTTTTAAGCAGGGCATTGGACGCGCTTTGGTTGGCTTCCTGGAAGCGCAGCAAAAGGGACACGCGGTATTTTCCCTGGTAGGGTTTCAACGAGAGTGTCTGCCGCAGGGAGCGGATCTGTTCCACCTTCAGTGTGCCGCCCTCTTTTTCAGCTTGGACTACAACCAGGTCGGTATATTGCATTCTCTCAATCTGCCGGCAGGTTTTGCATTTTCCGCACGGATCGCCGGGACCTGTCGGGGTCGGGCAGTTCAAGGCCTGGGCAAAGCGCAGCGCCAGGGTGCGTCGTCCCAGCCCGGGAGGACCGGTGAACAGGTAGGCATGCCGGACGGAATTACGGGTGAGATGCTGCTTGAGCATCTCCACCGCCCATTCGTGTCCGAGAAGATCCCAGTTTTTATCCATGTCTGATCGCCGGGTCAATGCCTTCCAGGGCTTTACTCTTCTCCAGCCCGTAATCTCAAATATGAATCATACCGCTGGGGATGGACCCTGCCTGCCTGTACAGCAGCCCGTACCGCGCAGCCCGGCTCGCTTTTATGGCTGCAATCGTTGAACTGGCAGGCAGATACCAGCGGAGCCAGTTCGGGGAAGTAGCCATCCAGTTCCTCCGGCTCGGTGTCCCACAATGCCAGCGAGCGCAGACCGGGGGTATCAGCTACATAGCCGCCGCCCTCCAGCGGGAACAGTTGTCGAACGCTGGTGGTGTGACGTCCCTTATTAATCGCCGCGCTGACCTCCCGCACTGCCAGTCCCAACCCCGGCTGGACTGCGTTGAGCAGGCTGGATTTACCCACGCCGCTCGGACCAGCCATAGCAGACACTTTGCCCACCAAGCGCGCACGCAATTCATCCACGCCCTGGGCCATTTCCTTGGCACCGCCCGCAAGGGCAGGTGTCGCGCAGGTATAAATGACCGGATAACCGATGGGCGGGTAGAAGCCGAATAACTTCTCAGCCTGTTCCAGCCCCACCAGGTCGATCTTGTTGGCCACGATGATTGCCGGCAGTCGCTGCTTTTCGGCAATGACCAGGAACCGGTCCAGCATGCGCAGGCGGGGGAGGGGACGTGCGCAGGCGAAGACGAACACGGCCTGGTCGGGGTTGGCTAATATGACCTGCTGGTACATTCCCTGGGGCCGGGGATCGAGCCGGACCAGGGAGCTGCGGCGCGGTTCGACAGCTTCGATGCTCCCCGTTCCGTCCGCAACACAGGTGACGTGCACCCGATCGCCGACCGCGGCGATATCGCCCACGGCTCTACCCTGCTTGAGGCGGCCGCGCAGGTGACAGGTAAATGTGCCGTTTTCGGTCTGTACGCTGAAGAAGCCCGACTGCGATCGAACGATGAGCCCGGTGTCTTGCCGGGGGAGTGGGGCAGGGGGTGTGATGGGATGGTCGGGCCGGGACATACCTTTATGGACCCGGGGTGGGCGTCGGTTGTGGAACGCCGTAATCAGGGTTGACCACGCCATAGCCGGATTCCCACGGGTAGATCTTCTGTGGTTTTCCGTTGAAGTAAATTTCCATCACGCGCCTCATGATGGGAGCCGCCCACGTGGCACCTTCCCCCTGGTTGTTGACAATCACCGCCACGGCAATATCAGGTTTGTCGGGCAGGTCGGCCAGGCTGTACCCGGCGAACCAGGCATGCGGGTCCGTCGCCCCGCTTTCGGCGGTACCCGTCTTGGCAGCCACGGGGAATGGGAAGCCCGTAAACCTGGAGTAGGCCGTTCCTTTCGGGTCCGTGACCACGGTGCGCATGGCATCCTGGATGACCTTCAAGTTCGCGGTCGTGACGGGTAGGGTGCCGTTCGCCTGGGGGTGGAAAATGGTGATCGCATCACCGCTAACGGGCTGGACCTTTTCCACCAGTTGAGGGCGGTAGAGCGTACCGCCGTTGGCGACCGCGGCCATGAAGGTTGCCACCTGCAGTGCGGTCACCTGCACGTCACCCTGGCCGATGGCGATGCTGGTGGCATTGGTGCCGTCGGTGGGATTGGGTATATTCCCATCGGATTCGGCCACCTGCTCGATGCCGGTGGCACTCCCCAGGCCGAAGGACCTGGCCATATCGGAAATGGAAGTGCCCTTGCCATCGCTGTAAAGGGTGTATCCGATGTGGTAGAACCACGGGTCACAGGAGCGCATCAAGCCCTGGGGAAGGGTCAGCAAGCCGCTGGGAGGCCAGGAGGGACAGACGTCTTTCCCGGTCGCCAATTTCTGGTCGTTGCAATATTCCCAGGTCCAGTCGAACAAAGGTGGACCACCGCTGGGAACAAGTTCCGTGTAGGAGTACTGGCAGTCCCAGGTGCTCAGGGGGGTGAAGACACCGCTTTCGAGGGCGGCCGCCAGGGTGACTACCTTGAAAACCGAGCCGAGTGGATATGTGCCTTGCGTGGCCTTATTGAAGGTCGGCTGCTCGTCCGTGAACAACCGGTTGACGTTGTTCAGGTCGTACCAGTTGGGATCAAACCCCGGGGAGGAGACTATTGCCAGCACACGGCCGGTCTTTACTTCCATCACCACGATTGCACCGGGAAGACCGTCCATGGCGGCCTGGGCCTGTTCCTGCAGATCCGAATCTATGGTCAGGGTAATGGAGGCGGCGGGTACGGCGTTGGCCTGGGCCAAAACCGTTTCATAAGTCCCATCCGGGGCAGTGACATAAAGTTTGGCAGCATTTTGCCCATGCAGGTAACTTTCACCCCACTTTTCGATCCCTTCCCAGCCGATCCGTTCCGCCCCGCTGTAGCCGAGCCGCCGGTACGTATTCATGTCTTCCTTCGAGATGAACAGGGTGTAACCGACCGCATTGGGAGCCAGGTTGGGTTCATAAAAGCGGGAGGGGGAAGTTGTGGAAGTATCCGGATATCGACTGGCCTGCACACCGCTGTAGCCCGTGATCCCCGAGGCGTTGACCGCTGCGGCGCTGGCCTCGCCCACCGGCACGTAATTCCCGGGTGCATAGTTTTCATAATTGTTGCGGATGATTTCCGGGCGCACACCCGTTAACCGCCAGAGGGTGTTGAAAAGTGCACCTTCGCTGTCCGGATTAACCTCCCCTGCCACCAGGCCCAGGGCATACGCATCCGTCTGGGCCGCGATGGCGTTGCCGTTGCGGTCGTAAATGTCCCCGCGCGCCGGGGTCTCATACGTGGTCGCCAGGCCCTTGCCGCCGGTCAGTTCGGGCAGGATCAGGCTGTCGTCCCATTGGATCCGCCAATTGCCGTTCTCCAGCAGCATGGTGGTATTGAAGTCACGCTGGATATCCCCGAAAAGGCTGGTATGGTAGGTGATATGGAAAGAGACCTGGGAATTCTGGGGGTCGGTCAGCATGGACAGGATATTGTATTCGACCGTTTTTGCGCCGAGGGAGTTCAGGTCGTCTGTGTAGTGCTTTGTAAAATCGGCCAGGGAGATGGATTTCTGACTGGCTTGGTTAAGCATGGCATACATGGTGGGATAATCTTCCGCCACCATGCCATCCAAAAAGGTGCGCAGGGCATCCCCCGCGTCGGGGACGTGGGTAACGTTGATCACGGCGGTTGGCAGCGAGGAAGTAGGAGTGCTGCCTGGGGTTCCGACCCCGCATCCAGCCAGGAAGGTGAGCATCAGCAGCAGGTTTAACAAGTGGACGGGTTTCATTAATTAACCTTTCACTTCAACCGACCTGCTCCCCTTGTAAAACCCGGGCGGAGATCGGGCAGGCATAGTTCAGCCAGGCCTGGCACTCTTTCGAAATATCGGTGAGCGGGGTGATGTCGAATGGACGCAGGGTGCGGGCGAGATGGCAGAGCGGGAGCCCCATGACGCTGGCGTAGCAGCCGGACATCCTTTCGACGGGGTGGAATACGGGGTGCTGGATGGCGTAAGCCCCGGCTTTGTCGAGCGGGTCCCCGCTGGCCACATAGGCTTCAATTTCCTGAACGTCATAATTTCGCATCGGCACTTGAGTGACGCACAGGTCGTGCCCAAGGTTCCCGTCGGACGTCCTGATCACGCATAGTCCGGAATAGACCTGGTGGGTGCGATCCCGTAATTTGCCGAGCATTTCCGCCGCCTCGGACGCGTTCCCCGGTTTTCCCAGGATGGTCTTCCCGTCCACCACGGTGGTATCGGCAGCGATGACGATGGACTCCGGGACATTTGTTGAGGCGCAGGCACGCGCCTTATTTTCAGCAAGCCGCAATACATAAGCCCCAGGCTCTTCGCCGGGGCGCTGGCTTTCATCGACTTCGGGAGAGGCAGATTCGAATTTCCACCCGCCGAGCGCAAGCAGTTCCCGCCTGCGTGGGGAGTTCGACGCCAGTACCAGGCGAGGGTTGCCCATGGGCGGGATTCTAACACACTAGCGGGTTCTTCATCCCCGTTGTAAAATGGTCATGCACCGACCTGACAGATAGAAGATGAAGCTGTCAGGTTTTGCACAAAATCACGGAGGAGACTGCTTGTGCTGGAACTCATCGAACGCATCCGTCGCGACGGAAAGAACCTCGGCAACGGTATTTTGAAGGTGGACGGTTTCATCAACCACCAGGTGGACCCCGGCCTGATGGATGCCTGCGGACGGGAATTGGCAGCGCGGTTTGCCGGTGTAGGCGCGACCAAGGTGCTGACCGCTGAAATTTCCGGGATCGCGCCGGCCTTGACCACGGCTCACCACCTTGGCCTGCCGGTGGTCTACGCGCGCAAATCCAAACCGGTCACCATGCCGGACGAGGTCTTCCTGACCATGGCCCCTTCGCATACCAAGGGGCGCATGGTGGACCTGATTGTCTCGCCAGAATACCTGGCCGGCGGAGAAAAGATCCTGATCATCGACGACTTCCTGGCTTCCGGGGCAACCATCTGGGGGCTGGTGCGCCTGGCGCAGGCAGCCGGGGCCACCATCGTGGGCATCGGGACGCTGATCGAAAAGGTTTTCGAAGGCGGGCGCGAAAAACTTAAACCGCTGGGAGTGCCGGTGGAATCGCTGGCGGTCATCCGTTCGATGGACGAGGACCGGATCATTTTCGAGGATGAATAGATTCTTCAGCTTGCTGAAGCAGCCATACATCTACAGGTTCTTCATCTGGATGTTGAACCACGCCCCCTTTGCCATCCCCGTCAAACGCCTGAGGGAAACGGATTCCCTGCTTGCCTTTTTCCATCCAAAGCCGTCCTATCCTTTCCACGTCATCCTCATGCCGAAAAAAGCCATCCGTGCTTTTTCTGACCTGGAACCTGCCAGCCCATTCCTGGCAGATCTCGTCGCGGCTGTACAGAGCCTGGTTGCCGAGAATAATTTGAAATCTTACCGCTTGGTCGTCAATGGAGGGGAAGCCCAGGAATTTCCGCACCTGCATTTTCATCTTATTTCAAGCAAGATGATTGTTGAACGTGGAATGTCCGCCCAATGACTTTCTTTTACTAACCCATGTCCCATCAATCCATCGCCATCCTTGATTTCGGTTCCCAGTACGCCCAACTGATCGCCCGCCGGGTGCGCGAGGCGCACGTGTATTGCGAACTCTTCCCGTGGGACGCGCCTGTTGAAAAAGTGCTGGCACTGAACCCGAAAGGCTTCATCCTTTCGGGCGGACCGGCCTCTGTTTATGCCGAGGGAGCGCCAACCCTGCCTAACTATGTGATCGAGTCCAACCTGCCGGTGTTCGGGATCTGCTATGGGATGCAGTTGATGGTGCAGACTCTGGGTGGCAAGGTGGACCCCTCCGCCCGGCGCGAATACGGCCCGGCAGAAATACAGCCGCTGCTCCCCGGCACCATCCTGGAGGCCCTGTCAGCGGTGTGGATGTCGCACGGCGACCGGATCATGGAGATGCCGGAGGGTTTCGTTGCGCTTGCGAAAAGCGGCAACAGCCCCATCGCCGCGATGGGTGATTTTAAACGAAAATATTTCGCAGTTCAATTCCATCCCGAAGTGAGACATACGCCCAACGGTGCGCAGGTGCTTGCGCATTTTGCAGTGGAGGTATGCGGCTGTGCACCGGACTGGACCCCGGCTTCCATCATCGAGGAAAATGTTGAGAGAATCCGCCTTCAGGTGGGAGAAGAACGCGTGCTGGCTGCAGTCAGCGGGGGCGTGGACTCATCGGTGGCTGCCGCGCTGGTGCATAAAGCCGTCGGTGACCAGCAGGTGGCTGTTTTCGTGGACACCGGTCTGCTCCGCCAGGGGGAACCCGAACAAGTGGTGCAAACTTTCTGCGAGCGGATGGGAGCCGAGCTGGTGGCGGTGGACGCCTCCGCCGAGTTTTTCGCCGCCCTGGACGGTATCATCGACCCGGAGCGGAAGCGCAAGATCATCGGAGAAAAATTTATCCGCATTTTCGAACGCGAGGCCAGGAAACTGGGTGCGCCCAGGTTCCTGGTGCAGGGCACGATCTACCCGGACGTGGTCGAATCCGCCGCGCCGGACCGGGACAAGGCAGCCAGGATCAAGAGCCACCACAACGTGGGCGGACTGCCGGATCACATGGAGATGGCGCTCGTGGAGCCGCTGCGCTACCTGTTCAAGGATGAAGTGCGGGCAGTGGGGGAAGCCCTGGGCTTGCCGGAAAGCCTGGTCTGGAGACAGCCGTTCCCGGGTCCCGGGTTGGCCGTGCGCTGCCTGGGAGAGGTAACCCCCGAACGAGTTGCCTGCCTGCGCCAGGCGGACGCCATCTTCACCCAGGAGTTGTCCGCGGCGGGGCTGCTGGGCAAGGGAGCCGGCACCAACCAGGCCTTCGCGGTGCTGCTGCCGGTCCGCTCGGTGGGCGTGATGGGTGACGAACGGACCTACCAGGAGGTGTGCGCCATCCGGGCGGTGGTGACCGACGATTTCATGACTGCCGACTGGGCACGCCTGCCGTATGACCTGCTGGCAAAGGTGGGCAGCCGGATCGTCAACGAAGTGCACGGAATCAATAGAGTAGTGTATGATATTACCAGCAAGCCGCCCGCGACGATCGAATGGGAATAGGAGAAAACAGTGGACTATCCGATAGATGGAATCCCGGGCTTTGAAGGCCGCAAGGTATTGCTCAGACCCGCAGGGTTCTTCAGCGGCGTGAAGCTCGTCGTGGATGACAGCGTGGTGACAAGCAGACTGGGAAAATTCACCCTGCAACGGAACGACGGCACCGTAGTGGAGGCACGCCTGCGCAGCAATTATATTGACACCTTTCCACAGTTGATCGTGGATAAAACCGTTTATTCGGCAGTCAAACCATTGGCATGGTACGAACTGGTCTGGAGTGCGCTCCCCATCCTTATCCTGTTCATCGGGGGAGCACTGGGAGCCGTATGCGGGTTGGTGGCTGCTTATTTCAATAGCCGTGTCTTCCGAATGAACATGCAGTCGATATATAAATATTTATTGACCGGCTTGATTTCAGTGGGAGCATTTGTGGTTTACTTCATCCTTTCGATACTGTTTTACACCCTGATCCGAGGTCAATGATGTCCGAGATCATCCCATCCGTGCCCAGGAGCCATTCCATCCCGCCCGCGCCCATCCACCCGCTGGCCGCGCTGACGACCATCGTGCTCGACAATGTCTTTGGCGTTTTCGAACTGGTGGACCCGCTTGCCCTGATCCTGACCAGCGTGTCGGTGGGAGTATTGGGCACGGTGAGCACCACCCTGATCCAGCATTACCTTTCGAAGGAGGAATGGGGCCCGTCGCTGGCAAAGGGATTGGTCCTGGGTATTATTGCCGGCGTACCCTTCCAGGTGGCTGGGACCGCGGTGGGTGCCATCCTGCTCGGCTGGGCGGGGGCGAGCCAGTGGATCAAATTGCCCGTACCGAGGAGCAAGCCGGAAAAGCTTCCCGAAGAGGACGAGATCGTGGATGCGGAAGTCAAAGATGCTAAATAAGCTGATGGAGCGAAGTTTATTTCCAGCCTCATTTTGGAAATCCATGCAATTCTGCTTATTTATGTAAGCAACTGGTTTCAAGCTAAATCTATTAAACTAAATGCGTAATTTCCTGGCTTTATTTTTTGGCGTAAGCCTGCTTTTTGTCGGACTGAATCCTGCCCAAGCCCAGGGCAGCGCCCGCCTCAGCCTTTATGCATTGCAGACCGATACGTTTCCATCCATCTCCGCCGAGCTGGACGTGTTCGACGCCTCCGGCAGCTTCGTCAGTGGGCTAAGCCGCGCTGACATCACCCTGCTGGAAGACAACCTGCCCCGACCGGTCACGAGCCTCGAAGAACTCCAGCCGGGGACGGAATTCGCCCTCGCACTGGATCCCGGGCCTTTCTTTGCATACAGGGACATCAACGCAGTCACCCGCTTTGATAAGATCATGAAAGCATTGATGGAGTGGGCAGCCACACACCCTGATTCTCTGGGCGATGACCTGAGTTTTCTTCCCACCGGCGGGACCCCGGTGACTCACCTGGAAACCACCCCGGCAATTTCAGACGCCCTGGCTGCCTATAAACCGGACCTGAATACCCTTGTCTCAAGCCCTCAAACCCTCTCAGCCGCCCTGGATGCAGTCTCCGAACCCAACTCCCAACCCGGAAGGAAACCCGTGGTGTTGTATATCACCAACCTCCCGGCTGCGGGAGATATCCCGCAACTTCAAAACCTGACCAAGCGCGCCGCAGCCAGCATTATCCGTGTGGACGTCTGGATCATAGCCTCGCAGGCTTTCTTCTCCACTTCCGGCGCGACGGCCCTCAAGGATTTGGCCATCCAGACCGGCGGCCAATATTTCCTTTTCTCGGGCGCTGAACCATTACCCGGCCCCGATACATACCTAGCACCCCTGCGCCACACCTACCAGCTGAAGTATTTTTCCAGCCTCCTCACTTCCGGTGAACATACCCTGGCGGTGCAGGTGAGCCTGGACGGTGAACCGGTCACTTCCGCGGATGTGCCCTTTGAGCTGGATATTCAGCCGCCCAACCCGATCCTGGTGGCCCCTCCGCAGCAGATTGTCCGCACAGCGCCGGATGCGCGCACCACCGCAGTTGCTTCATTTATTCCCACCCAGCAGACCATCAGCATCATCATCGAATTCGCCGATAAACGCACCCGTCCCCTGGTGCGGACGGTGTTGTACGTGGACGGGGTGAAAACAGCCGAGAATACTTCGGCACCCTTCGATCGATTCACCTGGGATTTGAAAGGGTACATAACCAGCGGACAGCATACCCTCACCGTGGAAGCCGAGGACAACCTGGGACTGAGCAAGGTCAGCCTGGGCGTGCCGGTACTGGTCACCATTGTCCGGCCTCGATTCGGTCTGCTCCCCTGGCTTTCCCGTAACAGCCTGTGGGTCGCGCTGGGAGCCATCTTATTCGCCGGCGGGGGGCTGCTGGTGATTCTCACCCGCAGCCGCATAAAAAACCGCCGCAAGGCGCTCACCGACCGCGGAGCCCGCAATGACCCGTTGACTCAACCCATCCATCCCGAGAGGAGGAGACGCGAGCTGCACCTGGCGCGGAAGAGCCCGGACAATACCTCTGAAGCCTACCTGGTCCGTTTGAAGGACGACGGGCAGCCGATCACCGCGCCGGCCATCCCCATTTCGACCGCAGAAGTCATTTTTGGCTCGGACCCGATCCAGGCCACGTACATTTTGGACGACCCGTCGGTCTCACCCCTGCACGCCCGCCTTAAAGAAAAGCACGGCGAATACATCCTCTCCGATGAAAAATCCGTGGCGGGGACGTGGATCAATTACGAGCAATTGACCGGCCCCCAAATTCTGAAACACGGTGACGTGATCCACTTTGGACGGCTCTCCTACCGGTTCATGCTGCGAAACCCCCCCGAACTTCCCACGCCGCTTGTCAGCCCGGCGAAGGAATGATCTGCACTTTAAATTCTCTGCTGGAAATTCCTTTCGTAACCCGATCAGGCAGGGCGGGTTAACAGGATGAGGACAGGTTTGCCATCTTGTCCCAACGCAGGAGAAGAACAGGCTCAGCCTCCAGAATCCTTACAAACCTAAACTCACCTCTTGTAATTTTCCCAATAAGGCGTATACTCCCAACCGATTAAATCTAATCAAAAGGTGAAAAAAAATGACTGCTCCGATGAAAGAAAAGGAAAACGATAAGCCTCCCAGTTCAACCCCGCGCCCGGCACATCCGTGGCGGGTGGCCGTGCTCGCCAACATCAAAGAGCACGGCAGGTCCCTCCCAGCGGATGTTCCTCCAGACGCCGGCGCGGACTACGATTATATAGAGACCATAGACACGATCCGGGCTGCCATTGAAACCGATGGCCATCAGGCAGTTTTTATCCAGGCTGATAGAGACCTGCCTTATGCCTTAAAGAAAGCACAGCCCGACATTTGTTTCAACATTGCCGAAGGACTGGGGGGAGATGCTCGCGAAGCCCAGGTACCTGCACTGCTGGAAATGCTCCATATACCATACACCGGATCGCGCGTTTTAACCAACGCCATCGCGCTGGACAAAACGTTGACCAAGCGCATCTGGCGGGACCGGAACCTGCCTGTATCTCCCTTCCAGGAATTTACTTTCGGCGACGAACCGCTTCGACCTGAAATGCACTTCCCGCTCTTCGTCAAGCCTGCCCGCGAGGGCACCGGCATGGGAGTGAACGAGAAAGCCATCGTTAATAACGAGGCGGAACTGCGAGAACGCACTGAATACGTCATACGACTGTACCACCAGCCAGCACTGGTTGAGACCTTTTTGCCGGGCCGCGAGTTCACCGTGGGCATCATGGGTCGCCACGATACCGTGCTCTATTCCCGTCATCCCGAATGGTACGAAAAGGACGGTTTCCTGCGCCTGCCCATTTTGGAACTGGACAGCAGCCGTTCCATCACCCCGGGAATTTACGGGCTGGAAGCCAAGGCCCAGTCGGTGGGTTCGAATGGCGCGCCTGATTATCTCTGCCCTGCGCCGGTTGATCCCGACCTGAGCAGGAAACTCCATCGCCTTGCCTGGCGCGCTCACGTGGTCCTGGGAGCATGTGACGTCTCCCGCACTGACATCCGCCTGGATTGCGACGGCAACCCGCGCCTGCTCGAGATCAACCCATTGCCCGGCCTGACCCCTGGCTACAGCGACCTGTGCATCCAGTGTTCCGCACAGGGGATTTCCTACGAAGACCTGATCCTTGAGATCCTCTACCTGGGGGCTTCGCGCTGGAACATGCTCACCCCGCGCGACATTCCTCTGCCTCCAAAGAAAAAGACCGGACCCCTGAACGGGAACGGCAAACCGACCAACGGGATTGGCTCTCTGGCGCACGAACATGCGCGCCCCATCCCCATTTCCATCCCAACGAAGGTGGAAATTCGAAACCCGTAGAGGCGCTCCCAATTCGATAAATGGGAAATAGCCGCTCTCACTGGGCGACAGTCAACGACTGTCGCCCAGTTTTTCGTTATGGTATAATTCGCCCGCCTTACGGAGAGGTCGCGTAGCTGGCTTAGCGCGCACGCTTGGAAAGCGTGTAACCCTAAAGGTTCGCGGGTTCGAATCCCGCCCTCTCCGCCAAAGAGAACTTGCCGCACCTTTGCGCGGGAAGTTCTTTTTGTACCTCCGGCAGGGTGAGACAGCCACAAGCGGTAAATTTCCCGGTAATGCTCTCATGATATACTCGGGTCACCGATGAACCCCCCCCGCTTTCCCAGAGCGCTCATTACCCTGCTGTTCATCCTGATTGCATCAACTTTCCTGGTCGGAACCCTGCGTTTCTTCGCCTCGGCCCAGGCAGCTCCCATTTTGGAGGATTCGACCCAAAAGAACAGCCAGGACTCCAGGGTAGCCCTGGCGCCCACCCTCACGGTCACCGTCAATTTCTCAACCCTGGAACCAACGTTGGCTGCGCCCACCGCCTCTCTCCAGCCGTCTCCAACCAAGGCCGCCTCTTCCACACCGACCTTGATACCTACTCCCACTCCGACTCTCATCCCCATTCCTCCACGGAAATATTTCACCGATATGACCGGCATTATTTCGCTCGCCATCATGCTGGTGGTGGTGATCCTGGTCGGCATCATCTGGGGCGCTCGCAGCTCCCGTAGGAAGAAAGAGCCAAAATAAGGATTCCCCCTGGATTTCAACTATTGACAATCCGGAATTTAAGCATATAATCACGCCCAATACTTGAAAAACGCTGAAGAGGACGAGTAAACCTCACACGGCGGATTAGAGAGCAGGCGGTAATTGGTGAAAGTCCTGCCCGCACGATGAAGTTGAATGGACCTCGGAGTTGCCAGGCGAAAGGCGCAAGCCGAGTATCCCGGGCCGGAGCGGCTACCGTTACCAGGGCCAGGTCATTTAGCCAGGTTTGATGAGCAGGGTTTAATCCATCGACTTGACCAGTTGACCGACAAGAGTGAGGCTGGCTTTCCCCTGTGCACCACGCAGGGATTTTTTATTAAGCGACCTTAATTCGGGTGGCACCACGGACTACGCGTTCGTCCCGTTCCAAGGACGAACGCGCTTGTGTTTAATTTGGAAAGGAGACTATCATGCCCAAAAATCGTGTTCTTACCGGACATCGCCCCACCGGGCCGCGCCACATTGGCCATCTGGTCGGGACTCTGGAAACTTGGGCAGCATTGCAGGACACTCACGAATGTTTCTTCTTGGTCGCTGACTTGCACGTACTGACCACAGATTATGCTCACCCGCAGTATATCCAGGATAACATCTGCAATATGCTGGCCGACTGGCTGGCGGCAAGTATTGACCCATCACGGGCAACCATCATTCTGCAATCGGCCATTCCGGAGCATGCCCAACTCGCCCTTCTTCTTGGCATGTTGGTGACAGTGGCGCGGCTTGTACGCGTTCCAACATACAAAGAACATATCAGGGAATTGGGCATTCAGCCTTCGCTTGGTCTGTTAACCTACCCCATCTTGCAGGCGGCAGACATCTTGATTTACAAAGCGAACACAGTCCCTGTAGGCGAGGATCAGTTGCCGCACATCGAACTGGCACGCGAAACAGCCCGCCGCTTCAATCAGATATACAGGCAGATTTTTCCTGAGCCGGAGGCTCTGCTTTCCAGGTCTACACGCTTGCCAGGAGTGGATAACCGCACCATGCATACTTCTTACGGAAACGCTATTTATTTGCGCGATACGCCCAAAGAGACGACTCGCAAGGTGATGAGCATGTACACCGACCCGACGCGCATCCATCCCAGCGACCCCGGCCATATTGAGGGCAACCCGTTGTTCGTTTACCACGATGTTTTTAATCCAAATCCAGAAGAAGTAAAAGAATTCAAAATTCGTTACCAGGCCGGCAGGATAGGCGACGTAGAGATAAAAAAACGTCTGGCCGAAGTACTCAATATTTACCTGGCTCCGCTGCGGGAGCGCCGTGCAAAATTCATTGCCCAGCCCAAAATGCTTATGGAAATCCTGCATACCGGTACAGAGCGAGCCAGGCATATCGCTCGGGAAACCATTGAGGAAATCCAGGTTTGCTTGGGCTTATTGTAAGGGTAAAGATCGACCGGGTCCGATATCGCCGCGCAGGTCTTTGTCCCATAAAAACACATATAAAGGAGCAATGCAATGTTTATCGTTTTCCATCCACCTTGAAGGAGTCTCTGTTCCCTAATAACTCGATTGCCTATTCCCATATTCACCTATCCTCTGAAAGGAGATTATTATGTCTGACCAAATCCGCTTTATGTTGAACGAAACCGACCTGCCAAAGAATTGGTACAACGTGATGGCTGATAGCCCTGTCCCGCCCACCCCGGTACTGAACCCAATGACGAAAGAGCCGATCACCCCCGAGTTCCTCTCGGTGCTGTTCCCGATGGAGATCATCAAGCAGGAAGTCAGCACGGAGCGTTTCATCCAGATCCCCGAGGAAGTGCGCGAGATTTACAAGCTCTATCGTCCCACTCCGCTGGTGCGTGCCCGCCGGCTCGAAAAGGCGCTGGGTACCCCTGCCCACATTTACTTCAAGAACGAGTCCGTCTCGCCGGTCGGCAGTCATAAGCCCAACACCGCAATTCCCCAGGCTTTTTACAACAAGGCGGCCGGGACGAAAGCCATGACCACCGAGACCGGCGCCGGTCAGTGGGGCACCGCGCTGGCCATGGCCTGCAATTTCTTTGGGCTTGACCTGGAAGTCTATATGGTCAAGGTCTCTTACGTCCAGAAGCCTTACCGGCGCATCTATATGCAGACCTTTGGAGCGCAGGTCTTTGCCAGCCCATCGGATCGGACGGAATATGGCCGCACCCTGCTGGCCAAGGACCCCGACAACAACGGCTCGCTGGGCATCGCCATTTCAGAAGCGGTGGAAATCGCCGCCACCTCCGGCGGAGCCAAGAAGTACAGCCTGGGTTCGGTGCTGAACCATGTGCTGATGCACCAGACGGTCATTGGAGAGGAAGCCCTCAAACAGATGGACCTGGCAGGCGAGTACCCCGACGTTGTCATTGGCTGCGTGGGCGGCGGCTCGAATTTTGGCGGCATCGCCTACCCCTTTCTGCGCCAGAACCTGAAGGACGGGCAGCGCACGCGCCTGCTGGCAGTGGAGCCCACCGCCACCCCTTCGCTGACGAAGGGCACCTACACCTTTGACTACGGCGATTCCGCCCAGATGGCCCCCATCGTCAAGATGCACACGCTCGGTCACACCTTCATGCCGGCCGGCATCCACGCCGGAGGGCTGCGCTATCACGGCATGGCCCCCAGTCTTTCGGCGCTATATAACGCCGGGTACATCCAGGCGGTTGCCGTACCCCAGATCGGGACATTCGATGCCGCCGTGCAGTTCACCAAGGCTGAAGGCATCATCCCGGCTCCCGAATCCGCCCACGCCATCCGCGTGGCGATCGACGAGGCGCTGGATGCCAAGGCAAAAGGCGAGAAGCGCGTCATCCTTTTCAACCTGTCGGGTCACGGTCACTTCGACATGACCGCCTACCAGTCCTACCTGGCCGGTGAACTGGAAGACTTTGAGTATCCGGCGCATGCCATTGAAGCAGCCATGAAGGATTTACCGAAGGTGGCAGTGGAGGCATAGATTCATCCTTATAATCAGCCCTGGCAAGCCCATAAGGAATTTGAATCGACGCAACCTGCTCTTCAAGAACGAAACTGCAGGTCTCCAAATTTCCGGAGACCTGCAGTTCATTTGACTTAAAAGGTTCAGCATCATTATTCACACGGGTATAGGAGATCAGGATTTCAGCGTTGAAAAGCAACCTGCTCACCTGCCAGATTAAAACATCAGGTGTCATTTCAGGAAAAGACAGAACATTCGTGCGAACAGGCCCCTGTGGTAGAATACAGGCTGTTCCTGACTGTGGGTTTCCATATAATGTATAACCGAATCAATCTCGTTCGGGCATAGCTCTTCAGAAAGCCAGCTTTTCATGCAGCCAGACATAAAACATCATTCGTTCCTCGCTTTGATTTAAGAAGCAATTAATGTCGATCAATACATCCCAAGGTAAATTTCCCCCGCCTCCTGGTCTGCTGTCCTCAATCATGGCGGGATTTGATTCTGTCGCCACACACATCGCGGTCATCCTCCCGCCGGTGCTGCTTGACCTGTTCCTATGGCTCGGTCCGCACCTGCGCTTGAAGCAGTTCCTCCAGCCGATCATTGCCCAGTTTCCTTCCCTGGCAAACGCATTCCCCGCCAGTTTCCCCGACCCTGCCACCATTCAGGCTGCCTGGGCTGGCATTGCGGACCATTTCAACCTGTTTATCATCCTGCGCACCTTCCCGGTGGGCATCACCAGCTTGCTGAGTTTGCAGATGCCGGTCCAAAACCCGTTTGGGGTCCCGGTGAGCCTGGATGCCGGTTCGTTCGTGGGTATCCTGGGCTGGGCATTGCTCCTGGTCTTCCTGGGCTGGATCGTCGGGGGAGTTTATTATTACTGGGTTTCCAGGGTGGCGCTTAAATCGGATGTTCGCATGCTTGGGAAATCCTTGAGCCAGGCCGTTTTGCTCTCGATTATTTGGGTGGGGCTGTTGTTCCTGGTCGGGCTGCCTGTGCTGGTGATATTAACCGTCCTGACCGCTGTCAATACGATTTTGGGGCAGATCGTGCTATTTGCCGGGGCGATCGTCCTCATCTGGCTGGTGATGCCGATCTTCTTCTCGGCGCACGGCATTTTCACCTATCAACTGGATGCCCTGCGTGCCATCCTGAGCAGCCTGCGCATGGTACGCTTCACGCTGCCAAATACCGGGTTGTTCCTGCTGATCTTCGTGCTGATCAACCAGGGATTAAACTTTTTATGGAACACTCCGGCCCAGTCTTCCTGGTTGCTGCTGGTGGGCATTACCGGGCATGCTTTCATCTCTACAGCCCTGCTGGCAGCCAGTTTCATATACTATCGGGACATTAATGCCTGGTTGAAGGCTGTTTTTGAACAACTTCAACGGCAAACAACTTCAGTAAAGGTGTAGTTTGAGGTATCATCCTGACTAAATTGGGAAGGTGAGGAACACCCTCGCGCTTCCGCACGAATTGAGATAATCCGGATTGAGGAATTTATGGCAGTAGTTAATGGAAGTTATGACGCAAAAGATATCCAGGTCCTGGAAGGACTGGAAGCAGTCCGCCGCCGCCCCGGCATGTATGTGGGCGGCACCGATATCAAGGCCCTGCACCACCTCGTTTATGAAGTGGTGGATAACTCGATCGACGAAGCCCTGGCAGGTGTCTGCACGCGCATCGATATCATCATCCACCCCGATATGTCCGTGACTGTGATCGACAACGGGCGCGGCATCCCGGTGGATATGCACCCCACCGAGAAAAAGTCGGCCCTCGAGGTGGTGATGACCAAGCTGCACGCCGGAGGCAAGTTCGGCGGCGGCGGTTACAAGGTCTCGGGTGGACTGCACGGGGTGGGCGTCAGCGCGGTCAACGCCCTCTCGGAGTGGTGCGAGGTGGAGGTGCGCAGGGATGGGAAGGTCCATTTCCAGCGCTACGAACGCGGCCACCCCAAGGAGCCGGTCAAGGTGATCGGCAAGGTCAAGGCCAGTGATTCGGGTACCAAGACCACATTCAAATTCGACCCGGTGATCTTCACCGAGGCGCTCGAGTACCGCTTCGACACCCTGGTCCAGCGCTTCCGCGAGATGGCTTTTGTCACGCGCGGCACCACCATCTATTTCCTCGATGAACGCAGCAACCGCGAAGAGACTTTCTACTTCGAAGGCGGCATCACTTCGTTTGTGCGTTACCTGAACCGCAACCGCGAGACCCTGCACCAGGTGGTGCATGTCGAAAAGGACATCGAGGGGATCGGCATTGAATGCGCCGTCCAGTACACCGACGCATATACAGAATCCATTTACTGCTTCGCCAACACCATCAACACCGTGGATGGCGGCACCCACCTGACCGGCATGCGCGCCGCACTGACGCGCGTGGTCAATGATTATGCCCGCAAGGGCGGGCTTCTCAAGGAAGCCGACCCGAACTTCTCGGGCGACGATACCCGTGAGGGTCTCACCGCCATCATCAGCATCAAGCACCCCGACCCGCAGTTCGAGTCGCAGACCAAGGTGAAGTTAATGAACCCCGAGGTGCAGACCTACGTCACCCAGGTGGTGGGCGAGGCCTTCGGGACGTTCCTCGAAGAGAACCCGCAGGCAGCCAAGGCCATCATCGCCAAGTGTCTCACCTCGGCGCGCGCCCGCGACGCCGCCCGCAAGGCGCGCGACCTGGTCATCCGCAAATCCGCCTTGGAAAGTCTCACTTTACCCGGCAAACTGGCAGACTGCTCCGGGCGGGACGCAACCAAGACCGAACTCTACATCGTGGAAGGGGACTCGGCCGGCGGCTCGGCCAAGCAGGGCCGCGACCGGCACTTCCAGGCCATCCTGCCCCTGCGCGGCAAGATCCTGAATACCGAACGTGCCCGCCTTGATAAGATCCTGGGGAACAATGAAGTCAGGTCACTCATCTCGGCTCTTGGCACCGGCGTTGGCGATAATTTCGACCTGGCGGGTCTGCGCTACGGGCGCATCATCATCATGACGGATGCCGATGTGGACGGCTCGCATATCCGCACCCTGCTGCTTACTTTCTTCTTCCGCTATATGCCCACCCTCATCGATGAGGGTCACCTCTTCATCGCCCAGCCGCCCCTCTACCGCCTGGCGTATAAGAACCAGGTCCATTACGCTTATAACGATGCCGACAAGGACAAGCTGCTGAAGACCCTGGGCACCAGCCCCGAAAAGGTCACCCTTTCACGCTATAAAGGTCTAGGCGAGATGAACCCCACCCAGTTGTGGGAGACCACCATGAACCCGGACAACCGGACCCTGCTGCTAGTGACCGTGGACGACGCGGCCGAGGCCGACCGCACCTTCGATATGCTCATGGGTGACGCCGTGGACCCGCGCAAGAGGTTCATCCAGACCCACGCCAAGGCTGTCAGGAACCTGGATATTTAGAAAAGACTTTTCAGGATTATTTATTGTCCTGCGCTTTATGGACCCGGCACTTGTGAAGTTGAAATGTTGTATTATCCCTGTATAGATCCGGTGGTTACGATTGGGATGGCGGGACACCTGATAAAATTATTGACAAATTTTTGCTTTCCGACATGAGATATTGAATGACGTCACGAACCAGGTGACGTCACCATTATTAAGGCGCAAAGGAGCCTGTCTATGAGTATTATCGAAGTTACCAACCTGACCAAGTACTATGGAAAATCGAGAGGCATCGTGGATGTCTCATTCAACGAGGAAGAAGGGGAGATCTTCGGCTTCATCGGGCCGAACGGCGCCGGCAAATCCACCACCCTCCGCATGCTGCTTTCGCTGATCCATACCGTTAGGCCGACATCGGAACATGCGAGTGGAAAATCATGAGCAAAGTATTCGTCAACATTGGACTTAGCCTAGATGGCTACATGGCACCGGAAGGAATGACCATGGACAAGCCTGAGTACAAGAACTGGGGCGCTAAGTGGGGGGCGCTGATGGCCTGGGCCCTCAATCAACAGTACATCCGCGAGAACCTCAAGCTCGGATCAGGGGGAGAGACCGGCCCGGTCAATGACCTGCTTCGCAGCACCACCGAGCGCATCGGTGCCAACATTATGGGCAAGCGAATGTTCGACCAAGGCGAGCTCGCCTGGCCAGAGGAGGCTCCGTTTCACACACCGGTATACGTTCTTACCCATGAGAAACGCGAACCCTGGGCGCGCCCTGGTGGGACGACCTTTTACTTCATCAATGACGGGCCGGAGCGCGCCTTAGAGCTGGCTCGGGAATCCGCAGGCAGTCGTGATATTCGTATCGCGGGTGGAGCGGATGTGATCCAGCAGTATCTGAACCTGGGTGTCGTTGACGAACTGGAAATCGCCTTGGCACCCGTGTTGTTCGGCGGCGGGCGGCGTCTCTTCGAGAACCTACGCGAGCCCGCGCCGCAGTTTCGCATTGACAAGGTTCTCGATAGTCCAGCCGCCACACACTTGCGCTATGTGCGTCAGTGAGGGCGGCCTAACAACCGGTTGCAGCGGACGGTCCGCTTCGCGGCCAGCCGCTGAACCGGAGCGTTGGGCGCTTTTTTCAGTAACATTCAGATGGGATGAGCAATGAAAATGAAAGATCTTAGTCTCGCGACGATCATGGTCTTCCTGACCGCATCCTGCACAGTACCCAATACATCTACATACACAATTACGCCTACAGCGGTTATCCAATCGACAATTAGCTCTAATCTCAACGCGGAAATCCAATGGTTGAAGGCTAATGCAATTCCATTTGATACTACCGATCCGAATAATAGTTTCGAAGATTTAATGCCACTCAAAAAGATAATCGGCGACGCGCGTATTGTGGCACTGGGCGAAGCCACTCATGGCACACATGAGTTCTTTCAAATGAAACACCGGATGCTGGAATTTCTGGTCGAAGAAATGGGATTCAATACATTTGCAATGGAGGCCGCATGGCCAGAAGCCAACCTAATAAATGATTATGTGCACACGGGCAAAGGCGAACCAGCAAAAATTCTAAGTGGGTACGCCGCAGGAGGGGACGCACAGGAAGTGCTGGATCTGATTCAATGGATGCGGGCCTATAACGAAAATCCGAGTAACACCCGGAAGATAAGTTTTTACGGATTTGAAATAGCGGGCACCGGTCCAATGGCCAGAGCGAATGTAGCCAAATATATGCAAGAAGTCGATCCCCAAGCCGCAAAACAAGTTGTAGACAATTACACTTGTTACCCTGGAAACAGCGTTACCTGCCAAAAGAAATTGCAGGCCGTATATGATTGGCTTGGCCAGCACCAAGCTGACTATACGGCAAAATCCTCTGCTGAGGAATTTAGTTTGGCGCTGCATAGCGCACGCGTGGCGGTCCAATACCAAGATTTCACTGCCAACAGCAACAACGGTCTCATCCGTGACCGGTATATGGCCGAAAACGTGACATGGTTGTTGGATCAGGCTGGTCCGGATGCTAAAATTGTTTTATGGGCACATAACGGCCATGTTGGCATGTCAGGAGACGAGAACTTCCAGACAATGGGAAATTATCTGCGAAAGCAATATGGCAACCAGATGGTCGTCTTTGGTTTCTTGTTTTACCAGGGCTCTTTCAATGCCTGTGGAACGCCCACCTTCCAAACCTTCCATGTCGGTGCGCCGCCGATAAATAGTTACGAGTCTTTTTTTCATGAGGCAGATTTGCCGCACTTCTTTCTAGATCTGCGTTCAGTCAAGGCTGGCGCGGCTGCCTCAGACTGGCTATTAGTGCCACATCCTTTTCGCCAAATTGGATCGTGCTACCACCCAAATGTCATGCAATCGGGCTTCTTGACCGCAGCTTTAGCAAGAGTGTTTGATGTTGTTATCTACTTCCAAGATACTTCTCCTTCTCTATTATTGGAAAAATGAACGCAGCTAACTGGAAATTTCAGGAGATGAATTTGATAGCATCAGACTATTGGCAAGAAAGCTCTCAACAAAACGTGCACTGGGCGGCTGGGACTCGGCGCGTTTTTTGGGCTTTTTCTGAACTATGGCAGTTTTCCGTTTCCAAGCTTTTTTCTCCCCAGCCGCCGGTAACGCTCACCGTTGGGCACCCCCTTCTTCGGCAAAGGTTATAATTCCTACATGAATGTTGTCGTTTCGCATCGTGATTTTGTTGATGAAATGCAAACACTCTCGGATGAAAAGGGAATTGCTTATGACTATTAGCACATGTCCCATCGCCACCATCAATGCACCCATCGAACGCGTGTGGGAATTTTTAGCTGAGCCCGCCAACTACGATTTATGGTGGGACGCAAAAACACGTTCCATCGTTCCCGAAGGACGCGCACAAGTGGGACAAAGAGTCTATGCCAAAGCGGGCGGATTCAATATCCTACTTACGGTCGATGCTGTAGATGAATCGAAACATAAAATTGATTTCACGACGAAATTTCCCTTTGGCATCACGGGCTTCAATCACCTCACCTGCACGGCGCTTCCCAATTCAACCACGCATGTTTCGTTTGGCTGAGACTTTGCCTTCTCACCTGTATGGTGGGGTTGGGTATGGGAACACTTCGGATTAAAGCAGCTGCATGACAGTGTCGCCGATTCGCTCGCGCGTTTGAAGCGTGCTGCGGAAGGAACATAAATTGACTTAATGTCTTTGGTCAGCGTTTTGGTGGGCTGTTCTTGGCGATTGCCATAGATTAAGTTGGGTATAAAAATTTGGTGTGTTGGTAGTGGTGTCTTTTTTCAATCATAGTTCTGGTAGGCGCAAGGTTGCCCAACAAAGCGTGCAGTGGATTTGCGGGATTCTGCGCGATTTACAAGCATTTTTCTGGTTTCGGGTTTTTTTCTGCTCTCGAACATTTTCCACGCCCGCCCACACGCCACTAACGCAAACCTTTAGGCGCTACCGATGATTTTCGCACTAATCCGTTTTCAATAGAAAAGGAGGATTTCCCCGATGCGGCACGTTTTAGGCATATTCTTCGTGTTGCACGGTTTAATTCACCTATTGTATTCTGGACAGAGCGCGAGACGTTTTGAACTTAAACCCGGAATGATTTGGCCCGATGGATCATGGGCATTCTCAAATCTTCTTGGGAATGAAACAACTAGAAATCTGGCAAGTATTTCATTAGTACTGGTGGCAATCGGCCTCATAGTTGGCGGGACAGGTATCCTCATAAACCAAGCTTGGTGGCGACCAGTGATCGTCGGTGCGGTCGGATTTTCTTCCGTTGTCTTTATTCTTCTCTGGAATGGGAGAATGCAAAATCTGGATGGTCAAGGGGTGGTTGGCATCATTATCAACATGGCGATTCTGCTTGCAGTACTCATATTGCGATGGCCATCTACTCAATAAGACAAAAAGCGCCTAACACCGGCTCCAGTCGGACAACGGCTCTGCCGCTCCGCGCAGGCGCAATTTGCCAGAAATAGTGCATAATTGAGAAAGAGTCTCGCCAGTCCCGCCGCTGCCGCTGAGCCATTCCGTTGGGCCGCTAAAACTTGCCGTTGATGGTTAATATTAAATCCGCCAGAAATGGCGGATTTTTGGATGCCCCCAAGCGGACTCGAATACCATCCCCTGCGGGGACCGCTGTTTGGGCCTTGAGAGGGCTCCGTCCTAAATCGCTATACCATCGGGGCGTGAAACTCTCCTGGATTCACCCAGGCTTTGAGGAATCAGGCATTAATTACTGCCCATTCCGGGTAGGAAGCTGAGATCAAATCAGTAAAGACCCCCAGTCATCCGCCAATTCTGAAAACAGGTCAGGGACCCTGCACATCTCTCTGAACGCATGCATCAACTCCGCAGCTTCATTGCACACGACGGGCGATAACGAGGCTTTGCAGAAGTAATTCAAGGTTCGTTTTCTCTCCAAAGTTGGTCTGGACAACAACCAGGCCAAAATACATTACACATTTCCCTTGAATCTATTGACCCAAATAAACTATACCCTTCCAGGGAGGCGCTCGACTCGCAAGGGAAACGGTCGCAGCAGGGTAAATCAAAACTAAATATTCAAGTGCATAAAAAAACGCTTTAATTGCGCTTTTTGTGATTGATTTCGATTCAGAGTTGCCCCGCATTTATTAATCAAACAATTAATATCTTCTTACACTAATATAACACTGGTTGGTTATAGTCATCCAACGTACTCTCTCTTGCACCAATCTGCTTTCCATTTTGATCTGGAGGATCCAAATGAAAAATAAAATGGGATATTCGACTTTATTCGTTTTCGCCTTGATTTTGTCTGCCTGCGCCTCCGCCACCCCCACGCCTTCCGCCTCCCTGCCCAGCGGGCCTGCCAAGGTTGACGTCAGCCAGAATGCGACCCTGGGTTCCTTCCTGGTCGCTTCGAATGGGATGACCCTCTACCTCTACACCACGGACACGCCGAACACCAGCAACTGCTACGGTCCGTGTGCGGTAGCCTGGCCTCCCCTTCTGACGAATGGCGCCCCCATTGCCGGCACGGGTGTGACCGCCTCCCTGCTGGGCACCACCACCCGCACCGATGGGACCTCCCAGGTGACCTATAACGGCTGGCCGCTCTACTACTTCCAAACCGATAAAGAACCCGGCGACACCACCGGCGAAAATGTGCAAAATGTCTGGTTCGTGATCACCCCGGCAGGATTGCAGAAATAAGGCTTGAAGCTGCACCCAACCGCATGCCCTTTATCAAACTATTGGAAAACTGATACAAAAATACCTCCTGTTAAAAAAACGGGAGGTATTTATATTTGTCGCCCAAACTTGGTTTTGTGTTAATTTAGTTCCAACTTAAGAAAAAAAAGGGACGACGTTGTGGGTCGTCCCTGGGAAGGTGCTCTGATGAAAATTACGGTATACGACCGGGGCCGCCGCCGGAACCGGGGGTCCGGTTTGGATTTGGAGTCCCGCTGCAATTCATCATTGGAGTGCTCGTGCAACTCGGCGCCGGGGTGGCGGTCAGCTGGTACGTGCCCGGCATCATG
>Ga0326726_10001088_pt1 | contig 25018 bp, 22 predicted proteins | sample MHFenrmetagenome_2_FD_207603 | JGI IMG/M metagenome (GOLD analysis project Ga0326726, IMG submission 207603) | Lab enriched peat soil microbial communities from Michigan Hollow, Ithaca, NY, United States - MHF15MN | ecosystem: Environmental > Terrestrial > Soil > Wetlands > Peat | place: USA... | reverse complement strand
ACCTCTCCCATTTCATTCACTTCGATCGTGACCTCAGAGCCGACAGCGATATCCCTGAACATGCGACTCTCGGGTCTAAGGCTATAACCCCTCTCCCCTCCCGACGTCGACAGCGTCATCTGGGACTTGCCATTATCAATCGATGAGAGCGTACCGGTGATGAAGCGAGGAGCCTTGCCGGGCTGGCCTTTCGGATAGGCAGCCATGACCATGTTGCCTTCGTTGACCCAGAGCGTCATTTCATCACCGACTTTCGGGACGGCCTTGCCTTGACGAAAGGCCGCCGTTTCGGTCAGCGTGAGCGTGGCTCCGGTAGACGACTTGACGATAATGAGACCGGACTTCAACTCAGTCACCACTCCCTCTACCTTTTGATGGCCAGCTTTCATATGAGCGACCTCTTCAAGGTTTGCGGGATCGGATTGCGCCTCCAGAGGGATCATCAGTACGGCGGCGGGTATGATGAAGAGCGAGAAGATCGAAAATATCTTAGGAATCATGGTATCCCCTCCATTGTTCGACTAGACTCTAGTTCGGCTATTCTATTGGAAGCATCATGCCGCGAATGTCTAAAAGTGAACACTTTCCCTTTCCTTCAGTCCACAATTAAAACGGTAATTCCCTAAGATGAACGGATCGTGAACGGACGATAATGTGGCAGAAAAATAAAAGAGGGAGGAAGATTTGGAGCCCTGACAAACTATGCAGGAATCGTCTGGTTCGTTGAGACTGGCAAATGTAGAGTAAAAATCGAGCCCTTCTCGACTTGGCTTGTGACCGAAACGGTTCCGCCGTGGGCTTCCGCAATTTCCTTGACGATAGGCAGCCCAAGTCCGGTACCGCCCGCATCCTTCGCCCTTGCCCAATCGGTCCGATAAAACCGCTCGAAGAGATGGGGAAGATGTTCCGGTTCGATCCCATGGCCCGTATCCTCGACAGCCACAGCGACTCCTTCCCCGACAGCCTGTAAGCGGACGGTCACAGCTCCACCGGACGGCGTGTAGTGCAGCGCGTTGTCGAGCAGATTGATCAGCGCCTGCTTGATCCACTGTGCATCGCCGAGAATGGGTGGGACCGATTGGGATTCAAACGTCAATGTGATTCGGCGATCATCGGCGAGCGGGGTCAGTTCATCTGCCAGATCTTGAATCAAGGGTTCCAGGGCGAGTGGCACGAGGTGAACGGGAGGCTTGCCGCTTGTGAAATTCGCGAGGGTCAATAGGGAACGGGTCAGGGCAATGAGCCGCCCGACCTGCTCAAGATTGTTGATGAGGGCTTCGCGATATTCCTCCGTGGTCCTGGCTTTCATGAGGGCGACATCCAGGTTGCCCTGCAGGATGGTCAAGGGGGTTTTCATTTCGTGGGCGGCAATGTCGCAAAACCTCCGCTGAGTTTCACCACTCCGTTGGAACCGGTCCATTACGGAGTTGAACGCCTGGGTGAGTCGACGGAATTCCTGGTAGGGTGAATCCAGAGTGAGTCGTTTCCCCAGGTCGGCTTCCGACATCGTTTCTGCACCGGTACTCAACACCTCGATCGGAGTCATCACTTTCTTTGCCAGCCACCCACTGCCTATCCAGGCAACGAAAAGGATGGTCCCGGATCCAAGAGTCAGTAGGATCACGAGACCGATAAGTGTCTCCCGGTACAGGAGCAATGATGCCTCGGCCTGCAGAACGTGCCGTACCGGGCCCTGCCGGGGAATCGGAACGAATAGCTGTCGTACCGACCACCTGCCATCCAATGTCTCAGCGGTTTTATACAGGCTGTTCCCGAGACGGACTTGTTCGAAGACGTGATCGGGAACCGGCGTCTGTGCCACTGCGTTGGGACTATTCCAGAGCAGTCGGCCATCCGGGGAGAAGATCCGAATAGAATGGGTAACCTCGCGCTCTTCATTTTTGCCTCGGATCACCTCAGCTGCGCGCGCATATTCCTCACTGGAACTATCCATAATGTTGGGGTGTTGCTCAACGATCTTGGCCATCGTTTCCGCCAACCCGAACAGCCGACCATCCACAAAGCGGCGCAACAAGGCATCGCCTCCGGCGTAGGTTAGAACAGAAAAGACCAGGAGAAGCGCCGCCATCAGAATGAGCGCAGACTGACGGATCAAACTATGCAGGGACTTCATGTGACCGATTCCGCCTCTTCCAACATGTACCCAGCGCCGCGTACTGTGGCAATCAACTGAGGTGAAAAATCTCGGTCGATCTTCGCGCGCAAGGCCCGAATATGGGCGTCCACGATGTTCGTCATGGGGTCATAGCTGATATCCCACACATGTTCGATGATGGCCGTTCGTGTCAACACCCGATTTTTATTTCGCAAGAGGAACTCAAGCAAGGCATACTCTTTATTCGTCAGTGGGATTTCTTGCCCAGCTCGCCACACTCGGTGAGAAGCCGGATCCAACTCTAGATCGGCTGCTTTGAGGCGGATCAACTGCTGCGGTCCTCCTCGGCGCAGCAGAGCCCTGATTCGAGCCAGGAGCTCGACGAAAGCGAACGGCTTCGGCAGAAATTGGTCCGCGCCGGTGTCGAAACCTGAGATTTTGGCCTCCAATGTGTTGCGTGCGGTCAACAGCAATACCGGAGTCATGTTTCCCTTGGCCCGGACACGGCGACAGAGCGTGAGACCATCGAGCTTTGGCAACATGATGTCGAGGATCAACAGATCGTAAGGATTTGCCAAGGCCAATACCAACCCTTCTTCGCCATCGGCCGCGAAGTCCACGGCATACTGTTCTTCCTTCAACCCTTTACGGATGAACTGAGCGAGGCTCAGATCGTCTTCAACCAGCAGTATTCGCATGGGATTCCTTGTTCATCACTCTTGAGCGGTCCTCAAAGACAACCATCAGGCATCGACTAAGTGCCCTTAACCTAAAGAACTTGAGTATGTAGGCTAAGGGATGTTGCGGTAGGTTAAACCCGCCGATAACGATGCGTTACTCTTTTTCCATTCGCTGTTTCAATCGTTGAAGACGTTTCTCGGTGGACTGCTTAATGAAGGCCATGTTTTCTCCGAGGTGTTGCTCGGCGTTGATTTTCCCTTCCTCACGCCGCTTCAGCTGGTCTAGCCCGAATTGCGAGATCAAGGGGCCATCTTCCTGGTTCAGTGATTTCCAGATCGCCGCACATTTGGTCTGGATAACGATAGGGTACTTGTCGCAGGGAGGATCGGCTGCCCATGCGGTCCTCCAGCTCACTCCCAGTAGGATGAATGCCAAGGCCAGTGCAATCATGGTATGTCTCTTCGCGGCATGATAGGTCATTCTAGTCCGCAATATTCTTGAGCACTGCTACTGCAATTGCCAATGTTTGGGCGAGAGGCGCGGGGCCAGCGGCTAGGGGCGAAGAAGTCCCGTCGAATGCATGGCTTTTCCCTCTAGCCACTGGCCTCGCGCCTCTCGCCTGGCTGGTTGAGACGATTTTTCGATGAACCATCATAAATAATGCGGACTGATTTGTCTCACGATAACACAACTCAATTTGTCTTGCAGACGATCGATGCGTACGAACGGTCGGCCAAGGAGTGCGTCGCTCGCTGGAACCGGCAACGGCATCGCCGACCACCGTTGTTGGCCGAATGGCTCCAGTACCTCCCTGCCGGTGCGCGGCTGTTAGATCTCGGCTGTGGAGGAGGCACGGATGCGGGCGATCTCGATCGACGCGGGTACCATGTCGTGGGGTTGGACCGAACGAGTGCGTTGCTCTCAGCGGGCCGACGCCGATATCCTTCATTGCCGCTGGTTCGCGCCGATCTTCGAGACCTTCCCTTTCAGGCAATGTCGTTCGATGGTCTCTGGGCCGCCGCTTCGCTGATGCACCTTCCGAAACCTGACGCAAGCCGCATTCTGGCCGATCTATGCAAGCTTGTCCGTCCAGGTGGCTTGTTCGCTGCGACGGTGACCTATGGCGTGAAGAGCCGCCTCGTGACTGATGGATGGGTTCCCGGACGCTATTTCGCTCGTTGGAAAAAAGATGAACTCGCTCGTGCGGTTCGCAGAGCCGGGTGGAAAATTATTGAACTAAAAATAATAACCAACCAGGAGCGCAAGGGGCGGTGGCTGAATCTACTTGCGAAAAAATAGCGCTGAGCCTGTCCGCTAGATCTTCATCGCCTCGGTTACGTCATGCAGCGTCGCTTTGGCGACCTCGCCGGCCCGGTTGCTGCCCTTTGTCACGATGTCGTTCAGGTATGCAGGGTCTTTGCTCAGGCGCCCGCGGGCATCCCACACCGGTGTCATGCGTTCGACGATTCGGTCGGCGACGAGTTTCTTGCAATCGATGCAGCCGATCGTGGCGGTTCGACAATCCTTGTTGATCTGTTCCTGCACCGCTTGCGGCGAATAGATTTTGTGAAAATCGTAGACCGGACAGATGTCGGGATTGCCCGGATCGTTTCGGCGCACGCGCGCCGGATCGGTCACCATAGTTTTAAGTTTCTGGCGAACGACCGGTTCAGTGTCCGAGAGGTTGATGGTGTTGCCGTAGCTCTTGCTCATTTTCCGGCCATCGGTGCCCATCACCTTGGGAAACTTCGTCAGATGTTCTTTGGGCTCAGCGAAGACTTGTGTCTTGTAGATGTCGTTGAATCGTCGGGCCAATTCTCTGGTGAGTTCGAGGTGGGGGAGCTGGTCTTTTCCCACCGGCACGAAATCGGGTTTATATAACAAGATATCAGCGGCCTGCAGAACCGGGTAGCCGAGAAAGCCGTAGGTGCTGAGGTCTTTCTCTTTAATTTCTTCCTGCTTTTCTTTGTACGTTGGATTGCGCTCCAGCCAGGAGATCGGGGTCATCATCGAGAGGAGCAGGTGCAACACCGCATGTTCCGGGATGCGGGACTGGATGAAAACGGTGGACCGTTCTGGATCGATGCCGGCGGCGAGCCAATCGATGAGCAATTCACGGGAGAACTCACGGATACGGCTGGTATCGGCATAGTTGGTTGAGAGGGCATGCCAATCAGCGACGAAGAAGTAGCATTCATACTGATCTTGGAGGGATTTCCAGTTTTCCAATGCACCCAGGTGATTGCCGAGATGCATCAGTCCGCTCGGCTGCATGCCGCTGAGGACTCGCTTCCTGGGCATGGTCATGGTGTGTTACCTGCTCCAAGACCGATGGCGGTGGAGAGAATGGAATTGGAGAGACTGTGGGTCAAGGTGCTCGTGATGGTATGGATCACATGGATCTGCGGGTCTAATATGATCAGCCCCATCAGGATGAACATGCCGTAAGGTTCCACACGCCTGAGCGCCATCGCCGCAGTGTCTGGGAGAAGGCTCGTGAGTATTCTTCCGCCGTCCAAGGGAGGGAGCGGCAGCAAATTGAACAGCATCAAGAGTACATTAATCAAGACGGAGTAGACCGACATGACGGCGATCGGCTGGAGGAACATTTGGTGCCATGTATCTGGGGGCGAAATCTCTTCCGATTTGGACCAGTAGCTTCCGATCGTGGGATCGATCGACAATAGGAGCGTGAAGAGGAGTGCACTGCCGACGGCCAGAACGAGATTCATGGCCGGTCCAGCCGCCGCGACGAGCGCCATGTCGCGACGTGGTTGGCCCATGTTGCGTGGGTCGATCGGCACCGGCTTGGCCCAGCCGAGAAAGAATCCTCCCGGTATCATCAGACAGAGCAGCGGCAGGATGACGGTTCCGAACGGATCGATGTGTGCCAGCGGGTTCATGGTGAGCCGACCCTGGAGCTTTGCGGTCGGATCGCCACACCGATTGGCGGCCCAGCCATGGGCATATTCGTGTAATACCATGGCGAAGAGGAGCGGGAGCCCCATATAGGAAATCGTGTGGAGGATTTGCGGTAAGGAATTCATGCAGTCCGCTTTCTAGCCCGCATTATTCATGACGGTTCGTGGCGAAATCGCTGAGCCGCGTCGCGAGACCGGCGCGCGGAGCCCGAAGGACCTGAGGCGTACTCGTGCAGTACGGTGAGGGTCCGAGGGGCGAGCCCGCCGGCCGAAGGCTTGTCGTAGCAGCGGATCGCTGATTGTAGCAGAAGCGTTCATGCATAATGCGGGTTAGTTCACCTGTTGAAATCGGCCTTTTTTGATTTGTATGAGAAAGAGCGGACGATTCAATGTTCCGTCCGGTCCAAACGCCGCCGGTCCCGCAAGGGAAGAGAGGTCTGGCTGTGTCAACAGCTGTTCGTGGACGGATTCGCCGGAGGAGGCGCCTTGTCGAACCGCGTCGAGCACCAATTTCGCGGCATCGTAACCCTGGATCGCAAAGAGTGTCGGGTTGGTTTGAAAACGTTTTTTATACCGGGCCACAAAATCCTGCACCGTAGGCATGGGGCTGTCCACAAAGAAGCCGTCGACGAACACGGCTCCATCGATCGACGAATCGTCTGTGCGCGCGAAATCCTGAGAATTCCATCCATTTGTGCCGAGGAAGGGCACTTTCATGTCGTGGAAATTGAGCTGGGAGGTGATGATGCCGGCGTCGGCTGCGCGGCCCGGAATGAAGATCGCATCGAAGCCCGGTGTGTAGAAAATTTTCTTGTCCAGCTTTGTTAATTTTCCGGTCAGTTTTGTTTGATCGAGCGGCACAGACAAACCATACCGCTTGAGGTCCTCCGCCTTCATACGTTTGAGTTGCGCACTCACGTCGGCTTCGCCCTCTTTGTAAGACTCAATGGCGATCACTTCCCCTTCGTGCTGGCGCACTTCTTGGGCAAAGAGCCTGGCCAGCTCGCGGCCATAGGTGGTGTCGGGATGCAGGATGCAGAATCGGCGGAAGCCTTGTTCCTTGATGGCATAGGACGCGATTCGTTTGGCTTGCAGTTGATAGGTGAGCGCCGTACTGAATACATAGTTGCCGAGTCGTCTGACATTGGGGAGGGTCGCCGCGGGCGTGATCAATGGGATGTGGGCGCGCTCGGCGAGTTCAGCCATGACCGGCAGATTTTTCGAGAGGAGCGGACCGATCACGGCGAGGGGGCGATCGTTGTTCAGCAGCTCGGAAAAATCGTCTAAAAACGAGGCATAATCCGATTCCAAATCTTTGACAATAAGACCGACCGACGCGCTCCCTGTCCGGTCTCTATTGGTTTCAACCGCCAGCTGAATCCCGCTGAGAACTTCACCGGCAAAGGGGGCGAGCTTTCCTGAAAGCGGCAGGACCGCGGCGATGAAAAACTGGTTGGACTTGAGTTTGGCTTGGAGTGTGGTGAGGAGTTCCGAGGTTTTTTCTGCCTGCGGGTGGGTCGGGAAATTCATGAGAAATTGCTGGATTTGCCGGATGGCCTGGTGTTCTTCTCCTCGGGCGACGTAGAGGTCGATGAGTCGGAGGGACGCGAGATCGCCGGGAAAACTGCGCGGAAAGGTGTCTCGGATTTGATCGAGGGCTTTCTTATCGGACGTTTCGCTGGCTAGATCGCGAATGCGGGTTCGCACGTCTTCCGCTTGGTCGTCGGTTCCCAAGGCCACTTCATCGAGCCACGCCTGTATGGCACGGGTCGCGTCCTTTTTTTGCGCGTAGAAATCGCCGCTCAGCCGCAGGGCTTCTCGTTTCGTGCTGTCATCTTTGGAAAGATTGCGCAGGCCCGTCAAGATCGGCAAGGCCAGATCGAGGTTCCCCATCGCTGCATGGACTCGGGCCTGCATCAACTTGCCTCGCTCTGTCACCTCTGAGTCGGGGAACTCAGTCTGCAGTTGCCGCAAGTATTTTAAGGCGTCCACATATTGCTTTGCGTTGTACAGGGCTGCTCCGAGGAGTAGATAGGTGTCGTCGAGCAGCTCTGGCTTCGGAGAGGTGGCCAGAAAGCGACGGAGCGTGGTGATGGCTTCTTCCGCCTGCCCTGCATCGATCAGGCGCTTCGCCTGCTTCAGCGTGGGATGGGTTGCAGAGCTAGCGGATCCTGTCTCTGCATAGACGGGCGAATTGAACTCGAACCAAGTGATTGTCCCAAGTATGCTCCAGACGAGTATAAAGGACAGGCACCAGCGTGCAGAAAGGGTATACGTGCGATGTGAAGACAAAAATATCAACGGGCGGGCCATGAGCTCCTGGAGGTCTGCGGCTATGTCAGTTGCATGTGACTACTATCGGAAATCCTGTCGGGGTGTCAAGGTAAACTCCGATAGCCTTCGTTGTGTTCATCCGAGCGTTTGGCTATCATCGCACAGATGATGCTGGATCCGCTGGCTGAGCGATATTTGAGCCATCTCCGGGTGGAGGGAGGTCTTTCCGTCAATACGGTTGAAGCCTACCGCCGCGACTTGAGTAAATTCCACTCCTACTTGCATCGAATCGGTGTTGTACCGGTCGGGGCTCTATCGCAGAAGACGTTGACGGGATTTCTCCGCTCCTTGCACGAGGCACGGTTATCTCGCGCCTCTTCTGTACGCTGCCTCTCGGCTATTCGTGGATGGCTCCGCTTTTTGACGCGGGAACGGATGATCGAGGAGAATCCAACCGTTGGTCTGGCGCCGATATCGCGCGGCGTTCGGCTGCCGAAAACATTATCGCAGCACGACGTCACATCATTACTGGATGTGGCGCCAGTCCCAACCCCCGAAGATTTGCGTGATCGCGCGATGGTGGAGTTGCTCTATGCGACCGGGCTTCGCGTATCGGAGTTAGTGTTAGCTGAAATCGCGCAGGCAAATCTTGATGTCGGGTACCTCCAGGTCCTGGGTAAGGGTGCGAAGCAGCGTCTCGTGCCGATGGGCGAGGGGGCCAGGCAGTTGCTGCAGCAGTATGTGGAAGAGGCGCGGCCACGGCTTCTCAAAAAGCGGGCTTCACGTTATGTGTTCGTATCGAGGCGGGGCGGGCCGTTGACGCGGCAAGCCTTTTGGAAGTTGCTGCAACGCCGTGCACGGCGAGCGGGGATTACACAGGTCATTTCGCCTCACATGCTCCGGCATTCGTTTGCAACGCATCTGCTCGAAGGCGGCGCGGATCTTCGATCTGTTCAGGTGATGCTCGGACATGCGAATATCGCGACGACGCAGATCTATACGCATATTGAACGGGGACGTCTCAAGAGGGTGCATGATAAATATTTTCCCCGAGTCGGCCTACGCCGGGGGCAAAAAACATAACCAATGAGGACGCGATTCATTATGCGCGAAATGCACAAGGGCCGAAAACGGCAAAAAGCGCGCGAGATTCGATTGACAAGGGCAAGTGGACTTGGTAGCATCCGCCCACGTTGCTAAGGAAATCGGGCGGATAGCTCAGTTGGGAGAGCGCTGCCCTTACAAGGCAGAGGTCACAGGTTCGATCCCTGTTCCGCCTACCAGGGCCAAAGCTGGTTCACTGGGAGCAGAACGGACAGTTGAACGAAAATGATGAAATTGTAGACGGGACCAACCGCTAGATATAGTCTTGTCATTCACATCTTCCGCTATAAATTGTGTTCGAGGGGCCGTCGTTCAGCTGGTTAGGACGCCAGATTGTCAATCTGGAGGTCGCGGGTTCAAATCCCGTCGGCCCCGCCAATTTCCCCTGAGTTTGCTAAACTCTGTAAGCAGAACTGTGATTGCTCCCTGGCAGGGCGCAGAAAAATTATTGTGGTACAGTGGAAATTCAACGGTTTGCACTTCTAGGACAAGGGAAGAACCGCGCGCAGGCTGCTTCGTAATGCTGCGCCAGTGAGGGGTAATTTCTGATGTAGGCTGAGGTCAAGGCTGAGAGAGGGGCAGCCTCTTTTTTTCTCAGCCTTGACCTCAGCCGTAACCCTCGGAAAGCCCCAGGGACTTTTTCAGTATTCTGCAGAACCGGGAAAGGTCATAGTCGTATGTTTCAAACAGGTCTAAGTGGAGCGCTGGGCTCGCTCGGCTCAGTTTCCAAGATCGTGCTCTTGCTCTTGTTCATATTCTCAGTCATCTCGTGGGCCATTATTTTCTCCAAATGGCGAGTGTTTCGAATGGCAGATCTGGAGGACAAGAGGTTCCTGGCTATCCTCGTGAAAGCACGAGATCTCGGTGAGCTGTATCGGCAAGCTGGACGCATTGAAGGAAGTCCCAGCGCATGTGTATTTGAAGGGGTCATGGAGCGTGTGGGGGCCGGGTCAGTCGAGGGAAGGGGTAGTAACGGATCAGGACCAGTTGATCGGCATGTGGTGGAGCGGACGGCCTCCCATCTTGCGCAAAGCCAACTCTCACGTCTCGAGAGGTATCTTCCGTTCCTTGCCACAACGGGAAATATTACTCCGTTTATCGGGCTGCTTGGGACCGTGATGGGAATCATCGATGCATTTCGTGAGATCGGCATCCAAGGGACTGCCAGTATTTCTGCTGTCGCTCCCGGCGTTGCGGAGGCTCTCATCGCGACGGCAGCAGGTCTGTTCACCGCCATCCCAGCGGTAATTGCCTACAATTATTTCCTTACTCGAATTCGAAACACTGCATTCCGGTTGGATTCAGTCACTATCGAAATTTTGGCCTCCCTCTCGACCACCACCGTATCGAAGACGAAACCAGTTCCGGTCGGAGTTCAAGGATGAGCCTTGAACTCCGTCATCGCCGGTTTTTAGCGGAAATCAACGTTATCCCCCTCGTCGATGTGGTCCTCGTCCTCTTGATAATTTTTATGGTTACCGCTCCGATGCTGTATCGAGGGATGGACATCAAGTTACCGACCTCTGCCACGAATTCGATTAAGCCGGAAATGCGCACGGTACTCACAATTGAAAAGGATCAGCGTCTGTATCTCGACAAGGATCCGATCGGGGTGGCTCAGTTGGAACAGAAATTGAAGTTCTTGAAACGGGATAATCCCGATGTGTCGCTGTATCTCAGGGCCGATCGCGACGTGCCTTACGGCGTGGTGGTGCAAGTTATGGACGGCGTCAAGAAAGCCGGGATTGAAAAGATCGGGATGGTCACGGAACCGATCGGTCCAGAACGCGTGGGGGCGTTAGAATCTCCTCGTCTTCCGCCGCGGAAAAATTGACGCAACGTGCGCGAGGGGACGGGATTGTTATGGTATCCCAGGCATCGGTCCTATCAGATGCGTGGTTCAATCGGGACGATCGATCCAGGCTGTCCGCTCGACTGATGCGCACAGTGGTGCTGTCGCTCGTTCTCCATGTGGTCGTCTTGCTCGTGGCGGTCGGGCTTCGGCTTCCGCAAAAGGGTGAACGGCCTTTGACGTCTGTAGAAGTGTCGCTGGTCAGTCTCCCGACGCCTGTGAAGCAAGTAGAACCGGCGAAGCCGGCACCGACGCCGGTAGTCAAGTCGGTGGCCCCCAGTCCAGCCCCTTCTGCTGCGCCTCCAATAGGCGAGAAGAGAAGGGATATATTGCAGGACTTTCATCTTCCACCGGATGCGCCGAAGTTCGGAGAATTGAGCCCTGCAAAAAAAATGGCCGCTCAGCCCCAACAAGAGGCAAAAACGCTTCTTATCCCACCTGTCCTGGATGTGGCTCAAGGCCCGGTTGCAAAGATTCCGAAGCGGTCTACGGTAAGTGAGGATCTGAATCGTGAGTTAGAAGAAGAGCTGAAAAAGATCAAACAGATTCGGCCTGCGGCCAAACTGGATATCCCAAAAGAGGTGAAACCGAGCGAGATGTCGATTAAGCCGGTGCCTCAGCAAGAGGTGAAAATTCCGGTGGTCAAGACCCCTGAAACGACCCTGAGAATTTCTGGTACGGCTGGGTCGAATCCTTACTGGGCGCGTGTGCAGTCTATTATTAGCAGCCAGTGGGAGCCGCCTCCAGTCGATATGGCAGGACAAATTTATACGATGACCGTCAAGTTTCGGCTTCAACGGGATGGGACTATCAAAGATGTGGTCGTGCAACAGTCGTCAGGGAATGCCTATTTTGATATGGCGGGCCAGCGCGCTGTGCTACGACCACGAGTGCTGCCCGTGTTTCCAGCAGATATGGCAGACAGTTATAAAGATGTAGAAATGGTATTTCGAGTCGGAGAGTCGGCCGGATGACACAGGTGAAATTGATCAGTGCCTGGCTTGGGGGTGCGGTGCTCCTCGTAGGAGCCATCGGCATTATTGAATCTGGGGCGGCGGACGTATTCCTTGAGGCAACCCGCCCCGACTTCCAAAAGATTTCCCTGGGTGTTGCTGAGATAGCAAACACGGGAGGTTCTGATTGGTTGGCGGGGCGGATCGAAGAAGTCCTCAAACATGATGTGAGACGGTCCTTGGTCTTTGAGTTGGTGGATTTGCCCGGTCTTGGGATTCAAATGCCAGATGTTCGCAATGGGAAGGGGGCCGGCTCTAAGGCTGTATTTAAACAGGCGGCTGAGAAGGGTGTCTCGGTCTTGGTCTGGGGAACCGCAAGTTGGAAAGCGGCGGGTGATCAATCCGAGGTGAATGTGGAAGGCTTCGTCTATGACAGTGGAAGCGACGAAGTCGTGGGGGGGAAGCGCTATGCCGGATCGCCCTCGGTTGTGCGGCAGATGGCGCACCGCTTTGCCGACGAACTAGTGTTTCGTTACACGGGCGAGCCGGGCATCGCTCGGACGAAGATTGCGTATGTGGCTCAACAGGGGACTGCCCGAGAGTTGTTTGTGATGGATTATGATGGCTCCGATACGCGCCAACTCACCGCCGATGGGTTCCTGAACCTCATGCCGCAATGGTCTCCAGATCGACGATTCCTCATTTTTACCGCCTATCGCAATCGCAATACGCAGGACATCGACATGATCGAGTTAGCGACGGGTAAGCGATGGACGGTGATTTCTTTTGGAGGGCTGAATATCACTCCGGCACTGTCTCCTGATGGAAACTTCCTGGCGTTTGCCTCTAGTTACGAAGGCAATTCTGAACTCTATCGGTTGGATACAAGAACGAAAGCCATCCAGCGCTTGACGGTGAATCCGTCCGGCGACTTGTCTCCTTCCTGGTCTCCGAACGGGAGAGAGCTGGTATTTGTGTCGGATCGGGGGGGCGGACCGCAGCTGTTTCTGATGGGGTCAGACGGGTCGAATGTGCGCCGTCTGACATTTGAAGGGGATTACAACGCGGCGCCAGTGTGGTCGCCGCGCGGGAACTGGATCGCCTATGTATGTCGGACGCATAGAGAGTACAAGCTCTGTGTCATCTCGCCGGACGGACAGAAGCGAATGCAATTGACAACAGGCCCGGGTGTCGACGATTCGCCCTCCTGGTCGCCGGATGGCCGGCATCTGGCGTTTAGTTCGACGGCCGATGGAAAGAGCCACATCTATATGATCGATGCTGATGGGAAAGACAGAGAACGGCTTACCTTTCAGGGGACGCACAATAGTGCGCCTTCCTGGTCCCCGGCATGGTGAAGATGACATTTTGACTGTAACGGATGAGATGAATGGAGGTGCATACATGATCAAGATTAATAACATCGAAAAGGAGAAAGATATATGAACAAGATTCTCTGGACATACGGTTCGGTACTAATGATGGGCATAGCATTGATTAGTATGCCTGGCTGCTCAAAAAAATCCGTACAATCCGGCGGAGACTCCCAGTCCACTCAAGGGATGGCGAAGGGGGGAGCAGATAGTTCCAAGTCCGGTGTCGGCAGCTTCCCGGACACCGGCGTTCAGTCGGGTGGTGGCGGGCTCCGGGGCCTCGACAAGAACCCTTCGGAAGAGCGTTTGGGCAGTGGTACGATGCTGGCGAAGGTGGATCCTTCCGGCAGTGCTGGGCGACAAATGGACGAGATCAGCAGGGCCGAGCAGGCTGCTACAGCTGCAGCAGGCTTGCGAGATGTGTTTTTCGCCTATGATAGCTGGACGATTTCCGATGACGGGCGTCAATCGTTGACTCACGATGCCGAGTGGATGAAGTCCAACCCGAACGCGCTGATCAGGGTCGAAGGGCATTGTGACGAGCGTGGGACCGTCGCCTATAATTTCGTCCTCGGTGAAAAACGGGCGAAAGCCGCCCGGAACTTCCTGGTCGAACTCGGTGTCGCTGCGAATCGCCTGTCTGTGGTGTCGTATGGGAAAGAGCGGCCGTCCTGCGATGAACATGCGGAATCTTGTTACCAGCAGAATCGCCGAGGGCGTATTGTGGTGAAGACCGGGAAGTAGGCGACGTGCTTGTTGTCGCAACAGGTGCGGCTCCATTGTCCGAAAAGAGAGAGCCGGGGATTCCTTTATCATAGTGGGTGGAACAATGTGGAATCATTCGAATACAAAGGGAGCCTGGGCGGCGGTTTGTGCGGTCTGTGCCTTGTTGTCGACCGGCTGCGTTGCCCAACAAGCTGATCTCAAACAGACGGAAAAGAATCTTCAGCAGCGCATCAAGCAATCGAGCGATGAGTCGGCACAGACCCGTGCGCGGCAGGGTCAGGAGATTTCGGTGCTTCGGGAGCAAGAGTTGCCGCAGTTGCGTGGCGAACTGGAGCGGGCGTTGCACCAAGCTCAGGAACTTCAGGCCAAGCAGGAAGACCTTAAACAGCGCTCCATGCAACTTGAACTACAAACCAAGCGGCTCGAATTGTTGGCCGGCAAGCTGGAAGCGGATAGCACAACGCGCTATAACCAGGTACGTGAAAGCCTCAATGCTCAAGATGTCAAAAATAAGCAGGATCGCGATCAGCTCCGTGCTGATGTGAACACTCGGCTTGACGACGTGAGCCGGCAAATGGAGGTGATCAGAAAGGAGATCATCGAGGTTGTGCAGAAGACGAATGGTGGACTCGCCAAGAGTCTCGACGCACGCCTGGAGGACCAGCATAAGGCGTTGGCAGATAACCAGGCTCGGGCTGAACAGTTGTCGGGAAAATTCGCACAATTCAGTCAGTCCCTCACGGCATTTAGGGACTCGCTGACCGGGTTGAGCGAGAGGGTGAGCCAAAGGGAGCAGGAGAGCAAAGCAGTGAGTGGTCACTTGGGCGAAGTCAGTACGAGTGTTACATCTATTGCGCAGAAGCTCGCTGCCCGCCTCAATGAGCAGGACCATCGTCTGGATGCCCTCTCCAAAGCCGTTGATCGGGTCGCGCAGGATGCGCATGTCCGAGGGGGGAACAAGGGAGCGACACGTCAGTCAACCACGAAGCCGGCCCAGCGATCGACAGTAGCGCCTGTGTCTGAGACCGAAAGGTCTGAGAGGTGAAGGGAACGATCGTCCGCAGTGGAGACGAAGATAGTCGAGTCTGAGGAGTCTCCTCTCTCGCAAGACAGTCAGAGCGGAGAGCGTTCCGATAAACGATCCCAGTTGAAGGAGTTTCGATAACCGTGATGCACAAGAATATAGGCTCAAGGGGGTTGGTCGTTCTCATGGTTGGGGCCATGGGGTGGCTCGCTGGATGTGCCAACCACGCGGATTTTGTGGAAGTGCGTGATCACTTGGCGACGGTGTCGAAGTCTCAGGATCAAGATCAAAAGCGGTTGGATGCGTTGCAACGACGCTTGGAGTCGCTGGAGCGGATGAAGGATACTGAATCTGCCCGACAGAAGCTCGATCCAAAGCTTGATCCAAAGCTCGATGAGCTGTCTGCACGGATCCAAAAGTTAGAGAGCCGGTTGGCCAAATCTGACGAAATAATGGGTGTTCCGGTTCTGCCCAAGATAGAGCCATCTCAAGTCGATCCCACTCGTCCCTCAAAGCCACAGAAGTCTGTCTCCCCCGCAGATGCGCCGCCGGTAATGCCCGGTGTTCCCACGATTACTCCGACGTCGGCGTTCAATCTGGCGTACAATGATTATCTCAACGGAAAATACGATCTTGCCGCAGCGGGTTTTCAGCGATTTGTGAAGGACTTCCCCGGCACGTCGCTGACGCCGAATGCCTACTACTGGTTAGGAGAGTCTTCTTACCAGCAGAAAGATTATATGCGCGCGATACAATCATTCGAGTATCTTTCGACGGAGTATCCGGGAAACGAGAAGGTGCCGGCGGCGCTATTTAAATCGGGGCTTGCGGCGGGAGAAACCGGAGATCTTGCCAAATCGAAGAAGAATCTCAAACGGGTCATCGAAGAATTCCCGACGTCGGACGAAGCGAAGTTGGCTAAGAATAAGCTGGCTGAAATTCGATGATCGCACGTCTATCGAGACGGCTCGTAGTGGCTCCCTTGTTGTTGACATTCCCTGGAGTCTAGTTTCATGCCCGCCGCCAGTTGCTCCGCCAAGATCCATATCCTTCCGGGCGACGTAGTCAGCCGTATCGCAGCCGGCGAGGTCATTGAGCGTCCTGCCGCCGTCGTCAAAGAGTTGCTGGAAAACAGTCTCGATGCGGGAGGCTTGCATATCACGGTCGACGTGAAGGACGGTGGGCTGGCCCTCATTCGAGTCACGGACGATGGCGAGGGAATCAGTCGAGCCGACCTTCCTCGTGCTTTTGAGCGGCATGCAACCAGTAAACTCAGGTCCGACCGGGATCTGGCCTCGGTGACGACGATGGGTTTTCGCGGCGAGGCGTTACCGAGCATCGCGTCTGTCTCCCATGTGCTGGTGGCGACTGCGGCCAGGCAGGATGCGGTGGGATCACAGCTCACCTTAGTCGCAGGAGCGGGCGGCCCTATCGTGGACGCGCCACCCGTGCCTGGCACCAGGATCGATGTCTCCAATCTCTTTTTCAATCAACCGGCCAGAAAGAAATTTCTCAAGTCGACCACGACCGAATTCTCCCATATCAGCCATGTCGTGCAACTCGCAGGTCTCGCCTGGCCGTCAGTGCACTTTCGCCTGACCCATAACGGACAGGAGGTTCTCAACTATCCCGCCGTGACAGCGGATCGCGATCGAATTCTTCAGGTCTATCGTCAGACGTTTCTCGATCGGACCATTGAGATCCGAGGCAGGACAGGGGGATTGTCGATCCGTGGTGTGATGGTCGATCCTGTCCACGCGCGGTCCTCGAAAATGCCGCAAGAATTGTTTGTGAACCGGCGCCCTATCCGCAATGCGACCGTGTTTCATGCGGTCATGGAAGGGTATGGATCGTTTCTTCCAAAAGGGTCTCACCCGACGTTCGTGCTCTTTCTTGACATCGAACCAGACCAGCTCGATGTCAACGTGCACCCCACGAAAAAGGAAGTGCGGTTCGCGGAAACGGAATCGCTTCATCAACTGGTGCGCCAGTCGGTCCGTCATGCACTCGGCGGTTCCGAGCGGAAGGTCGTGCTGGGCTTCTCGCAGGCGGCGCCGGAGTTCGTTCCTACGGGCGAGCGGCAGACTTCATCGCCCCCGGATTCTCATCCGGCTGCCTCCCTCTCAGCTCGCGGGCAGGACTCTCTGATCAATGACAGCGGCAGGGTGTTGCTGTCCGGCAGCGCTGAGGGAACTCAGTTGGCCTTTGCCCACGAGGCAGCTTCGGTATATCAACGGGCCGAGAAACCCGAGATCGTGCCGCTCGGCCAAATCCTCCGGACCTATCTTGTGGCGCAGGTGGGTGAAGAGCTGCAAGTGGTCGATCAACATACGGCGCACGAACGCGTCATTTTCCAACGACTTTGGCGAGATTGGCAGGGCCAGGAAATCCCCACGCAGCCGCTGTTGATTCCTGAGCCGATCGAGCTGTCCGCGGCGCAGTGCATGCTATTGCTCAAACGCGGTGATGATTTGGAGAAACTCGGTCTCCTGATTGAACCATTTGGCACCACAGCTATCGCGATACGCGGGGTGCCGGTCGGCCTCGGTAAGGTGGATGCGGCTGGCTTGGTACAGGATCTGCTCGAGGATTTAACCGAATGGGACAGCGCATCGTCTCTGGAACTGAAGGTCCAACCTGTTTTGGCCTCGCTCGCCTGCCATGGAGCGGTGCGGGCTGGACGTGCCTTGGCCCTTCCTGAAATTCAACAGCTGATTCACGATTGGGTGCAGGAAGGGTTGATTATGACCTGCCCGCACGGGCGCCGCACAGCGTTTCGTCTTTCAATAGATGAGCTTGCCAAGCTGTTCGGTCGGGTTGGATGGACATGATGGCCATTCCAGTGAGTGCGACGCGGCGTCTTTCCGAGTCGCAGGTTTTGGCCAAGCCTGTGGTCGTGATAGTGGGACCGACTGCGGTAGGAAAGAGCCGTATCGCGGTCGAGGTAGCCAAGGCTTTCGAGACCGAGGTACTCACGGCGGACTCACGGCAAGTCTATCGTGGTATGGACGTTGGAACGGATAAGCCGGCTTCAGAGGAGCGCCAGGCGGTTCCCCATCGGCTGATCGATCTTGTCGATCCTGACGAATCGTTTAATGCAGGATTGTATCGCCGCCAGGCGATCGATGAGATCGAGCGGCTCTATCGGGACTGCCGCCTTCCCCTGGTCGTGGGTGGTACAGGGCTTTACGTGCGGACCCTCCTCAAGGGTTTGTGCGATGCGCCACAGGCCGATCCGATTGTGCGGGAGGCACTGCGGCAGGAGGCGGAGGACCAAGGGTACGATCGCCTCTACGCGAGGCTTGTGGAGGTCGACCCTGTGGCTGCGGCGCGGTTGCACCCACGCGACGAATCAAAAGTGATCCGCGCGCTGGAGGTGTACCAGTTATCTGGTCGTCGGATGTCGGAGTTTCAACAGGAGCATGGGTTTGCCGAACGGCCTTTTGCAGCCTTGATGATCGGATTGAACCGAGACCGCGATATGCTGTACCGGCGTATCGAAGGACGGATTGATTGGCAGCTGGCTCACGGGTTGATAGAAGAGACGAAGCGGCTCCTGGCTCAGGGATATCAGCGCGACAGCGCAGCGATGAAAGGTTTGGGTTATCGGCAGGTGGCTGAGCACTTGGCCGGCGAGTATGACGCCGCTGAAATGGTTCGGCGGTTTAAACGGGACACGAGACGTTTTTCAAAACGGCAAATGACTTGGTTTCGAAAGGAGCCGGGGATTCAGTGGCTGATGATCGAGGAGTCGGAATCTGTACAGCATACGGCTACACGGGTAATCGAACAGGTAGATCGATTTCTCAACACACTTACTTGAGGATGAGGGATGATACGACAGGGGAAGACCGTGCGCGCAGATATCGGGATCATCGGCGGCAGCGGGTTATACGACATTGAGGGCCTTCGGAAGGTCAAGGAATTTTCGGTCAAGACCCCCTTTGGATCTCCCTCCGACACGGTGGTACTCGGTGAGTTGGAAGGGGTTCGTATTGCCTTTCTCTCGCGGCATGGACGTGGACATCGGATGAATCCTTCTGAGATCAACTATCGAGCGAATATTTACGCCCTCAAGTCGATCGGGGTGAGCCGGGTGATTTCTGTGAGTGCAGTCGGCAGTATGAAGGAGTCGATCAAGCCCGGTGACGTCGTGTTGCCGGATCAGTTTATCGATCTCACTAAACGGCGGGTGTCAACCTTCTTTGAGGGAGGAATTGTCGCACATGTGGCGTTCGGCGATCCGGTCTGCCCCTCGCTCGGTGCGGTATTGTTGGGTGCGGCTCGCACGGTCGGCGCCACTGTCCATCAGGGTGGCGTCTATCTCTGTATCGAAGGCCCGCAGTTTTCGACCAAAGGGGAGTCTCGGTTATATCGTCAGTGGGGTGTGAGTGTGATCGGGATGACGAATCTTCCCGAGGCCAAGCTCGCACGTGAGGCAGAACTCTGTTATGCCACGGTGGCTTTAGCAACCGACTACGACTGTTGGCATGAGACTGAACAGGCCGTCACTGTCGAGTCGATCTTGACCACTCTCCGTCAGAATGTCACGCTCGCCAAACAGCTGCTGCGGACGGCGATGTGTGCGGTGGCCGACGCCAAGGCCTGCTCCTGTCAGCGCTCATTGCAGGATGCCATTATTACGGCGCCGGATCGGATGCCCGCCTCGGTCCGACGGAAGCTGGCCTTGTTGATGGACCGGGTTGTTCCGGCGAAGAAAGGGGTTCGGTGAGCTATGGGGAAGTTGCTTGTCGTCGGATCGGTTGCGCTCGATACGGTGAAAACACCATTCGGAGAGGTCAGCGAGGTTCTTGGAGGTTCGGCTACATTTTTCTCAACTGCGGCCAGCTATTTTACCAGCGTGGATCTCATTGCAGTAGTGGGGGAAGATTTCCCTCCGCAACACCTGGATTTTCTCAAGAGCCGTGGCATCGATGTCACCGGGTTGGAGCGGAGGCCCGGGGCGACATTTCGCTGGAAAGGGGAATACACTCATCAGTTGAACGAAGCGCACACACTCGATACGAAACTCAACGTATTCGAAACGTTTCGGCCACAGATTCCCGATGCCTATCGATCCCCGGACCTATTGTTCTTGGGTAATATCGATCCGGAGCTTCAGTTGGATGTGTTGCAGAAGCTTTCGCGCCCGCCGCTGGTCGCGTGCGATACGATGAACTTTTGGATCAATGGCAAGCGGGACGCGTTGTGGCGGGTCTTGGAGCAGGTCGATATTCTGATCATTAACGATGGAGAAGCCCGTGCGCTCGGTGAAGATTCGAATCTGGTGAAGGTTGCGAAAAAAGTACTCGCGCGTGGACCCAAGCACCTCATCATCAAACGTGGGGAGTATGGGGTATTGATGTTCAATGAGAAGCAGGTGTTCGGGGCTCCGGCCTTTCCACTTGAAGATGTGCGCGATCCAACCGGGGCGGGGGATACCTTCGCCGGCGGTTTTCTGGGCTATCTGACGGCCACCGGCAATCGTTCGCTTGAGGCGTTCAAGCAAGCAATTATCTTCGGGAGCGTTATGGCGTCATTTACCGTAGAAGCCTTTAGTCTTGACCGTTTGCGAATCCTGGATTACAAAGAAGTTCAGGAGCGGTTTCGAGCCTTTAAGCGGTTGACCCATTTTGAGGACATTTCGTGATGCAGATTCGCTGTGTCGGTTCAATTGTTCGACCATTGGCCTGTCCGTTGCTGGTGTCGGCACTGTTGATCGGATGGTTGCCCGGCTGTGCCACATCGGAAGGTTCGGCGCAGAAATCCAAAGGCTATTATCAGGAAGGCATTGCGAGCCTGGAGTACGATCAGCAGAAGGCCTTCGTGTCCTTCCAGAAGGCCATGAAGCTCGATCCGAACAACAAAGAAGCACGATACGGGCTCGGCCACATTCTGGCGCTGCAGGGTAAATTAGTTCAAGCTGAGGAGGAATTCACGGCAGCGACCAAACTGGATGAGAATTACTCGGAAGCCTACACCTATCTGGGCCAGGTTTTAGAGAAACAGGAGCGGTGGACCGAAGCGATCGCTGCATTCCGTCAGGCGCTGACCAATCCCTTATATACAACGCCGGACCTGGCCCGATTCCATCTCGGTCGGGTATTGGCTCATGAAAGTAATTTTCAGGGCGCTATGGAAGCGTTTGAGGATGCCCTAGTGGTCAATCCGCCCAATGTTCCTCCGGCTCAATTACACTTAGAGTTGGGGCGGGTGTATTATAAGCTGGGGTTTGAACGACGCTCAAGAGAAACGCTGACGAAGGTGACGACACTTGATAAGGGCGGTGAGTATGCCGCAGCTGCGAAGGAATTGCTGACACGGCTCAAGCCGTAGAGAGACACCCATGGAATCAATCGGCGAATTTTTCAAGCAGGTGCGAGAGACCAAGGGGCTCACCATCGACGAAGTGGCGTCCAAGACGCGAATTCGAACTGATTTCGTGAAGGCGCTGGAAGATGGAAACTTTGCCAAGTTGCCCGATCAGGTGTTTGCGCGGGGCTTTGTCAGGTCCTATGCTCGGTCACTTGGGCTCGATGAAGAGGATGCGATCCACCGATTTGCTCAGTCAGCCGGCGCCTATTACGACAAGCAAGTTGAGCGGGAGCGTTTGAAAATCAGGCAGGCGGAAGAAGAGCGGAAGCGTCAAGCTAATCGAAAGGCTGTCGCGATTGCGATTGGCATTGCGATTCTTGCGCTCATCTTCCTCCTAAGCCGGGAACAGTCGTCGCTCTTGGTCCATCGTTCGAGCTCGGACCTTCCATCTTCAGGATCTAAACGGACCACTGCACCGACTCCAGAGTCTCAGGACGCACCACTGAGCCAGCAAACCGAAATGGTCCCGCAGGACCAACCTGCTCCCAATACCAAACCTAACGAGGCCCCTGTCGTATCAGCCAAGGCGAGTGTGGGAAATAACGCTGAACCAGTGACCAGCCCAGTATCCACAGCTTCGGCTGTGCCAAAGCCGGTGGCTCCAGCTCCTTCGTCGCTGGGGAACGACGGACCGCTGGGAGGGATTTCACTCGAAGGGTCTGGAACAACAGAGGGACAGTTGGCACTGGACCTTGAGGCGATAGAGCTGAGTTGGGTCGTCATTCAGATCGATGGGGGCAGTCCTCAAGAAGCCTTGCTACGACCTGGAGAAAAAGCTACATGGAAAGGTCAGGATCAGTTTATCCTGACGCTCGGTAACGCAGGGGGGGTCAAGGCCGAACTCAATGGCAAACCTCAAAAGCCCTTCGGCCCGAGTGGCAAAGTCGCACGCGACATTGTCATCAAGCGTTAGCAGGCTGCGGAACAACCATTTCGCACAGCAGAACTTCGATGGTCTACATGTCTGGAGTAAGCCAGGTCTGTCTCGTCTGTTTGGTTGAACGAAACTAACCAGCTGAACCAGACAGGCTAGATAGATGAGACAGACCTGCAGAGGTGTGCGATATGGAGGAATGGGGCGCCGCGGCAGGAGCTGAGGCACAATGGCGCCACCCTTTTGAGACTTCCGAGTTTTCCATGATCATACCTGCCCCTAACTAGTGGAAACATCGTGTCTCACCGTGAGAGGGTTCTGGCATGAGCCTTGAAATGTATCTGACTAGGACTGAACGAAATCCGTTGGCGCGGAAGTGAGCATGAGTCGGAAACGGGATAGTGAAGCGAAAGAATTATGGAGTAGGGAAACCTTCCGATAGCACGCTGAATTGCTTGACATGAGTGGAAGGCCATTGTTATATTCGCCCGCGTTTTGTCGCTTTGAGATGGATCTCATGAGCCAGCGGCTTGATGCCGAGCTCACGTGCGGTGGTTAAACACAAAGGAGGAAGTCTGATGGGGCATTTTGCTAAGTTTCTGGGAATCAGCGCAGCGTTGATAATGCTGTCGGTTTCAGTGGTGGGAGCCGAGGAGAAGGATCCACTCAAGTCCCGTGTCCCGGCTGATCAGATGGCCGACGCGAAGGCCATGAAGAATCCGATTGCTTCGACTCCGGAGAGCATTGCCAAAGGAAAGGCACTGTTCGAGGGCAAGGGAACCTGCTTCAATTGTCATGGTAAGAATGGGGATGGCCAGGGCGAGGCTGGTAAGGTTCTGAATCCGAGCCCTCGCGATTTCACGAACTGCAAGTTCCATAAGAAGCGGAAAGATGGCGAGCTCTTCTGGGTGATCAAGAATGGGAGTGTTGGCACAGGCATGATTTCCTTGACCCCAGCGATTATCTCGGAAGAGGAGGCCTGGACGATCATCAACTACGAGCGGACCTTCTGCAAGGCCGAGTAGTTTCGTCGCAGCCCCAAGGCTAATGAGAGGGTGGAGGATCGAATCCTCCACCCTTTTTTATCTTCCAATTCTGTGATCAGGTAGGCCTCACCCTTAGCCTGAACCTCAACCTTCTCCGCACTAGCGGACTTTTTCAGCATCCTGCTAGTGGGTTTCGGCGCCCTGAATCGCAGCAACCTTGGTCAATATCAAGGCAGCAGAGGGATCGATTGGGCTGATCGCCGGCACAGCAAACGGGCGTTGCTCCTGGTTCATGTAGGTCTTGGAAGCCCAGCGCACTTTCTGGCTGAGATAGGCCACTGTTTCTCCGAGTGTCACGTCGCCGTCCCGATTGGTGTCGGCTTCACCGCGCAGCGCCCGCAGCAGATAGTAGGTGAACAGGCCATGCCGATGCTGGTCGTCCTCCAACCCTTGCCCGATGCCGCTGAGCCCAATAACATGGAGGGTTGAGCCTCCTGCGGGATTCCATTGGGGAAGGATGGTCTTGGTTTTGTTATCTGGTCCCATACGTGACACAGCGCCATCGAACAGAAACACCGTCTGTTTTGCTTTCAAGCGAGCCAGCGCTGCCTCCAAATTTTTGAGCGGGTACGATCGTGAGGTAGTCGTGGCGGCCCCATCGTATGGGACCAGGAATGTCTCTCCCGTCGAAGAGACCGAAGCAAGACCGGCAAAGTAGACAATAACGACCGCATCCCTGTTCATATGAGGTGGCAGCCAATCCAACAGCGCTTCGTCAATATCCGAGCGTATCGCCTTCCAATCTTGTAGCAGTCGAATGTTGGAGACAGGCAACCCACCAAGGGACTGAAAATAGCTTGAGACTATCGCAGCATCCAAGGAAGAGAACTTGCGGGAGGGGATTTGCTGGTCTCGATAGGATCCGATCCCGATTGAGATCAAGTAGGTGTGGGGCTGTTGAAATCCGGTGGTCACAGCAGGGATGTGATCCACGTCGTCGGTCTTGATGCTGCTAGGGTGGATAGACAGGGCCAGAGTTTGAACCGGCGGCTGAGTAGGGGTTCCTGAATCAGAGACGGCTACGTGAATCTCGGCCTTTTGTTGTTGGACGGACTGCGGCAAGGTTGCTGCAAATTCGATTGAGCGGGATTGCCTCGGTTGCAGCCGTCCTATTGCAAGGGAGTTTGTAGGAAATTGGGCGAGCAGTGAGGCGGTTCCTGTCAAGGTAGCAGTGACGCCCAGTAGTTCCTGCTCTCCTCCGTTCACGAGGTCGATGCGTACCCGAATGCGCTCGCCTCCCTCAAAGACCAAATTGCTGTTCTCATCCAGCACAGTGGCCTTAAACGAGAGTGCCGACAAAGTGCCTTTGGCCTGCATGGCTACCATCGCTGGAACAGGCTGAGCTGGCGCTCCTTCCACTGGTGCGGGAGCCGTTGCCAATTGGGTACGGACGGCGCGGATGAATTGTGTCGAGATGGCGATCCCAGCGTCATGCACAAACTCGCGTATATTGCCGTAATCGCATCGGCGGTTGCTCGGTTCTAAGATAAGCCGTTGGTTGTGCGCGATGGAAACGGTCTGTCGGCCAAGTTCTTTCCCCGTAGCATCCTTTAAGGTTAAGAGCGTTTCGAGGGTTATGTCCGCAGGGACTCGATCATAGACATTATCAGCCCAAAGTTTGAGGCCTGAGCGTTGGAGTGTGACCACGATCTCTTTGTCGGGTGGGATCTGTGCGGGGACTCCACCAGTGACGGTTACG
>Ga0326726_10001087_pt1 | contig 25018 bp, 17 predicted proteins | sample MHFenrmetagenome_2_FD_207603 | JGI IMG/M metagenome (GOLD analysis project Ga0326726, IMG submission 207603) | Lab enriched peat soil microbial communities from Michigan Hollow, Ithaca, NY, United States - MHF15MN | ecosystem: Environmental > Terrestrial > Soil > Wetlands > Peat | place: USA... | reverse complement strand
CGCTTGCGCGTTGGCATCGAGATCGGTCGTATTCGTTCCATCCAGCAGGTAGGTGCCGGCAGTCGGTCGGTCGAGGAGGCCCAGGATGTTGAGCATCGTGGACTTTCCGGAACCGGAGGGACCCATCACCGCGACGTATTCGCCGGACTCGATCGTGATATCGACGTCGTCGAGCGCGTGCACGGTCTCGCCGCCGACCTGGAAGAAACGGGAAATATGCCGCAGCTCGATCATGCAACCTGCGCCGTGATGAGTGCGCCCACGTCGCTACTTTTGCGGCTGCGTGCCCGTTGGCTCGATTTTGACGAGCGCGCCGTCAACGACCCCCGCCCGATCGATCGAAGTGACGATGCGATCGCCGGCCTTGAGCCCATCGAGCACCTCGGTGAAATCCCAGTTGCCAATGCCCGTCTTGATTTCGCGCTTGACGGCTTTGCTGCTCTTTTCGTCGATGAGATACACGCTCTTGCCTTCGATGAGTGCGGGCGTTGGAACGCGCAGGACGTTCTCGTGCACCGCCAGAATGATCTCCACGTCCGCACTGTAACCGGGCAGCAGCGACTCGCGGCCCGCCTTCGTATCGATCTCCGCTTCAATCTCCACGGTGCGCGCCTGCTTTTCGACATCCTGCACGTAGGGCGCGACGCGGCGCACGTGGCCGTCGAAATGCTTGCCGGGGAAGGCGTCGAGCGAAATGCGGGCGGGCATTCCCGTGCGCACCTGCGGAGCGTCCACTTCATCGATCGGCGCGGTGATGTAGAGGCAACTGTCGTCGATCAGATCGATCGAAGGCGGCGTCGGCACACCGACCGGCGAAGGCGTCACAAACTCGCCGAGCTCGCCATTGATCTCCGCAACTGTGCCCGCGAATGGCGCGCGCACGCGCGTACGTTCGATTGTGGCGCGCGCGGCATCCGTGCGGGACGCTGCAACCTGGATGTTTTGCGTAGCCGACCGGCAGCCGGCCTCTTGCGCGTCCGCTTCTCCGAAAGCACGTTGCGCGACATCCTCGGCCACCAGCTTCTGCGCGAGCATGCGCTGGTAGCGCTCCGCATCCGCGCGTGCCACCTTCGCAGTTGCGCATGCCTCGGCAGCGCGGTCCCTGGCCCCGATCACATCGCGTTGTGCCAGCTCCAGTTGCGCCTGAAAGTCGCGATTCCACAGCTCGATCAACACCTGGTCGCTTTGCACCCGATCACCCTTGTGCACGAGCAGCTTCGCGATCTGACCGCCCGTTGATGGCGCGAGGCGCGCCCGCCGACAGGCATTGATGGTGCCTGCGCGCGTGTTCGAAACGCTGGAACGAACCGCGCCGCGCTCGACGGTCGCCGTGGCGACAGCGACAGGCCGAGGGCGAGCGCAAAAGGCGACAATTGCGCCGATCGCGAGCACCGTTACGCCCAGCATAATCAGAGTCCTGCGTCGCATTGGGACCGATCGTTGTCAGTGGCAGAGAGGCGCGAATTATAGTGGAATGTGTCTCCGCGCCGCTTGTGAGACTCGAGGCTGCATGCAATCGACTGTGTTCTACGCACGTACGTTCGCGCTGGCGGCTGCGGCCCTGCTCGGGTTTGCGTTATGGCGCATCTTTTCGCCCTTTCTAAGCGCGATCACGTGGGCGGCGTTCCTCGCGCTGCTGCTCTATCCCGTCAACGCCTGGTTGCGCCGCCGGATCGTTGGCAAACGCACCGGTGCCGCAGTAGTCGTGACGGCGCTCACGCCGGTTATCATTCTTGCGCCCGTCACGCTCCTCGCGATCACCTTCGTCACCCAGGCGCGGGCACTCATCGATCTCTTGCACGATGAGGCTGTTCACTACCAGATCAATTCTCTGGACGACCTGCGCCAGTTTCCCGGGATTGCGCGCTTTTTTGCATGGTTGCAGACGAATTTCGGCGTGAGCGTGGCTGATATGCAGACCTGGGCGGTCGAACACGCGCAGGAACTGCTGCAGCGCCTTGCGGGACTCGGCGGCAGCGTGTTTCTGGGTGCGCTTGGCACGTTTGTCGGGTTTCTGCTCATGCTGTTCGTGCTGTTCTTCTTCCTGCGCGATGGCGACCGCATGGTGGCCCGCGTCCGCGGCCTGATCCCGCTCGACGCGGATCGCAAGCAGCAGTTGAGCGAGCATATCGCCTCGGTCACGCGCGCCGTCGTATTCGGCATCGGAGTGACGGCGGTCCTGCAGGGCACTATGGTCGGGATCGGCTTTGCGGTCGTGGGACTCCCTTCACCCGTCGTCTTTGGCGCCATAGCTGCGCTCCTGGCAATGGCGCCGGTCGGAGGCGCAGCGCTCGTCTGGGTTCCCGGTGTACTGTGGGTCGGCTTTGGCAGTAATCGCTGGGGCTGGGCGATCGCGCTTCTTGTCTGGGGCCTCATCACCTCGACGCTCGATAATGTGGTGCGTCCACTCTTGATATCGGGACGTGCGGAAGTTTCGACACTCGCCGTATTTCTCGGCGTACTGGGCGGCCTCTCGGCTTTCGGCACGATCGGTCTCGTGCTGGGCCCCGTGCTGCTCTCGCTCGCGATCGCCCTGATGCGCTTCATCGAAGCCGAGCAGAAGAGCAAAGCCTAGTGGCGACAGCTGTCGCGGCGGCCGGGCTGTCGCTGCTAGAATTCGCGCCCCCTATGGATGTCTCCTACCTCATCGATCCGCTGAACGATGCGCAGCGCGCCGCCGTGACCGCACCGCTCGAGCCGACGCTCGTGCTCGCCGGCGCGGGCAGCGGCAAGACCCGCGTGCTGACTCATCGCGTTGCCTGGCTGATCCAGGTCGAAGGCGTTTCTCCCTACGGCGTTCTCGCCGTCACCTTCACCAACAAAGCCGCGGGCGAAATGCGCGGCCGCATCGAGTCGCTCCTCGATCAATCGGCGGCCTCGCTCTGGATCGGCACGTTCCACGGCCTTGCACACCGCTTCCTGCGCATCCACTGGCGCGAGGCGAAGCTGCCGCAAAGCTTCCAGATCCTCGATTCCGAGGATCAGCTGCGACTGATGCGTAAGGTGCTGAAGGCCATGGAGCTCGATGAGACGCGCTGGGTGCCGAAGGAAGTCACGGGATTCATCAACGCACGCAAGGACGAGGGCCAGCGCGCGCGCGATCTGAAGGACAACGACGACCCGACGCGCCGCCAGCTCATTCGAATCTATCAGAGCTATCAGGACACCTGCGATCGTGCGGGCGTCGTCGACTTCGCCGAGCTGCTGTTGAGAAACTTCGAGCTGCTGCGCGACAACGCCGCGCTCCTCGAGCACTACCAGCAGCGTTTCCGTCACCTGCTGGTCGATGAGTTCCAGGACACCAACGGCATTCAATACGGCTGGTTGCGCCTGCTCGCCGGCCGCACGGGCCTGCCATTCGTGGTCGGCGATGACGACCAGTCGATTTACCGCTGGCGTGGCGCGCGCGTCGAGAATCTCGTGCGCTTTCAGCGCGACTTTCCCACAGCCAAGCTCTATCGTCTGGAGCAGAACTATCGCTCCACGGCCACGATTCTCAAGGCCGCAAACGCGCTCATCGAGCACAACACCGGTCGGCTCGGCAAGAAACTCTGGACGAGCGGCGAAGACGGCGAAAAGATCCGGTTGTACGCGGCATTCAACGAGCGCGACGAAGCCGACTTCGTGATCGCGCGCATCCGCGAGTGGGTGAAGGGCGGCGGCGAGCGTAGTCAGATCGCGATTCTCTATCGCTCGAATGCGCAATCGCGCGTCTTTGAAGAGACTCTCATCAATGCCGCGATTCCGTATCGCGTTTATGGCGGACTACGGTTCTTCGAACGCGCCGAAATCAAGGACGCGCTCGCCTACCTGCGCCTGGTGACTTCGCGTGTCGACGACACTTCGTTCGAGCGCATCGTCAATTTGCCACCACGCGGCATCGGCGCACGGAGTCTCGAGATTCTGCGCTCCGCCGCGAAAGCGAACGCATGCCCGCTGTGGCAGGCGGCGCTGCTTACCGCAAACGAGGGCCTCGGCACGAAGGCAGCGGGCGCTCTCGGTGAATTCATGATGTTGATCGACCGGCTCGCCGCGGAGATCAAAGGCCTTGATCTCCATGAGCAGGTCGATCATGTGATCCAGGCGAGCGGCCTGATCCCGCACTACAAGCAGGAAAAGGGCGACAAGGGCGAAGCGCGCGTCGAGAATCTGGCGGAACTTGTCAGCGCCGCGCGTGGTTTCAGTCCGGAAACCGAAACCGACCTCGCGCCGCTTGATGCGTTTCTCGCCCATGCGGTACTCGAGTCGGGCGAAGGTCAGGCCGCGGCCTGGGAAGACTGCGTGCAAATGATGACGCTGCATACGGCCAAGGGTCTGGAGTTTCCGGTGGTGTTCCTCGCCGGGCTCGAGGACGGCCTGTTTCCGCATCAGCGTTCCATCAATGATCCGGAGAGCATCGAGGAGGAACGCCGGCTCTGTTACGTCGGGATGACGCGCGCCATGCGCCAGCTCTATCTCACGTACGCGGAAAAACGCCGCCTGCACGGGGTCGATAGCTTCGGCGCGCTCTCGCGTTTCGTGCGCGAGATTCCCGAAGAGCTCATCGACGAGGTTCGCCCGCGCATTCAGATTTCGCGCCCGGTATTCTCTCCGCGCACGTCGTTCGTCGATACGGACGTCTTCGGCTACAAGCTCGGGCAGCGCGTGCGCCATACCAAGTTCGGCGACGGCGTCGTGCTGCGCCTGGAGGGCCAAGGATCCAATGCCAGAGTGCAGGTCAACTTCGAGGCCCAGGGCACCAAGGAATTGATGCTCGCTTATGCCAACCTCGAGGCGCTTTAGGGTCTTGGAAAGGCGTCCGCAACCGCGCGCAGCCAATCGCGCAACAGCTTGACCTTCGGCATCGCGAGATAGGCCTCGGGACAGACAAAGTAGTACGAGCGCGGACAGGGCGCCACGTTCTTACTCGCCCGCACGAGCCGGCCGGACGCAAGATCGGCCGCCGCCAGCGACCAGCGCGTGAGCGCAAAGCCCTGACCTTGTTCCGCGGCCGCGAGCACGGTCAGCGAATCGTCAAAGATGGAGCCACTCTCCTTCCAGTCGCGTTTGTTCGACGGCTGCAGCCAAAAATCCCAGGGCTCGTCATCTGAACGCAGGAGAGGACAGCGTTTGACGTCACGCTGCGACTCCATCAGACCATACTTGGTGAGGAGGTCCGGACTGCACACCGGCAGGAACCACTCGTCGAGCAGCTTTTCGTTGTAAAGATTCGGTGATTCGCGGTTCGCCATGCGCAGGGCCGCGTGAAAATTCGATTGCGTGAAATCGACCGGCTGGCGCGAGGTGTGAATGCGCAGATCGATGTCGGGATTCTCGCCGTGAAACTGCGGCAGGCGCGGCAACAGCCACTTCTGCAGGAATGAGGCGATCGTACTGATATTGAGCGGACCGGAAGCGCGGTCCTCGCGCACCTGCTGCATCGAAGTCTGCAGCTCCGCAAGCCCCCGGCGCACGCCGGGCAGCAGCCGCGCGCCCTCCGCGGTGAGCTCAACCGATCGACCCTTGCGCAGAAAAAGCGGAACCTGCAGGTAATCCTCGAGCGTCTTGATCTGCATGCTGACGGCGGCTGCGGTCACATGCAGAGCCTCCGCCGCTTCCGCAAAACTCAAGCGACTGGCCACCGCTTCGAAGACCCGGAGCGCGTTCAAAGGCAGGCGATCAAAGGCCAGGGAGCCTTCAGTTTTCCTGACCCCCCCATCAGTTCTTCCGTTTGCTGACTTTTTCGCTTTCGCCAAACTACTACCCATGGAAGCGAGAGATGGATACGGCCCCAGCTACCTCGACAACCCAATTAGCGTCTAAGGAGACGGTCATGAACAAGCAGCATTTCGCAGGATTCCTCGCCACCCTTGCCATCACGGCATTGCAGTTCTACGCGCTGGAGGCAGGCAGCGCCACCACTTGGGCGGACCGCGGCAACCCCGCGGTTGCAGAGACTGCCACGAATGGCAGCCGGGTGGCAGGGCCGGCGGCGGTCGACGCTCTCTGTCACGTGCCGGTCTGAGGCGAACGCCAAGTGCAGGAAGCTATCGAGACGGCGAGGGGCCAGGTTGGAAAGGTACCTTCGAGAGGTGCCTCCCCAACCTGGCCCCTCGCTCGTCCGTAAGCACCCGACGACCCTTAAGGCCATGGTTTGGGCAGGCGGCACCCAGCAGGCCGTTTGCCCTGCATCCGCCCCCCTTGCGCTAGAATGCGCGGCGCCGCCGGCGCCCGGCATTCAGCCAACCACTCGAACAGTCGTGAAAATCATCATCATCGGTGCCGGCCAGGTCGGGCGTACTGCCGCCTACCACCTCGCGCGCGTAGAGGCCAATGAAGTCACCGTCGTCGATGTGAACGACGAACTGCTGCGGGACCTGCAGGATCGGTTGGACATCCGCACGGTGTGTGGCAACGGCGCGCATCCGAGCGTCCTCGACGCCGCGGGTGCCGCCAAGGCCGATGTCCTGCTCGCGCTTACCAACAGCGACGAAGTGAACATGCTTGCGTGCGAGGTGGCCTACGCGCTGTACGGCACGGCAACCAAGATCGCGCGCGTGCGCACTGCCGAGTATGCGAATCGCGAAAAGTTGTTCTCTGAGCGCGGCCTCGCGGTCGATGTCTGGATCAGCCCCGAACAGCTCGTCACCGAATACATCGAGCGTCTGATCGAGTTTCCGGGCGCCCTGCAGGTGCTCGATTTCGCCGACGGCCGGGTGCGCCTGGTTGCCGTGCGTACCCTGAAGGGCGGATTTCTCATCGGCCAGAAGCTGCGTGCGTTGCGCGAACACATACCGAAGACCGATGCGCGCGTCGCCGCGATCTACCGTAACGGGCGCAGCGTCAAGCCCGAGGGCGAAACCGTCATCGAGGAAGGCGATGAAGTCTTCTTCCTGGCCGCGCGCAAGGACATCCGCCTGGTGATGAGCGAACTGCGCAAGCTCGGTGACCCGGTCAAGCGCGTGGTGATCGCAGGCGGCGGCAACATCGGGTTGCGGCTTGCGCGCGCACTGGAGCGCACGACGCAGGTCAAGCTGATCGAGCGCGACCCGAAGCGCGCGCGCCGCGTTTCTGAAACACTGACCAATACCATCGTTCTGCACGGAGACGCCGCGGACGAGGAACTGCTGATCGAGGAAAACATCGACAGCGCGGACATCTTCTGCGCGCTCACGAACGCCGAAGAAGCCAACATTCTGTCGGCGATGCTGGCGAAACGCCTGGGCGCCAAGAAAGTCATGGCGCTCATCAATCGACCGGCCTACGCCGAGCTGATGGAGAGCGGTTCGATCGACATCGCGATCTCGCCGCAGACCGTGACCATGAGCGCCCTGCTCGCCTATGTGCGGCGTGGCGATGTGGCCCGCGTACATTCCCTGCGCCGCGGCGCCGCGGAGGCGATTGAGGGAATCGTGCACGCCAATGCCAGCGGCGCCCGCGTGGTCGATCAGCGGATCGGCAACATTGCGCTGCCCGAGGGCACAACCATCGGTGCGATCGTTCGCGGCGAGGAGGTGTTGATGGCGCATCACGACACGGTAGTCCAGGCGGATGATCACCTGATACTGTTTCTCACCGACAAGCGTCAGGTCGAAGTGGTCGAAAAGCTCTTCCAGACCAGCTGAGCGCGCCTCAAAGGCTAAGAGTTCCATGTCCGCGCGCTCCACGTTTCAATCGACAATTCTGCCCATCACCAGCGTATTTGCGGGAATTGTCACTGCTTTCGGCGTCGCGATGCTCGCGCCACTGCTGCTCGCGTTCATCGCCCGTGATCCGGCGCAGCCGGCGTTTTTGCGCTCGGCGCTGCTCGTGTTCGCGCCGGCCGTCAGTGTATGGCTCGCGACGCGCCGCTTTCGCCGCGAGCTGCGCGTACGCGATGGAATTCTGCTGGTCACGCTCATTTGGACAATCCTGCCGGCGATCGCCGCCATGCCGCTTCTGATCGGCATTCCGGGCCTTTCGTTCACCGGTGCCTATTTTGAAAGCGTCTCGGGTCTCACCACGACCGGCGCAACCGTGCTGAGCGGGCTCGATCAATTGCCGGCATCGCTCAATCTCTGGCGCCATCTGCTGCACTGGTTCGGCGGCATGGGCAATATTGTTCTGGCGGTCGCCATTCTGCCGCTGCTCGGTATCGGCGGAATGCAGCTCCATCGCGCGGAAACGCCGGGGCCGATGAAGGACAGCAAACTGACGCCGCGTATCGCGCATACGGTGAAGGCGCTCTGGTACGTCTACGCGGGTCTGACGCTCGCCTGCGCGTTGACGCTGAAGCTCTGCGGCATGAGCTGGTTCGACGCAGTGTGCCATGCTTTTTCGACACTGGCGCTCGGCGGCTTCTCCACGCATGACAAGAGCATCGGCTATTTCGATTCCGTGCCCATCGAACTCGTGCTGTCGTTCTTCCAGATTCTCGCGGCGCTCAATTTTGCCACGCACTTCATGGTGATACGTCAGCGCGCCTTGAAGCCGTACCTGCGCGACAGCGAAGCCGTGGCGCTGTTGAAGACATTGCTCCTCAGCGTAGTTGGCATCGCTATCTTCCTGCAGCTGAAAGGTACGTATCCCGACTTTCTTGTCGCCCTGCGACACGCGAGTTTCAACGTCATCACAACGGCCACGACCGGCGGATTCTTCTCGCAGGACTTCAATCAGTGGCCGTTGTTCGCGCCGATGATGATGCTGTTTCTGAGCTGCATTGTCGCCAGCTCGGGGTCCACAGGCGGCGGATTGCGCATGATCCGCATGCTGGTTCTGATGAAGAGCGCATGGCGCGAAATGCTGCGCATTCTGCATCCGGGTCTGAGCATGCCGGTGAAGATCTCCGAATCCGTGATCGAGAACAAGGTCGTGATGTCGGTCCTGGCATTCGTCGTCGTGTACTTCATGAGCATCGTTTCGCTGACGCTGCTGTTGCTGGCGTCGGGACTCGACCTCACCAGCTCGATCTCCGCTGTGATTTCCTGCATCAACAGCTCCGGGCCCGGACTTGGTGCCATCGGCCCGCTGTCGAATTATGGCGTGCTTAGCGATTTTCAGCAGTGGGTGTGCACCGTGGCAATGCTGCTCGGACGTCTCGAAGTATTTACGCTCGTGCTGGTATTCACTCGCGCCTTTTGGAGAAAGTGAAGGAGATGCGCACATGAGGCGAGGTCTGTTGATTCTGGCCGCTGCGCTCTGCATTGCGCCGAGCAGCCAGGCTGCGAGCCTCAGGAGCATGGTCGCCGCGGAGTACGCGTTCGCAAAGTCAGCCGACGACAACGGCATGCGCTTTGCGTTCATCGAATATCTCGCGGACGACGCCATCAGTTTCGAGCCGGGCCCCGTGCGGATTCGGTCACGCTGGCAGGAGCGCCCGCCGCGCAAGGACTCTTTGACGTGGTACCCGGTTCGCGCCGAAATCAACGTGGCGGGTGACCTTGGATTCACAACGGGGCCTTACACCTACACCATGAAGGGCAGCGGCGACGTCGCTCACGGCGATTTCATCACCGTTTGGCGCTATCGAGAACCCGATGGCTGGCGCGTGGTGTTCGATTCCGGCGTGATCGTTGAAGCACCGCGCAAACCCGCTGCGCCTTTGAAGGCAGAATCGGTATCGGCGCGAGTTCCGCCTAATGTCGCCGCGGATGCGACGGCGCAGTCGGCACTTGAAAGCTGCGACGATCGCTATGGGGCGCTGCTACAGCAACACGGAGAGGCGGCTGCAGTGGCGGGATTTGGCCGCCGTGACCTCCGGGTATATGTGGTCGGTCAGGCGCCTGCGGAAGATCGCAAAGCGGCCTTGAAGGTCGTGGCGGGCTTCACAGAGCCCCAGAGCCAGCATCGCAGCTTTGCGGGCACGGGCGCGTCGCCGGATTTCGGTTACACCTATGGTGACGTCGAGTTCCTTAAACCCGCCCCACAGCATTACCTCAGGATCTGGCGGATGAAGGCGGGACGATGTGAGCTGGCGCTGGAGCTCATGCACCCGCAGCAGCCAAAACCCTGAAGCGCCGGATTCTTACGGCGAAGGGATGAGTTCGAGCACCGCCGCGACGTCCGCCGGGCGATCGGCCGGCAATTTCGCGAGCAGCGCATCGATCAGCGGCTGCCATTCGGCCAGCCGCTCAGGCAGGCGCGGTATCGGCGCCTTCTCGTGTTGTTCGAGGATTTCAAAAACTGTCTGGCCCCGATAGGGCCTGCTACCCGCGAGCAGCTCGAACGCAATGACACCGAGGCTATAGAAATCGCTGCGGCCGTCCAGGTTCTCACCGGCCGCGAGCTCCGGGCTCATATAGAAAGGAGTGCCACGGACCTGCCGGCTGATGGTAATCGTGCTGTTGGCGTCGACGTATTTGGCCGAACCGAAGTCGACGAGTGCGAGGGTTTCATCCTGCCGCACCATGAGATTTGCGGGCTTCAGATCCCGATGTACGACGCCGTGGCGATGCACGACGCCGAGCGCGAACGCGATCCGCCGGATCCATTCACCGGCCGTTTGCGGAGCGAGCAATGTGTCCGCGACCGCGCGCAGCGATCCGCGCGAAAAGTACTCCATCGCTATGAATGCCACGCGCTCGGTGGAGCCGTAGTCAAAGACATCGACGACGGCCGGATCGCTGATGGCGCGCGCGATCCGGTATTCCTGCGCGAACTTGAGCAGACTCACGCGCGACCGCTCATCGCCGTCGACGCGATGCATGACTTTGAGGGCGACAGGTTGCAGAAAACGCGGTGACTCCGCCAGGTAGACCGTGCCAAATTCGCCGCGGCCAAGGACCTGCACGGGCGTATAGCCCTTCAGATCGATCACCCACTCGTCGGGTGCGGGCTGCTGGTTTTCAGGGAGCCCGGTGAGCGGTCCCGCCAGTTGTTCGAAAAGGCGCGCGCGCGTCAGATCACGCAGCGTAATGACGCATTTGAATCCGGCCCATTCTGCATCGCGCGCAGCTGCTTCGTCCGCCGCCAGGATCACCCACTCATTGCAAAGGCGCTCCGGCGACAGAGCCTCCGGCAGATTCGGCAAGCTCAGGACGCTGCTGACAAATTGCCATTCGACGAGGCACAGATGATAGCGGCGCAGGCGTTCGGCATTACGCATGACCAGGGCCCGCACAGGGGCGGCTGTCTCGATGACGCAGTCCCAGCGACCCGCGATCTGCTGGCTCAACCAGCCACGGAGCGTCACATCTTCGAGAAGAATGAGGAGCTGCGCACCGGCAGCATCGAGCGACCGTGCGGGCGGCGCAATTGATCGTGCGGGCGACGTCATGCCGTCTCGTTTCCCTGACCACCGACACGCTAGTCGGGCATCCCGCACAGTGCCGTTGATGCGCCGCTATAGCCGAGAGTCAGGTCCCAGAAAATGAGGGTGATATGTTCAATCGGCGGATGAGATGCGCATCTTCGGCCGCAGGCAAAGAAGAAGGGCGGCCCCGGATGGGGCCGCCCTTGACTCGCATTGACTCGATCGATGGCTAGAACTTGGCCGTAAACGTCACGAACATCTGCCGACCCAGAGCGTCGTAGGTCGAGTACGTATTGGCCGCGCCGCCGGAGGTGATCTCGAAGGTTGCCAGCGGCGGATCCTTGTCGAGGATGTTATTGATACCGCCGCGCAGCTCGAGGTTGTCCTTGATATTCCAGCTTGCGGCCAGGTCGATGTAGCTGAACGACGGCAGCCGCGCATTGAAGCTGTTGAACGCACCGAACGCGGAATTATTCAGCGTTGGATCTGAGCTGTTCTGATCCAGACTGACGGAGCCAATGTAACGCCAGGTCAACGATGCCGTCACATCCCACGGCGTTATCCAGGAGGTCCGCAGGATATGGTGCCACTTGGGATTGACCGTCTGGCAGGTGGAGCCGTAGAGACCGGCGCAATCATAGGTGTGTGCGCCGGGTTGCTGCGTCGTCGTCGTCTTCAGCAAGTAGGCTCCGTTCAGCGCAAAAGCCAGTTTGCCCATATTGCGCGGCAACGACAGCTTGTAGGCTCCCTGCAGGTCGATGCCACTGAATCCGCTCGCAGCGACGTTCACGTTGGTCTGCACGATGTAGCCGCCTGATGCGAGGCTGTTCCCAGTGAGTCCGCCGTTGTCGGGCCTGCGCACCAGCTGGCTGCAGTAGAACGGGTTACCCGTATCGAGGCAAGTCGTCAAAATGACGTTGGCGCCGAGGGCACCGACACCTCCCTCCAGCTTGATGTTGAAGTAGTCGGCGCTGACCGTGAAATTAGGCAGCGCGCGCGGCGTTACCGTGAAACCAAATGTGTACGACTTGGCCTTCTCCGGCTTCAGCGCAGGATTGCCGCCCGTCAGCTGCGAGAGCTGTCCCAAAACAGCCTGTGGAATGATGCTGGTCGTACCGCCGTTACCGTACTGTGCGGCGGTCACGCCCGTATGTATGCAGTCGGCGAGCGACCTCGCGGCAGGAACCAGGTTGTTATTGACGTCCAGCGTCGGGGCGCAGGGATCGGTGCCCAGCTGAATCAGGCCTACGAGCTGCGGATTGTAGAGCTCGACGATGTTGGGCGCGCGAATTGCCCGCTGGTACGAGCCGCGAAACCGGACGTCCTCGACCGGTGCGTATTGCAGCTCGAACTTGTAGGTATTGACGGCGCCGGAGGTCGAGTAGTCCGAGCGGCGGAAACCGGTGTCGAACAACAGGTCCTTCACGCCCGTCTTGTCCTGCGCCAGCGGCGCGCGCAACTCGATGAACTCCTCGCTGACCGAGATGCCGTTGTCGATGGCGACCGCGGCGCTGCCGAACCCGGACAGCTGACCGCTCAGCTCGCCGGAGTCCGGCTTGAATGCCACATGCTCGTTACGATTCTCGTAGCCGAAGTTCACCGCAATGCCATCCGTCGCCAGCGGGGACTTGAAGCCGTACTCCCCGAGGTTGCCGGTCACCTCACCATGCACCGTGCGCAGGGTCGCTGTTCCGTAGCCGGTCCCATCGAGGTACAGGTAGTTGAGCTGCGCGTCCGTCACGCCCCCATCCGAGAAAATGTTGTAAGGAACGCAGGACCCACCACTGATGCAGCGCGGGTTGGCCGCCGTGCCCGTGACCAGTAACGCGTTGTCGATGGCCGTGAAATTCAGGTACCGGTCGTTGGTGTTGTAGAAGGTCGTGTAGTAGTACTGCCCGTAGGCGTCATAGCTCCATGCCTTCGAAATGTCTCCCTTCATACCAATCACCCCGCGGTAGTTGGTATGTTCGTAGTCGGAGAAGCGTCCACCACCCTCGACGTTGCGCCGTCCGATCTCCACGTTCGCCGTGACCGACCCTGGGGTCGCCAGGTCCGCGGCGATCTGGGCCGGAGTGCACAGGATCGCTGCCTGCTGCGCGCTCAGCAGCGGATTGCTGCAATTGATATTGTAATTGCCACTGAGCGGGTCATTCGGATTGGAGCCTCTGAAGAGCGCCGATGGCGCGATTGCCTGGTGCGTCCGGTCGTTCATGAAGCCGAACTCGGCGTATGCGCGGGCGAAGTCGGTGAAGTCGTTGTGGACGAAGAAGCCCGCGTTGTAACGCGTATCCTGGCGCTGCATGTAGATGTAGGGCTGCGAGTTGAATGCCGCCGGCGGGGTCGTGACCGCGGACCCACGCGGAACAAAGGTGCTGCCGAGCACGCTGTAAGTGACCGTGTTGGCGTTGGGTCCGGTCAGCGGCCTGAAAAAGTTGGAATTGGACGAGCCGCTGCAGTCTGCGCCGTCGAGATTGGCATTCGCGGCCAGCTGGCAGCCACCGAAATCCCGTTCGCCGCTCGTGACCGGGTCGCTATTGAGGTAGCCAAAGTACGCCGTGACATTGCCCTTGCCGTCCGCGAAGTTGGTGCCGGCGATCAGATTGAAGGTCCGGTTGCGTCCGTCGTGACTTGTACCGGTGAGCGGAGTCACGCCAAAGGCGGTCTGCGCGTTCTGCGCATACTTGTTGTGGTTGTCGTGCCAGTTCTCGCCGAGCTGGCCATCAATCTGGAAGCCCTCGAAATTCGTCTTCATGATGAAGTTGACAACGCCGGCGATCGCATCAGATCCATAGGTCGCCGACGCGCCGCCCGTGACGACTTCCACGCGCTCGACCAGCGCAGTGGGAATCTGGTCCAGATCAGGCGCCGGCTGCTGAATGAACGTGTAGGGTGAGCCCTGGCCGAGTCGACGGCCGTTCACCAGTACCAGCGTGCGGTTCGGGCCGAGACCACGAAGGTCTGCGGTCGCGACGCCGCCCGCCGAGGTCAGTCCGCTTGTCCTGTTGCCGAGGTCCTGACCGAGGTCGTTGTTAAAATTCTGCGGCAGCTGACTGATGATGTCGCTGATATCCGTTTTGCCGGTGATCTTGATGTCATTGTCGGAGAGGGACACGATCGGGCTGGCGCTTTTCGAGTTCGGCGCCGCGATTCGCGATCCGGTTACGACGATGACATCGACCGACTCCGTGTCTGCTGCCTGGTCCTGCGCAATTGCAGGCATTGCTGTGCTGACAGCCGCCACCGCACCCATGACGAGTGCGCGACGAGCCGCGCGCGCGACTCCGCTCTTGTAGATCATTGTAGAAATCCTCCTCAAAGACGATTGGAACCATTGCTGCTGAAGCTGCAGACGCCTGCGTTTTTTTTCTTCGATCAGGGCACCTGCGAATACCTCCGGATTCAATGCTCAAAGCTCGCGCGTTCGTGGCTCATGCCTTTGACTTGCGTGCGTGAGATGGCCGCATGTGTAGACCACCGTATTGCGGAGTCGCCACAGATTTGGGACCGGTCGCCACCGGCTGGGGACAGCGAGCGCAATGAGGGGACGGATCGGCGTGACAATTGATGCGTACGCGCAAAAGCACGCACGAGTCGCGGCGACGGAAGCAGGCAGCCGCGACCCGGCTGTTGCTTCCGCTCGACCTGCGACTAAGCTCGAAGACCTGACCGGTTGATTTCGCGGCAAGCCGTCAAATTGCGCGATTGGTCCGAATTGGCGCGCCGTACAATGGGGCTAACTGGACAATAACGGGACCAAAGGACACTTAAACGGGACGAAGCGATAACCTCTGGACAATCGTCCCGTGCATCTTCGTGATGGAGTAACGCACCAATTGCCAATCGGCCAGTCCCCGTGGCGCCCGCGTGTCTTTCACGCGGCAGTTGCGGCGAACAGAAAGCCGATCAAGTGGGAGGCCGAGGGATATGTACGACTACCTGCGCAAGCGTGCTGACGCACTTGCAGACTGGTTGCGTGTCGCCCTGCTCGGCGCGATCCCCGTTGCAGGCGCCACAGTTGCGTCAGCGGCGGAACTCAGCGCGGCTCGCTGGCGCCTCGTACTCTCCGTTGCGATTCCGTTCTGGGCCTACGTGACGCTCGCGCGGACTGTGATGTTCGGTCTGCTGTTCGCAACCAATCCCGGACTCATCATTGCCCCGCCGTGGGTGCGCGGCGTGCAACATCTGCTGCTCTTTCCCGTGTTGATCGTTTGCTATCGCGTTGCGCTCGAAATTGGCTGGCCGGCTCGGCGACGTTTCTACGCGTTGCTGGCGCACTTGCTTCTCGCTCTGCTGTTCGCGGGCCTGGCTCGCCCTGTGCTCGTCACCATAGTTGCCGCGAACAGACACGACTGGACGCTGCTCAGCGAACTCACCCGCTCTGTGTTTGGCGTACGCCTGTCGGTTGATCTGTGGTTGTCGACCGCGTCCGATTTCTTTCTGTCCTACTGGCTCGGCCTGGGGCTGATCGCAGGCCTTGGCTTGTATCGGGAATTGACGCATCAGAAACTGCGCTCGGCTCATCTCGAAAGCGCGTGGATCCGGGCGCGGCTGCAGGCCCTGCGCATGCAGTTGAATCCACATTTTCTGTTCAATACGTTGAACGCCGCCGTGGCGGTCGTGCACCGGCATCCGGCCGCGGCGGAACAGATGCTCGTGCGGCTCGCCGATCTGCTGCGCCGGACGCTCCGTGATGGCGAGTCTGATCAGGTAACGCTTGATCGCGAAGTCGAGTTTGTGCGCAACTATTTCGAGATCCAGCGGCTGCGTTTCGCCGACCGCCTGTCATTCGACCTCAGCATCGACCCGGAGGTCGAACGCGCCTGCGTGCCTACTTTGCTGCTGCAGCCGCTCGCGGAAAATGCCGTCATCCATGGCATGACGACGGATGGCGATAGCGTGCGTGTATCCCTAAGCGCGCGCCGCGAAGGCTCCGCTCTGGTCATCGACATCGATAACAATGTTGGCGCGGTGAGCTCCAACTCGCGCGGCTATGGCATCGGACTTGGCAACACACGTGAACGCTTGTCCGCAATGTACGGCGAGCATCAGAGCGTCGAGTTTTTCTCGCTGCGCGATGGAGTCGTCAGAGCTCGCGTGCGCATCCCTTACGTTCCAATCGCGGCATGACCTGGCGTCCGGCTGTTCATTTGCTATGGGAGAACACATGTCTCACAACTCACCGACGGCTATGGCCAGGCGCTCGGACTCACAACAGATGACAGCCAGCCGTTCGACTGCCCGCGGATCGATCCGCACTCTGATCGTGGACGACGAGCCGTTTGCCCGCCAGCGATTGCGGGAACTGTGCGCCGCGGAGCCCGACGTCGAGCTCGTCGGAGAATGTGAGCACGGCAATGAGGCCGTGCAGCAGGTGGCTATCCTTGCGCCCGATCTGATTCTGCTCGACGTGCAGATGCGCGGCGTGAGCGGTTTCGATGTGCTGCAGCGCCTCACCGATCCCACACCTCTCATCATATTCGTGACGGCATTCGAAGAGTACGCGAGCGATGCGTTCGAAGTTAATGCCGTTGACTATCTGGTCAAGCCATTCGATCGCGGCCGTTTCCAGCAGGCTCTCGACCGTGTGCGGCAACGTCTCGCGGACGAAACGGGACGGGAGCTGCGCACGGGCATTGCGAGTGCCGTGCGCGAAGCCATGCATGAGGTGAGCGGCTCTGTGGCCACATCGCCTGTCAAGCGAATTGTGGCGGACAAGGACGATCGCATCGTATTCATCGACCCCGCCGACATCGACTGCATCGAGGCGAATCGCAACTACATCTGCATTCGGGTGGGCAAGGAGAGCTATCGCCTGCGCTGCACGATGCAGCAGGCGGAACACATGCTCGATCAGGCGCGGTTCCTGCGCATCCACCGCTCGATCATCATCAACACTCTCAAGATCAAGGAGATGGAGCGCTGGTTTCACGGCGAGTACGTCATCACGCTCGCGGGCGGACAGCGCTTCACGTCGGGCCGCGTCTATCGACAGCAGATTCAGACTCACCTGCGCAATGGAATCAAGTAGCCACAGCTGTTGAATCTAGTGCAGCCGGGTGACCCTCGTCGAGCGTCTGGACGGAGTAACCATCAGGTAGGACCCGAGAGCGGCGGGCTTGATCGTAATCTTGTCCTGAACGCTGACGTCAAAGTGCGGATCGGCGGTTTGCTGCAGCCAGATCTGGCCATTGTCGAGTGTGATCACCAGCTCGCCGAGGGCCCGCGTCGTTACCTTGGTCACCGTGGCCTTTAACTCCTTCAATTCCTTCGATTCCGCGTGCTGTTGCTCACGTTCCTCCCGAACTATTGCACCGTTTCGTCCGAAGTGCTCCTCGGCGTTCAGCGGCGGTTGCGCGGGTGCCGCTGCGGCAGCTGCCGGCTGGTCGTTTTTCTTCGACTCCGGCATCCGGGCCATCTCGCGATCGAAGCAGGCGAGGCGCCGGGCGTCATCGGTCTCAGCAGTGCAGGCGCGCAAACTCGGCGGCACAGACTGCGCCCGAGCGAACGGAACAGCCTGAAGAGTCAGCGCTACGGTCATGGTCAGCGCGGTCGCAAGTGATCGCTTCATGAAACATCCCCTCTAGATCGACCACTCCGGCGTTTTACCGCTGTAGGCGTCGATGGCTTCGAACATGGCGACAACCAGCGCGCGCTCTTCTTCCGTGAGCTCGGGGCGCCAGATGTCGAAAAGAAGTATGACCCGCGTCTGATCGGTCGTGTTCCAGGCCTCATGTTCGATCGTGTCGTCAAATGCCCAGGCCTTGCCTTCGACCCATTGGCGCACCTCGTTGCCTACGCGAAAATCACACCGCCCCGGCACGATCAAAGGCAGATGACAGATCAGGCGCGTATTGATGAGCCCGTTGTGCGGAGGAATGTGTGCGCCCGGCCGCATGAGCGAAAACAATATCGAGGGCGATCGGCTCGCGACGCGTGCGAGCGGCGCACCTGCGAGCGCTTGCAGAGTCTTTGGACAGCGCGTGGCATTCTGCGCGACAGGCTCGCCGTTCTTCCATAGGTAGAAAGCGCTCCAGGCTGGATTGTTGAGCATGCCAGCCTCATCCTTGCGCGGACGATTTGCGTATCCCTGCACATAGGGTGCGAATGCATCCGGCTCCTTGAGTATTTCAAGAAGCTCTTTGCGAATGTCCGCAGTAGCGTGCTCGACTGCATCGAGCCACGGGAATTGCTCCCGTTCGTAATATTGTATCTGGGGCAATCCGGGAAAATAAAAGTAGCGCGGCTCCTGCACGAAGATTCTTTTCTTGCCAAGCGCGATATCAAGCGACTGCGCAAAGCGGCGGCTGGATTTCGCATCATTGAAGCCCTTGGCTGCGAGCCGCTCGGTTATGTACGCCCGGTAGTGTGCCGCGTAGCGCTCGCACATCTGCTGCGCCCGGCGCAATTCGGCATTGAGCTCGGGCGGCAGGTCGCTCAGCGGAGGCGCGCTGTTGACCGCAGCGAGGTAGTAGGACGAAGCGGAACGGGCATCGCCCGCTGCTGCCAGGTGGTCCGCCTTGAGGATCAAGGCGCGCAGATTCCTTGGCTCGGCCGCAAGCAATCGATCTACAGCCGCAATCTTGCCGGCCTCGTCCTGAAGGTTCCCACAGGCTTGCGCCAGCCCCAGCAGGGTAGAGGCGTCGCAGCGGCCACTCGCCACGGCACGCGTGAAGAACTCGCGCGCCTTGTGGGCATCGCCCTGTCGCAGGGCTTCCGTGCCGGCCCGGATGTCGCTGTCGTTGCTGCTCATGATCGGGCTCCAATTATGACCTAAGGCGACGTCGAACTTTGCAGCTATGCGGCCCGCGCCCGCGCCGCTATGCTCTTGTGAGGTATGAGCGAAACCATTGCCAGACTGCAGCAGGCGATTCAGAGGGCCATGGCCGCTGGCGATCTGCCCGGCGCCCAGTCCGCCATGCTCAAGGTCCTTGAGCTCGACAAGAACAGCATCAGTGGCTGGCTCAATCTCGCCGCGATACGGCGACAGCTGCAGGATCACGAGGGGGCCTATAGCGCGCTGCGTGAAGTCCTGCGACTTGAGCCGCGGAATTTCGTCGCCTTGCTGATGATCGCAACGATGCTGGAGCGCGAGGGGTCGTCCAAATCGGCGGCCGCCGCTTACGGAGCCGCGCTGGCCAATGCGCCGGCCGATGTGTATCTCGATCCTCCAACCCTGAAAGCTGTCAATCACGGACGTGCCATTCACGGAGAATACACGCGTGAGCTCACCGATTTCATTCACGAACATATCAACGACACGCAGAAGCAGCTGACTCCTGCGGCGCGGCGCCGCGTCGAGAGCTTCATCGGCACAACGCTCAGAACGCGCAAACGCTACCAGCAGGAGCCGCTCGAGTACTTGTACCCCGGGTTGCCGGCGATTGAATTCTACGACCGCAAAGAATTCCCCTGGCTGGAGGAATTCGAAGGCGCCACCGCGGCGATTCAAGATGAACTCGCGAATATCCTGCGCGAGGACCAGGCGCAGTTCGCACCCTACATTCACTACGACGATCACCTGCCGCTCGACCAATGGCGCGAGCTCAATCACTCGCCGCGCTGGACAGCCTTTCACTTCTACGAGCATGGCAAGCCGGTGGAAGAGCGATGGCGCCGCGCCCCCGCGACAGTTGCAGCTCTGTCAAGGCTACCGCAAGCGCGGGTGCCTCTGCGCTCCCCCTCTGCCCTGTTTTCGGTGCTGCAGCCGCGCACTCGCATTCCGCCGCATACCGGCATCGCGAATTTCCGCCTGCTTGTGCATCTGCCGCTGATCCTGCCGGAGGGCTGCGGCTTTCGCGTTGGCGGAGAAACGCGGCAGTGGCGCCTGGGCGAGGCCTGGGTGTTCGACGACACGATCGAGCACGAAGCCTGGAATGACAGCGATCAAGTACGTGTCATCTTTATCTGCGACATCTGGAGTCCGCGCCTTTCAGAGGAAGAGAGAATCGTGATTGGCGAGGTCATCGCGGCAACGGACGCATTCAATGGCACGCAACCCTCCTCCAGCGTCTAACGGTTACCGAGCGCTATGATTGGCATTCCAAACGCAATGCACAGGCGGCTATATCCGTGTTCCTGAAAATCAGAAACCTGCTGACGGCTCCCGAGATTTCTCGCCTCGTGGTGCTCAGTCGTGAGCTGCGATTCGTGGAGGGTCGTGTATCGAACCCGGCGAATCTGACGAAGGACAACCTGCAGGCGGATCACACTGATCCCAGGTACGCAGAGTCCGTACAGATCGTCAACGCAGCGTTCGCCCGCTCGCGTGAGTTTGTCGACTTCGCGATGCCGAAGCTCGTGGCACCGCCGCTTTTGTGCAGGTACGAGCCGGCCATGAAGTACGGCGCGCATGCCGATGCAGCGCTCATTCAGGTCGCGAGCGGCCGGCTGCGCTCGGATCTGTCATGCACGGTGTTCGTGAACGATCCGGGTACCTACGAAGGCGGCGAGCTGGCGGTGGCAATGGGAAATCAGATGATTCCATTCAAAGGCGCCGCGGGTGAGGCAATCGTCTACCCGTCGACGGCACTGCACGAAGTGATCCCGGTACGATCGGGCCAGCGACTCGTGTCGATCACCTTCATCGAGAGTTACATCGCCGACCAGCATCAGCGTACGCAGGTTTACGAACTGAACGAAATCGCCGCGCTCGAAGGCGCATCGATGAAGTGGGAAAGCCGCGTCCGCCTGGATGTCGTGCGCCAGAACCTGATGCGTATGTGGTCGACGACCTAGACCCCGACGCTGTTCATAACCGCTGCAACGGCAGCTTCCGTCTTCGCCAATCGCTCGAGCCAGGACATTCCTTTGCGAATTTCTGCACTGTTGTGCTGACGCGAGTCAGCCAGAATCTCGGTGCGATCGCGCGGCGTATAGGCGTGTTCCGGCGCCTTTGAATAGCGGGTGAGGACCGCACTGCGTTCCACCAGCGACAGGTAGCGAGCATTGACCGGCAGGCCGAAATGGCTGAGTACGCTGCCCAGGGTCCCCACAATGTTCGATAGAAATTGCTCGAAGTCGAGCGCAAGCACGCGATCTGGAAATGCCTGGGTCGCATCATGCTGGCTCGAGGATTCGGCGAGCCAGCCGAGCGCGGCCAGTTCGCCGATCGACATCTCGTGCAGGGGTGTCAATGGCAGCGCCAGACGTGACTGCAACCGCCGCATGCGCTCCGGGCCGTGACCGCGCAGGTCGGCCGGCGAGTTCTGTCCTGCCAATAGAGTTGCCAGATACGGCTCCGCCCGCAGGTTGAGATAGATCGCACGGGCGCCCGCGTGCCTTTGCAGGATTGGTGCGGCAAGGCGTCCGGCGCTGCTGGTCGCCTTCACGATAGTCATGCGTGACTCGGGATAGCCCCGGCCCCAGAGCTGCATGAACATATATAGAGTGCGGTCGAATTGCCCTTCGCTGAGAAGCGAATCGCTGCGGTGCAGTAAATCCTGCGCTTCCGCGAGCGTTCTGAGAGGCAAAGGTTCGCGCAGCGACAGGACCTCGCCTGTCTCATCGAACAGGCGACTCAGGAGCGTCGAACCGACATGTCCCGTGTGAAAGATGAAGTGTACGGGCTGCCCATTCCGGCACTTGTATGCCACTTCGCTTAGGCGAGCAGCAGTCAGCCATGCGCCCTTGGTATTGGGCCCGAGGATGCGATCGTCCAGAAAGCTCGCCGCTCGATAGGTATGCGCATCGAGCAGCACGAGCAGGATCGCCTCACGGACGAGGTCGATCTTCTGTGGGTAGACGTCCGGCGAGCCCGGCACTCGGGCCAGGAGATCGTCGGCAATCGAATTGGGCCGCTCGACAGTCATGTCGGTCCGCCAGTGGAAGGCCGGCGCAGAGATTACGAATAATGCCCCGCCGGCTCAAAAAAAAGCGGCGGTCCCGAAGGGACCGCCGCCTGTCTTTCGACATTTCAGCAAGGTCTTAGAACTTGACTTGCACTCCACCGAAGACGTAACGGCCAACCGAATCGTACGTCTGACTGTACGTGTTGCCATTACCCGTGGTGCCAAGGCCCGAATTGAGCGGCGGATCCCTGTCGAGCAGGTTGTTGACGCCCAAACGAAGCTCAATCTTGTCGGTCGGAGACCAACTGCCCGAGAGATCGAAGTAGTTCTGCGCGCTGAAGTGCTTATCGATCGCGGCCGGAGCGGCATTCTTCATGTCAACCCCACCGATGTAGCGCCACGTCAAAGCCAGATCGAGTCCTTTCAAGGGCGTCTTCCAGCCGATTCGCGCATGGTGCCGCCACGATGGCGTCGGCGCGAAGCAGTTGTCAGCAAACAAGCCCTTACAGTCGTACGACGCGAGCACGCCGGGCAGCGGATCCGTGATGAACTCCTGCACATGCGTGCCCTTCACGTTGAAGCTCAGCTTGCCCGCAGCGCCCATGTCGAGCGAAGAGTAGTTGAACTCAATGTCGACACCCTTCGTCGATTCGCCACCGATATTGACGTTGGTATCGAAAACACTGCCGTTGATCCAAAGCGTTCCAGCGTTGTCGCGTCGAACCTGGCTGCAAGCGACCGCATTCGATGCCCCGTAGCATGCATCCAGAACGTTCTGAGCGCCCACGGTCGAGATCAATTCCTTGATCTTGATGTCGTAGTAGTCGACCGTCAGGCTCAGGCCAGGCGCGAATCGCGGCGTCAGAATGATGCCAAACGATTTTGTGGTGCCTGTTTCTGGCGTCAGCCCTGGGTTGCCGCCCTGCACGAAGTTGTACTGGCCAGCCGGGCTGTCGAGAGCCGCAGACCCGAACTGGGCTGCAGAAACTCCCGTTGCAGCGCACTGAGCCGCCGTCGGCTTGTAGGCCGGGTTTGGCAACGCCTGGTAGGTCGCGCCGCAGGGATCGCCCTTGTTCAGCGCGATGTCGAACAGGTTGAACCCCTGCGCTGTAAAGAGCTCGATGACGTTCGCGGCTCTAACCGCACGCTGGTAGCTCGCGCGGAAACGGATGTCCTCGGTCGGCGCCCAGTCGGCACCAATCTTGTACGTGTCCGTCGTGATGCTCGTGCCGTAGTCGGAATAGCGATAGGCAACGTCCATTGCAAGGTCGTGCATGCCAGGCTTGTCCGAAGCGATCGGCACGCGGCCTTCCATGAACAGATCGGTCACAGTTGTTGTGCCTGAGAGGCCGATCGTTGGGCCGCCCGTACCTGACAACTGGAAGTTCGTCAGGAGATCGTCGGTCACGTTGGCAAGGTTGTCCCGCCGGTATTCGGCGCCGAACACGACCTTGATCGGCTCGGAGGCCCAAGGCAACTGGCCACCGATGCTGCCGAGGTCGCCCGTGGTCGAAGCGGTCAGTACTTCCTGATCGATAACGCCGGTCTGCAAGCCTGGGGCTGACATGTAGTTCAGCGCCGCCTGGGTTACACCGCCGATCTGAAAGACGTTCCACGGCACGCATGACGGATCCGATCGATCGACGACTGAGCGACAGACGGGCTGGCCGAGAGTCGGCGAGGCGGGTCGGGTATCGGTCACCACATCCAGCGCGCGCGCCATGCGCGTGGTCACGAAGTAGCCGCCGGTGGTCTGAGCGGCCGTCACGCGCGAAAATTGCGAACTGACGTCGTAGCTCCAGCCGCTTGAGATCGCGCCCTTGACACCAAACACGCCGCGGAACGACGCATTGTGGAAGTCCTGCTGGCGATTGCCGCCTTCAACGTTGCGGCGGCCGATGTACATGATCTTCGTGGCTCCCGCGGTAATGTCGGCAGCGCTGCAACCAATGGTAGTCGCCTGCTGCGCCGACATCAGCGGATTGTCGCAATTGATCGTCGAGGTGCCGAAGAAATTGCCGGCCGGAGCGATCTGCGCAATGGAGCGATAGTCCGTGAACATCAGCTCCGTGTAGACGTCCGCGTGATCATTCAACTCGTAGTGGCCGAGCGCGCCGAAGCTGTAGACCTTGGAGGGGCGCTGATAGTAGTTGGCCGGTCCGAAATTGTACTGATCCGTCGCATTCGAGAAATCGCGGAACGTATTGCCGGTTGTGGAATCGATCGTGGAGTTATACGTCGAGAAATCCGTAAAGCGACCGGGATACGAGGTGCCTGAGCCGCCGCAGGTGAATGAGCCGATCGATGTGCCCAGCGAGCAGGCAGAATAATCGCGGTTGGCCTGCAGAATTGGATCGTCCTTGCGGATGGTGGCGTAGGCCGTGATGTTGCCGCGGCCGTCTTCCGTGCCGACGCCCACCATGATGGAACCGATGCGGCCGTAGCCGTCAGTCACGTTGCTGTCGGGAAGCGCAAACTGTGTCGGGTTAGTTGCAGCTCGAGCCGCGATAACATCGCGCAGCTTGGTCACGCCTGGGCCGCCGTAGCTGTTGTTGTGCTGGTAGAAGTTGTACTGACCGTCAACTTGCACGCCGGTGAAATTCCTCTTCATGATGAAGTTCACGACGCCGGACAGCGCGTCCGATCCGTAAACCGCCGAGGCGCCGCCCGTCAGGACGTCGACGCGCTCGACCATCATCGTCGGGATCTGATTCAAGTCAGCGGCCGAATTCGTCACATCGCCATAGGGCATGCGCCGGCCGTCCACCAAGACGAGCGTGCGCTGCGAACCCAAGCCACGCAGGTCGACATTCGCCGCGCCAGTGGCGCCATTTGAAATAAACGCGTTTTGAGCAGCGAAGGCCTGCGGCAATTGAGCGACAAGATCTTCGACGCGGGTCACGCCCTGCGAACTGATGTCGGCTGCCGTTACCTGTGTCACCGGGCTGGTCGTGGTCAGATTGGGCTGCGCGATGCGCGAACCCGTGACCACCACCGTTTCAACCGTGGCGCCTTCTGTTTC